>ERZ842401.7621-NODE-7621-length-11010-cov-5.808672_pt1 | contig 11010 bp, 4 predicted proteins | sample MGYA00521270_ERZ842401 | MGnify/ENA primary metagenome ERZ842401 (study PRJEB31892, sample SAMEA3878208) | bioreactor metagenome | biome: Moose rumen | place: Sweden | collected 2011-10 | study: EMG produced TPA metagenomics assembly of the PRJEB12797 data set... | reverse complement strand
CATGAAGACGCGCGTGCCGTACTGGATGATGAACGTCCAGCACGTCACCTGCGCTCCCACGTAGAAGAACTGGGCAATGACGCCCTCGCGGTAGTTCTTCACCTGCATCAGCTCCTTCATGGCTTGATGGATGCTCTTCTTGGCCCGCGTGTCGCCGTTCTTCGGCATTTTCTTCACCACAATCAGCACCAGCAGGATGATGCAGGCGATGCCCAGCCCCAGGTAGGGACCGATGAGCACGCCCAGGTCGTGGTCTTTCAGCATGTTGAACTGCATGTCGCCCAGCTCGGCACGCTGGTCGGTCGTCATGGGGCTCATGCGGGCCTGGACGAACTCCATCGCCATCCACATGCCCAGCAGAGCGCCTATCGGGTTGAAGGCCTGAGCCAGGTTCAGGCGCTGCGTGGCCGTCTCCTCGGTGCCCATACAATAGATGTAGGGGTTGCACGACGTCTCCAGGAACGACAGACCGCACGTCAGGATGAAGTAGGCCAGCAGGAAGGGGAAGTACAGGCCAATCATCTTGGCCGGGAGGAACATCAGTGCGCCGATGGCGAAGAGCGACAGTCCCACTACGACGCCCGCCTTGAACGAGTGGCGCTGAATGAAGCGCGCGGCGGGGAAGGCCATGGTGAAATAGCCCAGGTAGAAGGCCACCTGCACCAGTGCGCCCTCGGTGACGCTCATGCGGAATATCTTGGAGAAGGCCTTGACGATGGGACCCGTCATGTCGTTGGCAAAGCCCCACAGGGCAAAGCAGCACGTGATGAGCATGAACGGAACGAGAAAGCTGACACCGTCTTTCGACAGTATCTGGTCAGGGCGGAAATTGAATTTGAATTTCATTATCTTAGGTGTTTTAGGTAATAACAGCGGCAAAATTACAATTTTTTCCTCAGAAAAAGATGCTTTTTGCCTAGAAATTATTACATTTGCATCCTAAAATGTTGTTTCAGCATGAAAAAACTACTATCCTTGCCTCCAAATCTGGTGCGAAAAGGCCAGAACGCCAGCACTGTGTTTCATGATATTACGGCTTTGTCCGAAGAGGAGTTCTTCTGTACCTGCGACCCCGAGGGTCATCGCGTTGGCAGCGGCGGCGGCACCGCCTGGCTGCTCTATCAGTGCTTCTTGAACGAGAGGACGAAAGAGAATTTTGACGATTGGCTCTCTGCCGAGAAGCGCATCCTGCTCCATGCCGGCGGACAGAGCCGGCGTCTGCCCAGCTATGCGCCGTCGGGAAAGATTCTGACGCCCATCCCCGTGTTCCGCTGGGAGCGCGGACAGCGTCTGGGCCAGGAGCTGCTCTCCTTGCAGCTGCCTCTTTACGAGCGCATCATGCAGATGGCGCCGGAAGGGCTGAACACCATGGTGGTCAGCGGCGACGTCTTTATCCGCACCAGCCAGCAGCTGCCACCCGTGCCCCAGGCCGACGTGGTGTGCTACGGTCTGTGGCTCGATGCCTCCGTGGCCCGAAACCATGGCGTCTTCGTGACCGACCGCCACACGCCCCAGGTGCTGAAACAGATGCTCCAGAAGCCCAGCGTGGAACGCTTGAAGGACTTGCAGCGACAGCATCTCTACCTCACCGACATCGGCGTCTGGCTGCTCAGCGACCGTGCCGTCAGCCTGCTCATCAAGCGCTGCGGCTTGACGCTCAACGCTCACACCTCATCTCTCAAGCCTTACGACCTCTACTCCGAGTTTGGCCGCACACTGGGCACTGATCCGGAGATTGACGACCCTGAGCTGCGACAGCTCTCGGTGGCAGTGGTGCCCCTGCCGGAGGGTGAGTTCTACCACTTCGGCACGTCGGGCGAAATGATTTCCTCGATGGTGAAACTGCAGAACGTGGTGTCCGACCAGCGTCGCATCATGCACTACGACCGCAAGCCCCATCCCTCCATCTTTGTACAGAACGCCGAGTTGCACATCTCCTTCACCGAGGCGAACACCAACGTCTGGGTGGAGAACAGCTGCATCGGCCCCCGTTGGACGCTCACCACCGACAATATTGTCACGGGCGTGCCCCAGAACGACTGGCAGGTGTGCCTCGCCCCAGGCGAGTGTCTCGACGTTGTGCCCATCGGTCAGGAGGACTTTGCCGTCCGCCGTTATCACATCAACGACCGCTTCGACGGCGCTGAGCAGCAACGGCCGCAGTTCCCTGTGCTCCGCCTCGACGAAATAGAACCTTATCTGAAAGCCTCCTTTTCTCCTTCCTCGGCGGCGTCGTATGCCGTTGCGCCAGGCACGGCTGTCCTCAGCGCTGAACAGCTCTCGGCGCAGGCTAACCTGCACCGCCTCTTCAGCCAGCGTCGCTTCTTCCGCAACCTGAACTGGCCCGCCCTGGCCGCCAACTGGCAGCACAGCGTCTTCTATCAGCTAGACCTTGACGATGCCGCCCGCAGCTTTGCCGCCGACGACATCCCCCTGCCTCTGCCACTCCCGGCCGACGCTCCGCTGATGACACGCATTCACGATGCCATGTTCCGCGGTGACAGCGACCTGGCTTTCGGCCTCCTGCGCCAAGGCATTATCAGTCAGCTGCAAACCGAGAAGCAACGTCCGCAGCTGGCTGTCTGCCGCGACCAGATTGTCTGGGCACGCAGCCCCGTGCGCATCGACATTGCCGGGGGGTGGACCGACACGCCGCCCTTCTGCCTGATGGAAGGCGGCAATGTGGTCAACCTGGCCATCGACCTCAACGGGCAACAGCCTCTGCAAGCCTATGTTAAGCCTTGCCATGAGCCGCACATCATCCTGCGTAGCATCGACCTCGGGGCTGCCGAGGTGGTCAGCACCTACGACGAGCTGCTACAGTATAGTCGTGTGGGCTCGCCCTTCTCCATCCCCAAGGCTGCCCTGGCCCTGGCTGGCTTCGCCCCGCAGTTCTGCGCAGAGAGCTTCTCCTCTCTACAGCAACAGCTCACTTCCTTCGGCAGCGGCATCGAGCTGACGCTGCTCTCGGCCATACCCGCCGGCAGCGGCTTGGGCACCAGCTCCATTCTGGCCAGCACGGTGCTGGGTGCCGTGAGCGACTTCTGCGCCCTGGCATGGGACAAGAACGAGATAGGCCGTCGCACGCTGGCCCTAGAGCAGCTGCTCACCACGGGTGGTGGATGGCAGGATCAGTTTGGCGGCGTGCTGCCCGGTGTCAAGCTGCTGCAGACGCAGGACGGATTCATGCAGGAACCGCTGGTGCGCTGGCTGCCCACCGACATCTATACGCAGCCAGAATATCGCCAGTGCCACCTCCTCTACTATACTGGCATCACCCGCACGGCCAAGCACATCCTGGCCGAGATCGTGCGGCGTATGTTCCTCAACAGCCACGACCAGCTGCTGCTTCTGCGACAGATGAAGGAGCACGCCTTGGACATGTACGAAGCCATTCAGCGCCAGGACTTCCAGCTGATGGGTCGGCTGGTCAGGACGACGTGGCAGCAGAACCAGCTCCTCGACAGCGGCACCAACCCCGACGCTGTCCACCGCCTCACCGACCTCGTCGACGACCTCTGCCTGGGCTACAAGCTGCCCGGAGCGGGTGGGGGAGGCTACCTTTACATGGTGGCCAAAGACCCTGAGGCCGCTGCACGCATCAAGCAGCGTCTTAACGAGAACCGCCAGGGAGCCAATGCCCGCTTCGTCGATATGACTCTCTCCACCACCGGCCTGCAGGTCAGCCGTAGTTAGCTAATCCCCAGTGAGCACATGAACTTCCGAACACCCGTAACTATCGAACGGCCCCCGTTCCTCATCGAGCCATTGGAGGAGCTGCTCTTTGTGGGTTCGTGCTTTGCCGACAGCATCGGCCGGCGCTTCCAGGAGGAGCATTTCCCCGTCGTGGTCAACCCCTTCGGCACCATGTACAACCCCGCCTCCGTCCTCCACACCATCGAGCGCACCAAGGCGGCACCCCGCGTGGCTTTTCTCACCTTGGGCACCAACCACGTCTACCGGCTGAAGGCCACGGGCGAGATTGTCGACAACTGCCAGAAGCGGCCACAGAACCTCTTCCTGGAGGAAGAGCTCTCTGTTGAGCAGTGCGTCGGTTTCCTCACGCAGGCTGTCGATACGCTGCGGCAGCACCGCGCCGACGTCAATGTCGTCGTCACCGTCAGCCCTATCCGCTATGCCAAGTACGGCTTCCACGGCAGTCAGCTCTCCAAGGCAACGCTGCTGTTGGCCGCCCACGAGCTGGGTCGGCGCTGCCCCTGCGTCACCTATTTTCCGGCGTATGAGATCGTGGTTGACGAATTGCGCGACTACCGCTTCTACCAGCCCGACATGTTGCACCCCTCGCAGCAGGCCGTGGATTATATCTGGGAGCGCCTGGCCGATGCCTACCTCAGTCCGCTGGCCAAGCAGTTCGTCAAGGACTGGCAGCCCATTAAGGCGGCTCTCGGCCACAAGCCCTTCCACCCCGACAGCGACGACTACCGTCAGTTCCTGGCCCAGGCCGAGGCCCGCGAACAGGCACTCTTGGAGCAGTATATGTCCTAATCCTGTTGCTTCCTTAATTCCATATTTTGGCACGAATTACGCGAATTACACGATTTAATACAATAGTCGTGTAATTCGCGTAATTCGTGCCTAATGATTTTCCGGGTAAGGGAAACAAAGAAAGGGGGCGCACCATGTGGCGCGCTCCCTTTCTTTAGATATTGTGGATGAATTTACTTCAGAATGACCTTCTGGCCATTGATGACGTATGCACCCTTCAGGCCGCGGAGGTCGGTAGCCTGGCTGCGGACGAGCTTGCCGTCGAGCGTGTAGATGTCGGCGGGCTCGGTGTTGCCAGTTACGGTCTCGATGCCAGTGGGCTGCTGGTTAGCACCGCTGATGACAGCCACGATGGGACGCGACTGCTTGCCGTTAGCGTAGACAGCGCTTACAGCGTAAGAGCTGGAAGCCTGGCCACCCTCTACGGTGTAGGTCAGCTGGCTAGCAGGCACCTGGTCGGCGGTCTCGCCGTCAACCCAGATGTTGTACTGAGCCACGCTGCCGCTGGTCTTGGTGAAGGTGATGTCGTCAATCACGAGGTAGAACATGTCGGTCACGTTGAAGTGACGGATGGCAATGTAGCCCACAGCGCCGTTGAACGAGCTCAGGTCGATGGTGTACTGAGTCATCTCGCCAGTGGCAACGAACTCCTCGCTCACGGGAACGAAGGTGCTGACATCGGTAGAGCTGGTGGTAGAAACGTACACTGCGAAGTGCTCATCGGGATAGTTGGCATCCTGTGCAGCAGCCCAGAACGAGAAGGTTCCTTCAAGCACAGCCTCCGGAGAGACGAGCCAGTTGTCAGGAGTCAGGGCGACGCCATTATAGCTCTGCGAGTATACGCAGCCAAGACCATCGTGAACAGTCAGGTTCTGCTCGCCGGTGTTGATGTGCTGATACCAATTGTAACCATCGCCGTCGGCATCGATGACTGTCCAGCCGCCCATGCCTTCCTCTTCGAAGCCTTCAGTAACAATCTCGGAAGTAGCGGTAGGAGCATTCCATGTGAGCTTCACGCCCTCGGCAACGACCTCACCCTTCACATCCTCAGGAGCAGCAGCAGTGCTCTGCTTCAGGCTGATGATGTCCTCGGCAATGTTGTCCTCGTCGTCAAGGTCGAGCGCGTAGTCAACCTCAGCACGCAGTCTGATGTCGGCAGGATCGTCGAAGATGCTCGTAGCCAGAGACACGGTGAACTCCTTCTTCTTGAACGAGCCAAGTTCGTCGGTCACAGTCTCGTTGAGCAGCTGCTCGTTGCCGGCGAAGAGCTTCACGGTGAAGTTCTTGGCAGCGAACTCGCCAACGTTCTCCACGGTGACCTTCACATCAGCCTTATCGCCAGCCTGAACGGTCTTCGGAGCAGAAATCTTAGCGGCGAGGTTGTACTCGTAGAGGTCGGTGAAGCGGATGTTGTCGATGATGATGGTATCACCCCAGTTATAGACGTATTGCATGAGATCCCAGTCGATGTCGACGGTTGTCATCTGAGGCAGAGTAGCCAGGAAGCTGACCTGAGCGTAGCGACCGCCCTGGAGCGATGTCAGAGGCACCTTCACGGTGGTGTACTCGTCGGTCAGGGGCACGTTGGCCACCAGCGTAGTCTTGGCACCGCCGTTCACAGAACCTGCGATAGACAGCTTGGCGTCGGCCGAACCAGTGAACACGTCGAAGAGCATAGTGGGATTGCCGGCATTGTTGAGGTTGAGCTTACCAGTGGTGAACTCAGCCACCTCGCCGTCAGCCTCGCGGTCAATCTTCAGGGCAACGCCGTCCTCGTCGGAAGCGATGTTCGAGATCCAGAGACCGGTATTGTTACCACTAGTCCAGAAGTAGTGCAGTGAGTTGCCCTCAAAGCCCTCCGTGATAGGAAGCTCGTAGGGAGCACCGGTGATGATGTAATTGGTGACACCGCCACCCTGGCCAGCCTCGTTCTCGGTTTCAACCATGAAGTACTTATACTGCTGAACGCCCTCGTCGGTGTTGATAGGAGCCTCGAAGCTGGTAACGCCTTGAGGAGTACCCAGCAGCTGGTCGTAATCAAGCATCTGGCCCAGCCATGTATCCACAATCTGCATTGACCATACGTTGTAGGTCACCTCGGCGGGATTCACATAGCCACCGTTGACGCCCGTGTTCACAGCGTTCCAAGAGAAGACAAGCGAATTGCCATTGTCAGCCAGCTCAAGGGCGTCGATAGCGTTAGGTGCGTCAACGCCCACGAAGGTCTTCGCCACTTCGCTCTTCTGGCCAATCTCGCCATCCTTGTCGTAAGGAATGGCCTGATAGCTGTGTGAACCTTGAGCAACATAGTCAACGAGCACCTTTGTCTGTGCGGGCTTGACGTCTGTAAAGGACTTGATTATCTCACCGTCGCGGTAGATATCCAGGTGCGAGAGGTTCTCGGTGAGGTCATTGCCGCTGAAGTCCTTCCAGGCAGCCGTCACGGTGACCACTGTCTTCGGAGCTCCATAGGGATCGGGCTGTACGGCCAGGCGCGGAGCGCTGGGTGCTGTGGGCAGCAGACCGGCCTCGACGGTGAATGAGTTCAGGCAGAGATAGTACTGATCCTCGTCGCTGATGGTGTGGATACCGACATAGTAGATACCGTCCTCGGCAACGCTGAAGTAGCCGCTATAATCCTCAGCCTCGCTGTTAGCCACCTCGGTAGCGGGGATGGCAGTGATGGTCATAGCACCCGGTGAGGGGGCAGTACCCACCTTAGCCTCGAAGCGCTCGGTGTAGCCCAGAGAGTTGACACGGGCATTCAGCACGAGGTTGTAAGCCTTGCCGGCCTCCAGCTTGAGGGGAACAGAAATGAGCCAGTCGTCCATGTTGCCACTACCTGCGTAAGAGTAGCTGCTGTATGCGCCAAGACTAGCGTTCCAAGCCCATGTGCGGCCGTCGCCATTGGCATCGATCACAGTGAAGCAGTCGAAATAATTCTGCGAAGAGAAGTCAGCAGTGAAGGGAGCGTTCTGAGGAGCAACGATGAGCACCTTGATGACCTCACTCTTCTGACCTATGCCGCTGGCATCGTAAGGAATCACCTGATAGGTGTGATAGCCCATGGTGAGTGCAGCGTCGTCGTCGACATAGACGAACGGAGTGCCAGGAGCAACGTCCTCGAAGGCAGCAATCTCAACGCCGTCGCGTAGCAGGGCAATCTTTGCGATGTTCTCGGTAAGAGTCTCACCGTTGATGGCTGTGGTGGGAGCGAAGAAGGTAATGGTGGCGCTCAGCGTCTCGCTGGAAGGAATCACGGCGAGGTTCGTCACAGCGGCAGGACTGGTGGGATCGGCACCCAGCTCCACGAGGAAGTCGTCAACGTAGAGTGCATACTCGTCGGCATCAGAGATGGCGTGGATAGCCACATAGTAGTAACCCGTCTCAGCCACGGTGACATTCTCGTTCTCCAGAGTGACGGGCTCTGTCCAGTCGACATCGGTAGCGGGGATGACACTCTGTGTGAAGGCAGATGCCTTCGGTTCAGCACCCATCAGCACCTCTACGCGCTCGGGATAGTAGGAAGAAGCAGCCCAAACGTCGACAGCGATGTGATAAACCTTTCCGGCCTCCATCTTGATGGCAGGAGAAACGAGGTAGTCGTCAGCGTTGTTATAGCTGTTGTATGTGTAGCGGAAGCAACTGCTTTCGTACAGGCTCCATGTGCTTGCATCATTATTAGCATCGTAGATGCCGAACTCTGCCTGCTCGTCCTCGAAGTCGAAGCCGTTGGTGTAAGGCAGGTACTCGACAGGCTCGCCAGTGGCAATGGTGGGCTCACTGATTTCACCGCTGGTGATGAGGAGATTCTCAATCCATGTGAGATAGTAGATTCTGTCGTCGGCAGCGTTGATGAGCAGGTCGTTGAGGGCAGTCAGCGTGTTCGTGGCTGCGTCGTACTCCATGTAGAAGTCGGTCAGGACGCTGCCATCAGTGCCGGAGGCCCAGATGTGATAATCGTAAACGTCGCCAAGATACTGGTTCTTCTTGAAGGTGACAGTTGTTCCGTCGAGCGTACCCTTAATCCAAGAGGTGGGGAAGTAGGCGGAGACACCCTGCACATAGACATCGTTGCCGTCGAAGCCAACGACAACTGTGCCGCGACCTTCAGAAGAAGACGTGTTCCAAGTCTCGGTCTGGAGACCTGCGGGAATCTCAACGAGGTCGGTGGTAGCGGGTTCATAGTCGGGATCAAGCGTCCACACAGTCTCGCAGTCACCACCTTGAGTGTAGTTGTCGTCGCTCCAGAAGCCGCCCATGAAGAAAGCATCGGCACCTTCCTCAACCCATCCTACGTAAGCAGTTCCCTGCAGGGAAATGACATCGCCATCAATGTTGAAGACAAAGTCGTCGGTCTTAGCCGGGTCAAGAGCTATATCTTCCTTGGCATTACCCCATTTCACGTTGATCGAGGCATTATACTGAACTGAATAGTAAATGGGCTGTCCAAAGGCCACCGTGATGGTGTTTCCAGCCTTGGTACCCTTCACCCAAGTTCCAACGGCGACGCTCGAAAGGATGTCCTTAATATAAACGACATCATTCTCTGCTTCAACGATTTCAACCGTACCGCCCTGATAATAAGCTCCCCATCCGTTATTACTATCATACTGGTAATTCACACCAGAGCGAGTGTAGTACTTGTGCTCGCCAGCAGCAGGCGACGTAATGACTCCATTCTCGTCAACCGTCTCGGTAGCTGCATAGTGAGGAGCATTGGTTACAGTTTTCAACTGACGGGTTGCCGTTCCGTTAAGGCGGACGTCAAGGGCATTGCCGGCAAACCACTTCAGAGAAGCCGACTTCTTGGCAGCAGCGCGCACAGACTGTGCCTTGTCGGCCACTTTCGCAGTGAACTCTGCATACTTTGCTTTCTGCTCGGAGGTCAGCTTGGTAGCATCAACCTGAGCACCATTCTTAGTCAGCACAGACAGATTAGCCTTCTGAGTCACGAAGCTAGTACCAGCTTGCTTCCTCTGGGCCTTCTGTGCCTGTGCAGGAGCGCCCAGCAGCACTACTGCCAGCGCACCAACCAGTAAAGAAGTTACTCTTTTACTCATAATACAATGAATTTAATAAAACTAAAAAAATAAAAACGTTTCGTCGTCATTTTGAATATTCAGCTTGCAAAATTATATAAAATTATTTTAACTTGCAAGAAAAATGCAACTTTTTGTTGGGAAAAAGCATTTTTCCTTTCTTTATTCAGTTTCGTCTACCAAATATTTTGTATCTTTGCATCCCATGTACATAGTAAAATAAAGATGAGTCATCCCCTGGTAAAGTTTCATTTCTGCCCTGTGTGTGGCAGCAGCGAGTTCAGTGTGAACAATTTTAAAAGTAAGAAGTGTGCCGCGTGCGGCTTCACGTACTATGCCAACCCCTGCTCGGCCACGGCGGCTTTCATCCTGCGGGGAGAGGAGCTGCTGGTGGCCCGGCGCGGCAAGGAACCCGCACGTGGAACCCTCGACCTGCCCGGTGGCTTCGTAGACATGCAGGAGACGGTGGAGGAGGGCATGGCACGGGAAATCCGCGAGGAGACCGGGCTGCAGGCCGAGTCGATGCGCTACCTGTTAAGCCTGCCCAACAGATACCTCTACTCAGACATGGTGATCAACACTATCGATATGTTTTTTCTAGTGGAGGTGGCACCGGGGGCTGAGCCCATGGCCGACGACGATGCTGCCGAGCTCTTCTGGGTGCCGCTGGCCGAGGTGCGCCCGGAGCTGTTCGGTCTGGCTAGCATCAGCAGAGGGGTGAGCCTGTTCTTGGAGGCCCGCAGAAAGGTCTAGCGGCGCCACGCGCTTCTGTGAGGCCGAGATTTTTCAAGAAATGGCCGAGATTTTTCAAGAAACGGCCGAGATTTTATTAAGAATCGCTTTTCAATCCGTTGCCATATACCCCCTTCCCCCTATAGGCAGGACTCTAAACAGGGATTACGTAAAGGCAGGACTCCCCATAGCCCTACCTGTCAATGCTTTACGCTCTAAATTTCCTAAAAATCGCTACTGAAAATCTTTGAATTATGTCAATAGAGAATCAGATAAAAACAAAAAAGTCCGAAAAACCCTTTGATAATCAGACTTTTTATTGTAATTTTGCACCCAAATAATCCTAACAGCGTTGCCTACTCGGTGGAAGCATGGGGTTTGTAGGGTCGAGAATCCACTCCCTTAACTCCCATAGCAAATCCAAATCTCTCAGGAATGAGTTCGAGAAAAGAACGTTTAGGGGTACCAACCAGCGGGAAAACACAAGATAACTACACCTTTCCTATACCCTGAATCAATTCTTTTTATTACCTTTGCAGCATCTGTACCACCATCAGCAACAGTAGGACTATGCTGACCACTAACATGACTATCAGGTGCCATCTCATATCTTCTCTGTTAAGTTCTGGTAGAGCTTGAATAGTTCTGCCACACACATATTTTCGGTGAACTGGCTGCTGGCCTTCCAGCCGTATGCCTCCATGACGGCACGGTCGTTAGCCTGGTGTGC
>ERZ842401.7620-NODE-7620-length-11012-cov-4.303003_pt1 | contig 11012 bp, 7 predicted proteins | sample MGYA00521270_ERZ842401 | MGnify/ENA primary metagenome ERZ842401 (study PRJEB31892, sample SAMEA3878208) | bioreactor metagenome | biome: Moose rumen | place: Sweden | collected 2011-10 | study: EMG produced TPA metagenomics assembly of the PRJEB12797 data set... | reverse complement strand
GCGCCAGCGCCGTGAAGATGCGCGAGCGCATCAGCTCCTGCTTGGCTGTCATGCGGTGATGACCGTATCCGGTTCTATTTGCTTCGCCTTTTTCACCACCGCGTCGAACACCGCGTCAAACCGCTCGTCCGCGGCGGTGAGCGTGAGCTTCTGCGTCATAAAGTTGACGCTGACCGCCTCCACGCCGTCGAGCTTGCTCAGCGCGTCCTGGAGCTTCTGCGCGCAGTTGGCGCAGTCCACCTCACAGGCAAATTTCTTTTTCATGCTGGCACCTCCCTTTTTTACTCGTTCACATGCTCCATCCCCTGGCCCAGAATGGAGCGGACATGGTCATCGTCCAACGCATAAAACACGGTCTTCCCCGCTCTGCGAAACCGCACCAGCTTCGCGTCCTTCAAGGCTCTCAGCTGATGGCTCACGGCGCTCTGGGTCACGCCCAGGAGCTTTGCCAGGTCGCAGACGCAGAGCTCGCTTTCAAACAGCGAGTAGAGTATCTTGATCCTCGTCGTGTCGCCGAAGAGCTTGAAGAGGTCCCCGAGATCGCATAGCAGCTCGTCGGAGGGGAGCTCCTCGCAGACGGCCTTGATGAAAGTGGTCTTGCCTGCGCCCATCTTGCCGTAGAAGGCGAAGACGGTGCTGGCTCCGATGCAGCCGATAAATTCACGTGCTGCAAGGTGTATCTGGCTCAGGTCTTGAATCGTTATTTCCATGTTTTTTCTCTGTTTTGTGCGCAAAGGTACAAAAAAATCCCCATCCGCGACAGCCAATTCGTAATTATTTTGTATTTTTGCAGCCGGATTAATCAAATATCGTGAACATGAACAACAAACTTTATCGCATCTTGAGCATTGTCGCAGGCGGCATTGTCCTCATCTTCATCATTTTCTTTGCCTGCTGCACGGTTGTCGACTCCGGCGAGGTCGGCATCAAGTTCCACAAGTGGTCGGCCTCCGAGCAGGACTACGGCGGCGTGGAGGGCACGTGCAAGGGCTGGGTGTTCTACAACCCCATCACCCCCAGCGTCTTCACCTATCCCACGTTCACGCAGCGCAAGCAGTACGAGACGTTCTCGGTCAATGCCAAGGACGCCTCCATCTTCGAAATGGACCCCACGATAGCCTACCGCATCAACCCCGACAAGGCGTGCGACATCTTCACCAAGTACCGCGTGGGCGTGAAGGAACTGGAGGAGGGCTACATCCGCACCTGCATCTACGAGGCATACCGCACGTGTGCCAACCAGTACACGTCGGACAGCCTGATGTCGAACCGTGCCAACTTCGAGGGCGACGTCCGCATGCGCCTGGAGAAGTCGCTGATGGCCGAGGGCTTCATCGTCGAGGAGTTCACCAGCAAGATCACCCCTCCCAGCTCGCTCACTGCCATGATCGACGCCAAGAACACCGCCATACAGAGTGCTCTGAAGGCCGAAAACGAGGTGAAGGAGGCCGAGGCCAATGCCAAGATTGAGGTGGCGAAGGCCGAGGGTAGCGCCAAGGCCATGAAGATCAAGGCCGATGCCGAGGCATACTACAACCGCACCATTGCTGCCTCGCTCTCGCCCATGATTGTGCAGGAGGATATGATTGAAAAGTGGGACGGCAAGATGCCTCAGATTGTCGGCGGCAACGGCATGATGCTCGACATTTCGAAAGTGATGGGTTCCAAATAACTCATATCCTTTAACTCCAAATTTAAAGAAATTGAAAACAGCTCTCCGTCTATTATGAAAATCTTCGGCGTAGGCATGAATTACCTCCTCCATACGGAGGAACTCGACGGGCGGCAGTACCGTCCCGAGGAGCCCGTGATATTCCTGAAGGCCGACTCGGCGCTGCTGAAGGATGGCAAGCCCTTCTTCATCCCCGACTGGGCCGAGCGCTTCGACTACGAGGCCGAGCTGGTGGTGCGCATCTGCCGCCTGGGCAAGGGCATCCCCCTGCGCTTTGCCCACCGCTATTACGATGCCTTCACCGTGGGCATCGACTTCACCGCCCGCGACCTGCAGCAGCGCGCCCGCAGTCAGGGGCTGCCCTGGACTATCTGCAAGGGCTTTGACGGCTCGGCCATGATCGGCTCGTGGAGGCCCAAGACGGAGGGCGACGCCAGCTTCCGCCTCGACATCAACGGGAAGACCGTGCAGCAGGGCTGCTCTGCCGACATGCTCTTCTCCATCGACGAGCTCATCAGCTATCTCTCCCGCTTCTTCACCCTGAAGACCGGCGACCTCATCTTCACGGGAACGCCCGTCGGCGTGGGGCCTGTCAGCATCGGCGACCACCTGGAGGGCTACCTGGAGGGGGAGAAAGTGCTCGATTTCCACTGCCGCTGAGCTACTTGTTTTATCCCAAAATAGTCATTAGAGATTTTTGGCACGAATTACACGAATTACACGATTTTATTGTATTAGCGGGATACAAGTAAATTCGTGTAATTCGTGTAATTCGTGCCTAATGACCTTTCTGGGTTTATTTCTAAGGAGTTGAGGGGTAGGGGAGGTGGCGCTGAAGCGCCATTGTACTGGTGGTTTTCTGTGAAGCGCGCCAGCGCCATCTCCTTCTCTCCCTCCCTCCTTAGGCCCAAGTGGCTCCGCAGCTTTCTGCGGGGCCGAGATTTTTCAAAAAACGGCCGAGATTTTTCAAAAAACGGCCGAGATTTTTTCAAAAATGCGCCCCGTCGCAATAAATGGCGGTTACGCACGTTATTATAAGGAAAAGATGAGAAGATATTTGCTTCTGCTGTCCTTGCTGCTGTGCGCCACGATGAAGCTGGCAGCGCAGGAGTTTGTCAACCTGACTGCCCAGGAGGTCAGGATCGACTCTGTGCTGCCTGTCTATCAGTGCGAGTTTCCGCTAGGCCCGGCCTGGGCCGACTCTGTCTACAGCGTAGAGATAGACTATCCCGAATTCATCGATATGTCGGAGGCCGACGTGGAGCGCTATCACGCCATCACCGATGCACCGCTGCCCGCGCTGCCTGTGGTGGAGCAGTACGTGGGCGTCAGCCGCAAGCAAGCCTCGCTCAGCGTCTCGCTGGTGCCGCTCGTCTGCCGCGACGGCCGCTATCAGAAGCTGGTCAGCTTCCGCCTGTCGCTGCATAAAGCCCCCCTCTCGTCCCCCGAAGGGGGCACAAAAGCCCGCCTCCAAAGCAGAAATCAAGAGGCCGTAGGGGAGGCTCGTTATGCCGACCACTCTGTCCTGGCCACGGGCCAGTGGGCCAAAATCAGCGTTCCCTCCACCGGCGTCTATCAGCTCACCGATGCCTTGGTGCGCCAGGCCGGCTTCAGCAGCCTCAGCCGCGTGAAGGTCTATGGCTATGGCGGTGCCTTGCAGCCCGAGGTGCTTACGGGCGACTATCTGGCGCAAACCGACGACTTGCAGGAAGTTCCCACCTGCACAGTGGGGGGCCGGAGGCTGTTCCGTGCCGTGGGGCCCGTCAGTTGGGGCAACGCCACCACGCAGCAGCGCACACGCAACCCCTACAGCGACGTGGGCTGCTACTTCATCACCGAAAGCGACGACGAACCGCTTTCTGTTGACAGCGCTGCCTTCGTCGCGGCCTTCTATCCCTCCAACGACGACTATCACACGCTCTACGAGGCCGACGAGTATGCCTGGTATCACAGCGGGCGCAACCTCTACGAGAGCACCCCTGTCCCCACGGCGTCGTACAGCACCTACCACCTGCCTGCCCATGCCTCCAGTGGCACGCTCACCGTCGCCGTCAGCTACGACGACCTGGCCACGCTCAGCGTCGAGGTGAACGACTCCGTGGTGGGAACCGTCAATATCACCTCGCCGGTGCCCGATAAGTACAAGGCCACGCTGCGAACGGCCAATTTCACCCTGACCGGCGTGCTCCGTACCGACAACACCATCCGCCTCCGTCAGACGGGCGGCGAGGGCACGTTGCGCCTCGACTACCTGGCACTCACCATGGACACGCCTGCTCCTGCGCCCAGCCTGAGCAGCGGCACCTTCGCCACGCCCAAGCTGGAGTATCGCATCACCAACCAGGATCACCATGCCGACGGCGCCGCCGACCTGGTCATCATCATCCCCACCACGCAGAAGCTGTTGGCACAGGCCCAGCGCCTGAAGCAGCTGCACGAGCAGCGCGACGGCCTGCGGGTGAACATCGTTCCTGCCGACGAGCTGTACAACGAGTTCAGCAGCGGAACACCCGATGCCAACGCCTACCGCCGCTATCTGAAGATGCTCTACGACCGCGCCGAGACCGAGGCCGACATGCCCCGCTATCTGCTGCTCTTCGGCGACGGTGCCTGGGACAACCGCATGCTCAGCAGCAACTGGCGCTCCACCTCGCCCGACGATTTCCTGCTCTGCTACGAGAGCGACAATTCGTTCAGCGAGACCGTGAGCTACGTCAGCGACGACTTCTTCTGCATGCTCGACGACGGCGAGGGCGGCGAGCTGGAGCGACGCGACAAGATGGACGTGGGCGTGGGCCGGCTGACGGCTCGCACCGCTGAGGAAGCCAAGATACTGGTTGACAAGATTGAGGGCTACGCCACCAACGCCTATGCCGGCGACTGGCAGAACACCGTCTGCTTCCTCGGCGACGACGGCAACCAGAACCAGCACATGGTGGCAGCCGAAGAGGCCTTGCAGACATCGCTGAGCGTGTGCCCGTCGCTCGCCCCGAAGCGCATCTACTGGGACGCCTACGAGCGCACCGTCTCCTCCACGGGCTACGCCTTCGACGATGCCCGCCGGCTGGTGAAACAGCAGATGCAGGCCGGTGCCCTGGTCTTCGACTACTGCGGCCACGGCGCCGCTCACCAGATAAGCCACGAAAAGGTGCTGCGCATCGACGACTTTGCCGAGCAGACATCGCTCCGACTGCCGCTCTGGGTGACCGCCTCGTGCGACATCATGCCCTTCGACGCACAGGAGGAGAACATCGGCGAGACGGCCATGCTCAACGTCCGTGGCGGCGCCATCGCCTTCTTTGGCACCACGCGCACCGTCTACATCACCGACAACATGAACCTGAACACGGCTTTCTTCAAGCATGTGCTGGCCACTACCGACGGGCGCCGCAACACACTGGGCGATGCCGTGCGCCTGGCCAAGAACGAGGTGCGCTCCCTCCCGCTCAACGATAAAGACAAACGCCGCGACAGCTACACCATCAACAAGCTGCACTACACCCTCCTGGGCGACCCCGCCCTGACGCTGGCCGTGCCCGTGATGGACGTCAGCATCGACAGCATCAACGGCCAGGCCGCTGGCACCGGCGGCGTCAGCCTCCAGGCTGGCAACAAGGTCACCGTCTCTGGCCATGTGGTCGACGGTGCCGACTTCGACGGCGTGGTGTCCCTCACGGTGAAGGATGCCGAGCAGACCGTGGTCTGCCGCCTGAACAACCCCGACTCGTCGACGAGTGCTGCGGGCTCTGACACCGCCTACGTGTTCAAAGATTATCCTATCACCATCTATAATGGGCAGGACAGCGTGCGCAACGGCCGCTTCAGCATCGCCTTCGTGCTGCCGCAGGACATCAGCTACAGCGACGGCAACGGTCTGATGACCGTCTATGCCCTGAGCAGCGACAAGCAGCGTTCGGCCAACGGGCACGACAGCTCGTTCACCATGGGCAGCGGCGATGCCGACCCCCTCAACGACGGCATCGGCCCCTCCATCTATTGCTATCTTAACACTACCTCGTTCGTCAATGGGGGCAACGTCAACACCACGCCCTACTTCTTCGCCCAGATTACCGACAAGGACGGCATCAACGCTGCCGGCAGCGGCCTGGGACACGACCTGGAGCTGGTCGTAGACGGCGAGCAGGCCATGACTTACAACCTGAACGACTACTTCCGGTACGACTTCGGCGACTACCGCGCCGGGTCGGTGGGCTATAGTCTGCCCGTGCTGGCCGAGGGCGAACACAGCCTGCTCTTCCGCGCCTGGGACGTGCTCAACAACTCCTCGGTGGCCGAGCTGAAGTTCAAGGTCGTAGCAGGGCTGCAGCCCAACTGCTTCAGCGTGGAGTGTACGAAGAACCCCGCCACCACCTCCACCTCGTTCATCATCAACCACGACCGCACGGGCAGTCAGATGGATGTAGAGCTGGAGGTGTTCGATGCATCGGGCCGCCAGCTGTGGCACAAGGTTGAGACGGGCGTGGCCACCGACAGCACCTACACCATCGACTGGGATCTCACCACCGCCGGCGGAAAACGCTTGCAGACCGGGGTCTACCTCTATCGTGTGCGCATCAGCAGCGACGGCAGCAAGAAGGCATCGAAGGCACAGAAACTCATCATCCTCAACAAATAACATTAAGTCTATGCACAAACGTTCTTTCATCGTGCTCCTGTCCTGTTGGGTCAGCGTGCTCAGTGCGGTGGCACAGCTGCAATTCAGTCTGCGGACCGACGAGTCGCAGGTCGACTCCGTACTCCCGCACTTCACGTTTGTGCAGCCGCTGCCCGACGGCTATGCCGATTCGATCTATTCGTTCACTATAGAATACCCAGAGTTCGCCCCGATGAAGCGCCGTGAGGCCCGCCGCTATAAGAATCTGACGGGCAGACCATTGCCCGACTGGCCTGTCATGGACAGCTACGTGGGGGTGTCGCGCCGCAAGGGAAAGCTCTACGGCTCGTTTGTCCCCCTGCTGCGCCGCGATGGGAAGAACCTGAAGATGACCGACTTCACCGTGGTGGTCAGTGCCCGTCCGAAAGACACTGCCTCGCAGAGGAAAGCTGCCCCGCGCCGCGCCTCACAGATGGCTACGCAGTCGCGCATGGCAACAGGCAGGTGGGTGAAAATCTGCGTGCCTGCAACGGGTTTCTATCAGCTTTCCGACTCGCTGCTCCTGGCCGCCGGCTTCGACGACCCTGGTCGTGTCGGCGTCTATGGCTATGGCGGAGCCTTACAGCCCGAAGCCTTCTCACCCGATTATCTGTCTGATACCGACGACCTGCCCCGTGTGCCCCTCTGCAAGCTTGGCGGGCGCCGTGTCTTCTACGCCGTGGGACCCGTGGGGTGGGAAACGCCTGAGGAGAGCGCGCTGCGGGTAGTCAATCCCTATTCCAGCGTCGGTTGCTATTTCCTTTCCGACGTGGAGGCAGCCCCTGAAATGCTCGACAGCGCCAGCTTTGTCAGCAGCTCCTATCCTACGGCTGCCGACTACCATGCCCTTTACGAAGTAGACGACTTCTCCTGGTATCACGGCGGGCGAAATCTCTACGACCACCGCCTCTTCGGCGACGGCGTGGCCCGCAGCTATGCACTGCCGTCGCACGCCTCTGCCCAGGGCCAGCTCCTGGTCGCCATGTCCTACAACGGCTATTGTGAAGCCACCGTCTCGGTGGCCGACTCCGTCGTAGGGCAGCTTATCGTGGACAAAAACACGACCGAGGGGGCGGGTAAGAAACAATACATGGACAGTTATATGAAGGCTGCCGCCGATGTGTGGACTTTTCCGCTCACGGCACTGCCCGACGACAGCCTCGTGGTCACCATCCGGCAGACCTCTGGCGCCGACATGCGGCTGGATCGCTTGGAGCTGACCTTCCAGGAGCCGCGCCCGCTGCCCGACCTCCTGTCAGCCGACCTTCCCCAGCCTGCACTGGCAGGCCCCGTGGACAACCAGAACCTACACGCCGACGGTGCCGCCGATATGGTCATCATCATCCCCGCTTCCGGCGCACTGAAGGACGAGGCCGAGCGGCTGGCACAGCTCCACCGCACCTACGACGGTCTGCGGGTGCGGGTGGTAAGGGCCGACGAGCTATACAACGAGTTCTCCAGCGGAACGCCAGACATCAATGCCTATCGCCGCTATCTGAAGATGCTCTACGACCGTGCCGAGACCGAGGCCGACATGCCCCGCTTCCTGCTCCTCTTCGGCGATGCCGCCTACGACAACCGCATGCTCACCACCAACTTCAGCCACCTGCGGCAGGATGACTTCCTGCTCTGCTATGAGAGCGAGAACTCCCTCAGCGAGACGGCCTGCTACGTCAGCGACGACTTTCTGGCCCTGCTCGACGACGGCGAGGGAGCCGGCATCATCAAGAGCGACAAGGGCGACGTGGCCGTGGGACGCTTCCCCGTGCGCACCGCCGATGACGCGAAGGTGATGGTGGACAAAGCCTACAGCTATCGGCTGAACGAGCACGCCGGCGCCTGGCAGAACAGCATCTGCGTGATGGGCGACGACGGCAATGCCAACATGCACATGAACGATGCCGAGACCGTGGCCACGCAGATACTGAATAGCTGGCCGGCATACAACGTCAGAAAGGTCTACTGGGACGCCTACCAGCGGGTCACCTCTGCCACGGGCAACAGCTATCCTGACGTCTCTAGCCTCATCCGCCAGCAGATACGCGACGGCGCACTGCTGATGAACTACAGCGGACACGGATCCAGCCACTCCTTCTCGCACGAGCATGTCGTCGAGCTGAACGACTTCAAGATAGCCACGTCGCTCCGACTGCCCCTCTGGTTCACGGCATCGTGCGACATCGCCCCCTACGACGGCTTTGAGGAGAACATCGCCGAGCAGGCCGTGCTCAACCCCGACGGCGGCGCCATCGTCTTCATCGGCACCACCCGCACCGTCTATGCCCTGCACAACAAAGCCCTGAACCGCGCCTTCAGCCGCTATGTGTTGGAGACTGACGGCGAGGGCCGCCCCCTGCCCATCGGCGAGGCCCTGCGAAAGGCCAAGAACGACCAGGTGCTCGGTGCCAGCACCCTGCAGCAGGCGGGCATCAACAAGCTGCACTATGCCCTCCTGGGCGACCCTGCGCTCCGGCTCGCCTTACCCACGCTGACGGCGGTCATCGACACCATCAACGGCATCGACCTGACGGCCACCGACCAGGTGCTGCTGACGGCGGGCGACACGGCCACCGTCAGGGGCCACATCGTTGAGATGGACGACTTCACCGGCATTGCCACGCTGACGGTGAAGGATGCCGAACAGACCATCACCTGCCGCATGAACCCGCTGGGCGAAAGCGAGATGCCCAAGAAGCCGCTCGTCTACACCGACCGTCCCGTCACGCTCTTTGTCAGCAGCGACAGCGTGCGCAACGGCCGCTTCGCCTTCACCTTTGCCGTGCCCAAGGACATCAGCTACTCCGACGGCTCCGGCCAGATGCTGGTGTATGCCGTGGACGAGGGCCACCAGCATGCGGCGCACGGCCTGAACGAGCAGTTCGTCATGGTCAGCGCACCCGCCTATCCCTCCGGCGGACAGGGACCTGACGTGGTGGCCTGGCTCGACACGCCCGCCTTCACCCCCGGAGCCGTCGTCTCGTCGGCACCCGTCTTCCATGCCGAGCTTACCGACGACGACGGCATCAACGCTTCGGGCAGCGGCATCGGCCACGACCTGGAACTCGTCATCGACGGCATGATGCGCTATTCCTACAACCTGAACGCCTATTTCCAATACGACTTCGGCGACTACCATGGCGGCACCGTCCACTTCCAGCTGCCCGAGCTGGCCGAAGGGCCTCACAAGCTGCTCTTCCGCGCCTGGGACGTGCTCAACAACTCCACCGTGCTCACCCTCCCATTCAACGTCGGACAGGTCAGCGCCCCCTCCGGCATCGAGGAGGTCGCCACCGGCGCATCCCCCCACGGGCAGAGGCTTGAGGGTGCTTCACCCTTCTTCGACCTGCAGGGACGCCGCGTAGCCCGTTCGCAGCGCAGCAGGCTGCTGCTCTACCGCACTGGCGACGGCGTGGTGAAGAAAAAACTGCGCTGAAAGCAATAAAAGGCCCACGCAAACGTTTATTAAGAACGATGAACAAGAACACCCCACTCAGAATGCTCGTTGCTGCCGCTGTCCTGACGACCGCCGCCAGCACCAGGGCCGACGACTACAAGACCACCACGTTCAACCCCGTGGAGCATGCCGTCATCTCGCAAACCATCGCCCCCGATGCCCGTGCAGCGGGCATGGGTGACGTCGGCGCCGCTACCGACCCCGACGTCAACTCCCAGTGCTGGAACCTCGCTAAGTACCCCTTCTGCATCAGCCGTGCCGGCATCGCCTTGAACTATACGCCGTGGCTGCGCCAGCTGGTCAACGACATCGACCTCGCCTATGTCGCCGGCTACTACCGCATCGGCGACTACGGCGCCCTCAGCGGCTCCCTCCGCTATTTCTCCCTCGGTGAGGTCTACACCGCCGACGAGAGCGACATGACCGTCAACCCCTACGAGATGTCGCTCGACGTGGCCTATTCACGCATGCTCAGCGAGACGTTTTCCATGGGCGTTGGACTGCGCTGGATATACTCAGACCTGCGCTACGACTACAGCGAAGACTCCAAGCCAGCCTCCGCCTTTGCCGCCGACATCGCCCTGTACTATAATAATTATATGATGTTGGGCTCGCGCGAGTGCCAGCTTGGCCTCGGTCTGACGGCGCAGAACATCGGCAGCAAGATCTCGTTCTACGGCGACGAGGAGAGCCAGTTCATCCCTGCCAACCTGCGCCTGGGTGCTTCGCTCATGATTCCTGTTGACGAGTACAACCGCTTCACTCTGGCCGCCGATGCCAACAAGCTCATGGTGCCCACCGTGCCCCGGCAGGGCGTTGACGAGTCGAACAGCGACTATCAGGACCGCGTGCGCCGCGAGTACAGCGACATCAGCAGCATCAAGGGCATGTTCCAGAGTTTCAGCGACGCCCCCGGCGGCTTCAAGGAAGAGATGGAGGAGATACAGTGGAGCGTGGGCGCCGAGTACGTCTACCACGACCAGTTCTCCCTCCGCGCCGGCTATCATCACGAGTCGCAGTCCAAGGGCAACCGCAAGTACTTCACCGTGGGTGGCGGCTTCCGCATGAGCGTCTTCTCGCTCGATGTGGGCTATGTCATCTCCACCGCCCGCTCGAACCCCCTCGACCAGACCCTCCGTTTCACCCTCGCCTTCGATATGGACGGCATCAAGGATCTGTTTAAGTGAATAGTGAATAGTGAAAAGTGAAAAGTGAAAAGTGAATAGTGAATA
>ERZ842401.7619-NODE-7619-length-11014-cov-3.638744_pt1 | contig 11014 bp, 6 predicted proteins | sample MGYA00521270_ERZ842401 | MGnify/ENA primary metagenome ERZ842401 (study PRJEB31892, sample SAMEA3878208) | bioreactor metagenome | biome: Moose rumen | place: Sweden | collected 2011-10 | study: EMG produced TPA metagenomics assembly of the PRJEB12797 data set... | reverse complement strand
CCTAATGCTTTCATACTCGATCACCTGCCTTGATAATATAGCCGCCACTAGCCAACTCTCCGCCAGGATAATCTTCTTCGCTAGTCTCGCCCTTGATAGCTGTATTTTTTCCTATTGTTACGTTTGTTGGTATAGTTGAATTTTCGCCGATAACCGCAAGGCCAAAGGAATATATGCTTGCATTCAACTGACTAGGTGCCTCAGCTCCCTGGCCAATCTTTGCGCCCTCCCCGACAACAGTATTTTCTGCAATAATTGCTTTATCGATCACACAATTCTTACCAATAGTTACACCTTCCATTATGATGGAATCTCTAACCACTGTACCTTCATCTATTACAACACCGGCACCTAACACCGAGTTATAAACTTCACCATATATCTGCGCACCCGCTCCCACAATAGCCTTTTCTACCACTGCAGTAGATGCCACAAATTGAGGTTCGATAATGTTCTGGTTTGTGTATATCTTCCAGAATTCTTCGTATAGGTTGAACTCTGGTATAAGATCTATGAGCTCCATATTGGCTTCCCAATATGAACCAAGCGTTCCTACGTCCTTCCAATAGCTATTGAATTCGTAGGCATACATTGGTGAACCCTTTTCGTGAAGATATGGGATGATATGCTTACCAAAGTCACAGTTGCTCTGATCCTTCAAAGCAAGCAAGGATTCCTTTAATACCTTCCAACTGAATATATATATACCCATCGAAGCCAAATTACTTCTTGGCTGAGCTGGTTTTTCTTCAAATTCACTGATGCGTTTTTCATCGTCAGCTATTACTACGCCAAATCGAGAAGCCTCTTCAATTGGAACTGGAATAACAGCGATTGTTACATCTGCACCCTTTGCTTTATGGAAATCCAGCATAGCTTCATAATCCATCTTGTAAATGTGATCTCCTGAAAGGATAAGCACATACTCAGGGTTATAGCTCTCCATATATTTAAGGTTCTGGAAAATGGCATTGGCTGTGCCTGAATACCACTCACTAGCATCATTCTTCTCATATGGTGGAAGAACTGTTACACCGCCATTGTTTCTGTCCAAATCCCATGGAATACCTATTCCAATATGAGAGTTAAGGACCAGCGGTTGATACTGTGTGAGCACGCCAACGGTATCAATACCTGAATTGATACAATTTGATAGAGGGAAATCGATAATACGATATTTTCCTCCAAAAGAAACAGCTGGCTTTGCTACGTCTGAAGTTAAAACTCCAAGTCTGCTTCCCTGCCCGCCAGCGAGAAGCATTGCAATCATTTCTTTTCTTATCATCCTAGGATCTGCCTTTCTCATGGTGTCAGTCAAGGATGTGCATAACGCACTCCCCTTTTTATACAAATAGTATAACAAAGTGGCAAATTTGGTGCAATAATATTCACAATTATTTACATTGACATTCTTAATAGTTAGACAATTTACTGTCATTTTTACTAATTCTTAAACCAAAACTTGAAAGTAACGAGTTTTCGGTTTAGAGTATTGAAAGATAATTAAAAGGTAAAAGAAGGATAAAATCATGTACAAATTAGATTTTAACAACAAGATTCATGTGCATTTTATAGGCATTGGTGGTATTTCCATGAGTGGCCTAGCTGAAATATTGCTTGGTGCAGGTTTTACAGTTTCTGGCTCTGACCGAGAAGCTTCAGACCTCACCAATCATCTAGCAGCTATTGGTGCCACTGTCAATTATCCACAAATGGCTTCAAATATAACAGACGATATAGACCTCATTGTTTATACTGCTGCAATTCATGAGGACAATCCAGAATTCATAGCAGCCAAATCATCTAAAAAGCCTATGCTTACCAGAGCTGAGCTCTTAGGCGAGATAATGGAAAACTACAGTCGCTCCATCGCTGTAGCTGGTACCCACGGTAAGACTACTACCACTTCTATGATAAGTCAGATTCTTCTAGAGACCACTGACAACCCTACTATCTCAGTGGGAGGTATCTTAGACGCAATCGGCAGCAATGTTCATGTGGGCGACAGCGATGTATTTATCACAGAGGCATGCGAATACACCAACAGCTACCATTCATTTTTTCCTAAGTACAATATTATATTGAACGTGGAGGCTGACCACCTGGATTTCTTTAAAAATCTGGATAATGTAAGGAAGTCCTTCAAAAAATTTGCTGGCAATACTGCAGCTGACGGTATTCTTATTATTAATAAGGAGATTGATGACGTCGATTTCTTTACTGATGGACTCAAATGCCAGGTAATTACATATAGTATGCATGACAATGCCGATATTTATCCTATTGATATCACATATAATGACAAAGGTTTTGCCTCATTCACACCAGTATTCAATGGTAAGAAGCTAGATAAAGTTTCTCTAAATGTTCCTGGAGACCACAATATCAGCAACGCCTTGGCTGCTATAGCACTTTCTATAGAAATGGGCATTTCCTATGATTGTATCACTGCCGGCCTGGCTAAATTTGGCGGAGCCCATAGGCGCTTTGAGTTGAAGGGCACCTATAAAGGGGCTACAGTTGTGGATGATTACGCACATCATCCTACTGAAATCGCTGCAAGCCTTGCTGCTGCAAAAAACTTCCCTTGCAACAGATTAATCGTTTGCTTCCAACCACATACCTACACTCGTACACTAAGCTTTTTAGATGACTTTGCAAATGCCCTTAGCAAGGCCGATATGGTGCTTTTGGCAGATATTTATGCAGCAAGAGAGCCCGATATATACGGTGTTAGTTCAAAGGATATAGCTGACAGAATCGAAAAGCTTGGAACAGAAGTCTATTATTTAGGCTCTTTTGAAGCCTGCGAAAATTTTTTGAAAAAAAATATTTTGAACAATGACCTGTTGATAACTATGGGGGCCGGAAACGTTAATTTAGTTGGAGAGCATCTCCTATCAGAATAGTTATCCACATTATCCACATTTTTTGGGCCTGATATCTCCCGAAAAAATGTGGATATTTTTTTGGCTATTTTTCGACATCTTTGATGGTTATCCACATTATCCACATATTTCAAAAACCCTTTATTTACAAGGGTTTGCGGCCTTTTCTCCCTTTTCTTTTTGGATTTACTCTGATATAATTTGGCTCATTAAGAGGGAGAGATATAAATATGGCCGACATCATGCTACACACCAGTATAGGTACTGGTTACACTTGCATTTCTAATACTTTCATTGACGATTACATGAAAGACGCCAATGGTGAATACGTCAAGATTTACCTTTATCTGTTGCGTTGTCTAAATCGAGAGGATTTTGATTTTTCCATCTCACAGTTGGCGGACTGCTTAGACCACACAGAAAAAGACGTAATGCGAGCTTTTACTTATTGGGAGAAAGTAGGTTTGCTTCGTCTTGAATATTCATCAGACAATGAGCTTTCTGGAATCTGTCTAGTAGATGTGAATGACAAAACAAACGTAGACAAGAATTCATTCACATCCGTTAATTATGCTGCAAGCCCTAATGTTGCTATTTCTACCGGGGCACCTGCAGTTTCTGATAAAACCGTTATGTTCAGACCTAACTACAGTTCCGACCAGCTAGATGCTTTCAAGAGCAGGGATCAAGTCAGCGAGCTCATCTTTGTTACTGAGACATATCTAGGCAGGCCGCTGTCTACCACAGATACCAACACTATTTTATTCTGGTACGACAGCCTACAGATGCCTATCGACTTGATTCAGTATCTTATTGAGACCTGTATCGACGGTGGACACAAGAGCTTCCACTATATGGACGCTATCGCTAGAAATTGGGCCGAAGACGGTATCACCACCAAGGAAGCAGCTATCAAATCTAGCGCAGCACACCAGTCAACGGTTTATTCCATCAAAAAGGCTCTTGGCATAGGAAACAGAGATTTAGTTGAAACAGAGTTAAACTTCATTGATAAATGGGTTAATACTTATAGCTTCAGCTTAGATATCATACAAGAAGCTTGCGAGCGCACTATCCTGCAGACCAACAAGCCTAGCTTTAAATACGCAGATTCCATCTTAAACAGTTGGTACAAATCAAACGTCAAGACTATACAGGATATCGACTCACTGGATCAGGCATTTACCAAAGCCACAGTAACGCGTGTGGCAAGTGCCAGCAAATCAAAATCTAGTCAGGCAGCAGGCGCCGCAGCTGCAAAAGCAAAGACTACTGGAAAGTTCCAAAACTTCTCACAGCGTGATTATGATTTCGAAGCTCTTGAAAAGAAGCTTTTAGGACAGTAAAGGGAGGGTTTTATTATGGCATTGTCAAATGAACAATACGACGCTCTTATGCGTGAATATAGTCACAAGCAATCTCGTAATCATCAGATAGTCTCTTTCCGCACGAAGGAACTTTATTCTGCTGTGCCTGATTTGGCTGAATTAGATGATGCTGTTTCAAAGGTTTCCATCTCCAGCATTACATCTATATTCAATGGACAGGATATTTCCGAGGCAGCCTCTGAATCCAAGCAAAAGCTTTTAGCTCTGAAGGAGCGTCGCTCTAACCTTATGAAAGCTGCTGGTTTTCCAGAGGATTATCTAGAGCCTCCTTACGATTGCCCAGACTGCAAAGACACAGGTTATATCGATGGCAAGCGCTGCCATTGCTTCAAACAGGCAGCTATCAACATCGTTTACAAGCAGTCCAACATTAGCAACATTCTTGCCAAGGAGAATTTCTCTACATTTGATTTAGATGTATATGATGATGACTATTTCGAGGGCAATTCTAACGTCAGCGCCCGTGCTACTGCTGAAAACGCCTTGAATAGAGCCAAAAACTTTGTGCATAATTTCAAGCAAAATGGTGGTAATCTTTTGTTGCTAGGACAGACAGGATGTGGTAAAACTTTCTTGTCAAATTGTATAGCAAAGGCTCTTTTAGACGAGGGCATCTCAGTTATCTACTTTACAGCCTCTGAATTATTCAGAGTTTTCGAAGAGCAGACCTTCAAAAAGAATGCCAACGTTTCAGAGCTACATGATCATATTTTTGATTGCGATTTACTTATCATTGATGATTTAGGCACAGAATTTCAGAATTCATTCACGACAGCTCGCCTATTCCAATGTTTAAATGAGCGACTACTTCGCAGCAAATCAACAATTATTTCCACAAACTTCTCTCTGGAAGCCCTGAGAGACACTTACAGCGAGCGTATTACTTCACGAGTATTTTCAAACTACGAGACTATCAAGCTCATAGGCAGTGATATTCGTATCAAAAAAGTAATATCAAATAAATGAATATAGCAAGGAGCAAAACATGCCAAACAATGAAATCGTGTTGGAAAACACCCCACCAATGGCTGAGCTAGGAATCATTCCTCACAAAAGCTGTACAGCAATTGCTGAAAGAGTTAATGACTACTTATTACAGTGGAGACAGGAACGAAAGAGTGATCAGTCAATTATCACTCTAGCTGGATATCGCAGCGATTCTTACATTGTTGATGCTGATTGCCCTCGTTTCGGTTCTGGCGAAGCAAAGGGAATCATCTATCAATCAGTTCGTGGACTAGATTTATACATCCTAGTAGATGTTACTAATTACAGTCTCACTTACAGTGTTTGTGGTCACGAGAACCACATGAGCCCAGATGATATTTATTGTGATTTAAAGCGTATCATTGCAGCTGCAATGGGCAAAGCAAAGCGCATCACAGTTATCATCCCATTCTTATACGAGGGACGCCAACACCGCAGAAGTGCCCGCGAATCCTTAGATTGCGCAATGGCTCTTCAAGAGCTCATCAGTATGGGCGTTGATAATATCATCACTTTTGATGCTCACGACCCACGTGTACAAAATGCTATCCCACTCAACAGTTTTGAGACAGTATCTCCTACATACCAGTTCTTAAAGGGCATCCTTAAAAACTGTAAGGACCTCACACTTGATAATGACCATCTCATGGTTATATCTCCTGATGAAGGCGGCACAAAGAGAGCTGTTTATATGGCATCTGTTCTTGGAGTTAACATGGGTATGTTTTACAAGCGTCGCGATTACAGCCGCATAGTAGACGGACGTAATCCAATCGTTGCTCATGAATTCCTTGGAAATGATGTAGCTGGCAAGGATGTCATTATCGTAGACGATATGATTTCTTCTGGCGAATCCATGATAGATGTTGCTACAGAGCTTAAAAAGCGCAATGCTAACCGCATTTTTGTAGTTGCTACATTTGGACTATTCACAAACGGTATGGAGAAATTCGATAAGGCAGTTGGTGACGGCACCATTTACAAGGTTGTCACTACAAACCTTACCTATCTTCCAGATGATGTATTAAGTCGCGATTACTTTATCAAATGCGATATGTCAAAATACATTGCATACATCATCGATACTCTTAATCACGAATGCTCAATATCAGAGCTTCTCAATCCTTATGGACGTATTGAAAAGCTTATTAACCGCTACAAAAACGGCGAATATTAAAAATATAACCCAGTCGATTAATCGACTGGGTTTTTCATTGCCTTAATTATTCTTTATTCAGCATCATCAGAGCTCTCTTCTGATTCTTCTATTTTAGTTTCCGTTTCTTCCACGTAGTTTGGATCGTAGACTACATATTCATTGGATTCTCTGAATACTGTATTACTAGAACCCATCTGACAAACCTTTATAGTATCGCCATTAGCCACATCCGACGCCTTTATGCTGAGCATCTGGCCAGATTCATATTTGGTAGAAACCATTTCGTCTCCCACAAATACCTTGGACCATTTGGTGAATTCGTCGCCATATATGTGCAATCTTCCATTGAAGAAATATGCGCTATCAATAACAACATCATTTACGCCCATAATCAAATCAGATGGGCCATATTCTGTGCCAAGCTCATATGTATAACGGTCTCCGTACATAATGTCGTACTGAAGCATCTTCAAATCACTCATGTAGTCGTTGGTACCGTACTGTTTGCCCTCTGCCATAGCTGTCTGATGGTAGGCATTTATATTTCCAGTATGAATGTTGAGTCTGTTCAAAAACTCTGAAACAAGCTGGTATGAAGCCAAATCCTCGTCAATCTTTTCCATACCGAAGTTGTTCCAAGTGAAGTACTTTGTCTTGTACAAATCGCCTGTAGCTACTTCTTCATCGGTAAGTCCCATAGTAGGCAAATGATCTCCAAACATGATAACAAGTGTATCCTCGCCTCTTGCATCAAGTGCCTCTATGTATTTTTGAACAAAATCGTCTACATTGTAAATTCTATTAATGTAGTATGACCAAGCGTAGTTTTCTTCCTCGGTCTTGCCTACGGCGTTGACCTTTATGACTGGGTCTTCCTCTACAGGGTAGGTAGGATAAGAACCGTGACCTTCTACTGTGATTGTATAAACAAAATCTGTCTGCTCGGTAGAATCCATTGCATCAAGGGTTCCATCGATAAGGATATCATCTGTAGGCCAGTTGCCAAGAGGTGTGTAATCTGTAATATCTAACAGCTCTTTCGAAGTAAAGGTGTCAAATCCCATCATCGAAAAGGCATTGGCTCTTGAGTAGAAATTACCACCATTGTTGTGAACTACATGTGTGCCATAGCCTAAATCAGAAAATACATCTGCATAGCTCTCAACATCTGTCTCCTTTAAAATGGTCTTCTGTGGATATTCACCTGGACCAAAGAAGTTACAGCTGAGACCTGTAAGCACCTCGAACTCAGTGTTGCAAGTACCTGCTCCGACAACAGGAACTATACAGTGACCTGTGGAATAATTCTCCTCCAGATAGTGAATGTATGGGATTGGATCCTCGCTAGTCTCTAAGAAATCCGACTCTGATACATCATAGAAGGACTCTAGCAGCATTACTACAACGTTTGGCATAGAATCATCTTCGGAAGGAACCTCCAAAGTCTGTACATAGGCTGAGTCCTTGTCCAATATGCTTTCGATTTTGCTCTTGGAATAACCGAAAGGTCTGCTCATGCCTCTATCCAAAACGGAAGTAGAAAATCCATATAGGTAACCATAATCCAAATAACCCTGGGCCAAGTTTCCAAAATAAGATGTCATGATGCCCGACTGTCTCAGAAACAGGGTGGATGGATATAATGAAGCAAACAGTACTAATACAAGTACGAGTCGCTGCCAGAATGGCTTGGCATTTTGCTTTTTAGGTCCTTTTATCACATATATGACCATAAGTATCACATATATTATGAGGGCTGCCACTGTCAGCATGGCCTGTTCTGCTGAAAAATAGTTGGAATCCTGCATGGTAAGCAAATCGCTTATCATATATAAATCAGTGTAACCAAATGGTGACACGCGGTTCAGCAATATGACGCAATTTATAATACCTAGTATTATAAAGAACATGCTGATGAATACTCGCCACCAGCCACGTCTCTTGCTAAGGAATACGATGGACAGTGCCACAAATACGCAATATGAATTAAATAAATATGGACCTGTATGATCTGCGACAAAGCCGCAGGCTTCAATAAATGAATGCCTAGACAGCCATTCCATTAAAAATACCAAAGCAAGCGCCAGCGGTATGTGCATAAAGAATGAGTATTTGTCCCAGAGCATTATCCATGTCTTATGGAATTTGCTGTTAATGTAACCCTGAGCCAGTTTAGAATGGGCAAAGGCCACAAATGGCTTTTTAATCATTTTGCCCAACCAGGAAAATCCCTGTTTTATTTTAGAAAATATTTTTTTCATGAATCCTCCGATTAGCTTGAATTTCATCTAATCTAATTTAACAAGACAGTATGAAAAAAGAGTGATAAAATATCGTTATTCTACCATTTATTTTTATGCAAAAATCCTCTTTCGCAAAGCGGATTATATCATTATTTATTACTTTCTGCAAAAAATTAAGAAATTCTTTTACAGAATTTCCTGTTTTAAATAGATACTTACTAAGGAAAGCGAGATTTTATGAAGCTACAATTTTATAAAAAAGGAATCCCTACTAAAATGCTAAAAAGGGCGGGGCTACTCATTACTGTGTTTGCTGCGTCAGTTATATTTTTTGAAGTCATTACCAACCTGACGGAAAACAAGGAGGTGACTCCACAAGCATCCCCTACTCTTCCTATAGTTACTATTGATTATCTAGGTGATGCCATCAGCGAACTCCACGGATACCTAAACGAAATGGATCCGGCCTATATGCGTGATGCCATCATCCCATTGGATGACGCCAGAAATGTGTCTATTACAGTAGATCCAAAGCAGTATTCTATCACGGGGCTCAGCTACGAGATTCGCTCACTTGATACTCACCGAAATATTTCTAATAATGAGTTGGATTTCAGCACGACGGACGGACTTTTGAGCGCTAGCTTCCAGGCGGAAAACCTTATAGAAAAAAACGAGGAATACCTTCTAGTTATTACTCTTTCTACAAAGAGCAAGGACATTTATTACTATACCAGAATCATGCAGCCTGACAGCTGTCACGAGGAGGAAATTCTGGATTTTGCCCAATATTTCCACAACACTGCCCTGTCTGCAGATGCAACAGATTTGGCTACCTATATCGAGCCAAAATCATCCAATTCCAAGGATTTGAGTCATGTAACTATCAACTCAAATTTATCAGAAATATCCTACGGCAGCTTTGATGGTAGCCAAGTGGGTGACGTTCGCACTTCCTTGACAGACATTAATACCAACTATACCAGCCTTACCTTTAACTATGAGTTGTCCAGAGATAACGATGGTAAGACTGAATACTATACCTGCGTCGAAGATTTTAGAATCCGCTATACATCAGACCGAATCTACCTGTTGTCATACAACAGAACCATGGAACAGATACTTGATAACGAATCTGTTTCCTTTGATGAAAACGTGTTAAACATTGGCATTACTGACCCGGATTTACAGTATCTATCAAACGAAACTGGTACCATCGTTTCATTTGTGCAAAACGGATCTCTTTATGAATACAATCAGACCGACAGGGCGCTAAAGCAAATATTCAGTTTCGTGGATGATCCAACCGATACTCGTTCCATTTACAATCAGCACGAAATATTGCTTCTAAACATCGACGAATCCGGCACCATGGACTATGTGGTGTATGGCTACATGAATTCAGGCAGCCATGAGGGCGAATGTGGTATAAATCTATACCACTATGACGCCATACAGGATATATCCACCGAGCAGGTGTTCATCACATCCACCAGCTCTTACCAGATTCTGAATGCCAACTTTTCTGAGCTATTGTACGAGACTGCCGACAACGAATTCTACATTATGGTAAATGGCACATTGCTCTATATGTCTCTTAATGAACTCACCACCCAGGAGCTAATGACTGGCCTAGACGATGCTCAATACGCTGTTTCCAGCTCACGCAGATTTTTGGCTTGGATGGAAGATGAAAACATGTCCGAAGTCATCCACATCATGGATTTGGAGACCAATGAACAGTTCGATATCACCGCTGGTTCAGGTGAATTGCTAAGGCCACTTTCCTTTATGGATGATGATTTGATTTACGGTACCCTAAAAGAGAGCGACATCACTACTGACGGAGCTGGTTCAACCATCTATCCTATGTACAAGCTGACCATTGCCGATATATCAGCAGGCATCAGTCGTGAGCTTATGACCTACCAAAAGAGTGGCTATTATATCACAGACGTAACAATGGAATCCTACACTATCTATCTAGATAGGATTCAGATTGGTGCTGATGGCATCATCACCACAGCAGACGGGGACACCATCAAAAACAGCGCAGGTGAACAAAACAAGGCCGTTGATGTGTCCACCGCAACGGATGATGTTAAACAACAAGTAGTCACCTTGACTATGACAGCCCTGGATGATAACGAAGAGCTTGGCACTGTTTCATATGAAGCCACGGGGCTGGTACTGGCAGATGAAGGACATAGTATCTCCGTAGCTTCTGCCACCAGCTCTACCCAGTATTTTGTATATGTGGGCAGCAACGTCACACTTTCTACCGACGACCTGCTCGAAGCCATTGTAGAGGCTGATGAAAACATGGGAATAGTGTTAGACAACACTCCA
>ERZ842401.7618-NODE-7618-length-11014-cov-3.763665_pt1 | contig 11014 bp, 7 predicted proteins | sample MGYA00521270_ERZ842401 | MGnify/ENA primary metagenome ERZ842401 (study PRJEB31892, sample SAMEA3878208) | bioreactor metagenome | biome: Moose rumen | place: Sweden | collected 2011-10 | study: EMG produced TPA metagenomics assembly of the PRJEB12797 data set... | reverse complement strand
CAACTAATACATGGATCGATTGTAAGTACCAGAAGTGGCACATCACCATACTGACATCCCTGCAGTGTCTGTGTAAGTGCCGGGATGTTAGCAAATGTAGGAGTGCGGACTCTGAACCTATCCAAGAACTTTGTGCCGTTGGCACGTACATGATAGAATGCCTCTCCTCTAGGCTGCTCAAGACGAACTGATGCCTCGCCGTTTGGCATACCTGTAACCTTTGTGCTGATTTCTGTATCAGGAATCTTTGCTACGCACTGTCTAATGATATCGATTGACTGGAATAACTCACCAATACGAACTTCACAACGAGCGTATGAATCACACTTATTGCTAGTGATTACTTCAAAATCAACATCGTTGTATGCAGCATATCCGTACTTTCTCATATCTACGTTGATACCAGAAGCTCTCATCATAGGACCTACAGCGCCACGACGAATAGCGTCTTCACCTGTAAGAATACCTACGTCTACAAGACGGCTTTTTACAGTGTAATCATTCAAGAAAATGTTTGTTGTATCACGTAATTCCTTTTCCATTTCATCCAACTGACGAACGAAATCTTTAAGCATATCATTTGGCATATCCTTTAATACACCACCGATTGTATTTACAGAGAAAATAACTCGTCCACCTGTAGATTGCTCAAACATATCCAGGATTTTTTCACGAAGTCTCCATGAATGCATGAAGAGTGACTCAAATCCAAAACCATCAGCTAAAAGTCCAAGCCAAAGAAGATGGCTGTGGAGACGGCTAAGCTCTGCCCAAATAGTACGAAGATATTCTGCACGTCTAGGTACCTCAACGTTCATGATTTCCTCGAGTGCCATAACATATCCCATACCATGCTGGAATGAACAAATACCGCAGATACGCTCTGCAACATATGTCATCTCATTGAAATCCTTTTTGCTGCAAAGGCTCTCTAAACCTCTGTGAATAAATCCAATAGAAGGAATAGCAGCTAAAACCTTCTCATCCTCCAAAACTAAATCAAGATGAATTGGTTCTGGAAGAACAGGATGCTGTGGGCCATAAGGTACTACACTTCTCTTTCCCATGCTACTTGTCCTCCTTTTCCATAAATGGTGTTTCTACGTCTATACGATAAAGCTTGTCATGTAAATCAGTCTTGATATTTTCCACATTAAGTCCCCATAATTCGTGCATTTCGTTCTCGTAAAAAATTGCAGCTTTGTATACACGAGAGATACTAGGAACTGCTTCATCTCTTTCAGCGATAAGACGATAATTCATAAAATCATATCCATTAGCGAAGGAATATGTAATCTCATAATGATCCTCTGCCTTAGGATAAGAACAACAAATCTGGCAAAGTCTCCAAAGAGCATTCTTTTTTTCCATGATAACTGTTAGGAGCTCTGCCTTATCAATTAAATATAAATCCTTTTTAATTTCTTGCATAATTTCCTCCTACTAGTTTTCTTTCTCTGAAGCCTTAAGTGCATCTGCCTTTTCCTTGAAAAGAGCTACGCCCTTTACCACACCATCAATAATTGACTCTGGACGAGCAGCACAACCTGGAACATATATATCAACAGGAATAACTGTGTCAGCGCCACCCTTGATGTTGTAGCACTCCTTGAAAATACCACCTGTGCATGCACAAGTACCAACGGCAATTACAACCTTTGGCTGTGGCATCTGCTCGTAAATCTGCTTTACAACAGATTCGTTTTGAGAATTGATACCACCAGTAATGAGGAAAATATCAGCATGCATTGGGTTACCTGTATTTATAACACCAAAACGTTCTACGTCATAAACAGGAGTAGTACATGCCAAAACCTCTATATCACATCCATTACAGCTACTTCCATCATAGTGAAGGAGCCATGGTGATTTATGTATTGTACTCATATTTCTTCCTCCTTCTAACCTCTAATAATCTCTAACAGGAAGAGATTCATTCCTGCTGCAACGATTGTCACTCCCCAAGCAAGCTTGAGCATAAGCTGCCACTTAACTCTGGCTGATGTATTGTCGATGAGAATCTCAAGGAACCATACAACTAGAATCGCGATGATTGCAGCTATGATTGAGAGTGGATTGTTATTAAGGAAGAATAATCCAACTATGCCAAGTAATATTGCATTTTCATACCACTCAGCAAGGGTAACCATTCCATATTCCTTACCAACCATTTCAGATGTAACACCCTTAATAACCTCTTGGTGTGCATGATGGCTTGTAGCAATATCAAATGGTGACTTTCTGAATTTGATTGTGAGGATAAATACGAATCCTACAAAAAATCCAGGTAAATAAACAATGTTTGAAACTGGGCTTCCTGCGATTATCTCTGAAACATTGAATGTGCTAGGAAGAGTTGCCAAATAAAATCCTACAGCAACTAAAAGCTCCATTGGCTCACAAGACATAATCTGCACAAGCTCACGATGAGTACCCTGTGAAGAATAAGGCGAATGAGTAGATGTAGAAGCTAGTATCAAAAACATTGCTGCTGTTGAAAGTGAAAATACAACAAGTAGTAAATCAAATCCAGCATAAAAGATTACTCCTGAAAGCATTATGAAAAATACATAAGAGCAAATCATGAAAAGCTGTGACTTGTTTGCTGTTAAAAATTCCTTTTCAAAAAGCTTCTTTAAATCGTAGAAAGGCTGAAGCACTGAAGGACCTTTTCTACCCTGCATACGTGCAGATATTTTACGATCAAAACCATCTAAAAGACCAATGATAAATGGTGCAAATACAAGATAACAGATGGCAATGATAATGCGTGTCTGAATTGTCATTAGAATGCACCTCCTATCACGATAATCAAATAAACGATAATAATGAATGTTGAAATCATAATTGCTGGAGTGAATAATTTCTTTTCTCCCATGATGTCTTCCATGTAGAAGTTAGCAATATGCATTTCCTTTGGATCACCAGTTGATGAAACGAAGTTGAAGTTGTCGCCTACGTTTGCACCACCCATGTATGTGATAACCTGCTTTGCCTTTGTGCCCTTTGTGAGTAGGTAATTGATGCAAGGAATTACAAAAATACCAATCAAAAGAACAATCATGATAAAGATGTTCTGGTGTGAAATAACCTGATTTACTGTACCAAACATATCATTTGAAAGTGGCTTGAGCACGTTCTCTGAAAGCCATGGGAATCCAAGGATAAGTGCAATCATCATGAATGCATGGAAGAACATAGAAATGTACTCGTTCTTCTTTGTAAGGTCTCTAGACTTTTCACGAGGAGAAGCACCAAGGATTTTTGACATCCACTTTGTCCAGTAGAACATTGTAGTAGCTGAACCAAAGCAAATGAAAAGTACCATAAGTGTTGATACATAAACAGAGCTTGTATCAATGAAAGCTTTGAGTGCTGCCCACTTAGAAATAAGCATACCGAATGGAGCAAGGAACATGCCTGCTATACCAATCATAAGGATAACTGCAAGCTTAGGGAAGATTGAAATCAATCCTTGCATGTCCTCAACATCACGGCTACCAGTAGTATTTTCAATAGCACCAACGCACTGGAAAAGCATTGACTTTGAAACTGCATGGAAAATTACAAGGAATACTGCTGCCCAGATTGTCTCTTCGTAACCACAACCTGTACATGCAACAATAAGTCCGAGGTTTGAGATGGTTGAATAAGCAAGTACCTTTTTGCCATCTGAAACAGTGATAGCGAAGCATGATGCTGCAAGGAAGGTGAAACCACCAACTAGAGCAACCATGTTTCCAACGTAATTGTCAGCCATTGCTGAAGAAATACGGATAAGAAGATATACACCAGCCTTTACCATTGTGGCACTGTGAAGAAGTGCAGATGAAGGTGTAGGTGCAACCATGGCTCCAAGTAACCATCCTGAGAATGGGAACTGAGCTGACTTTGTAAGTGCTGCAAATGCAAGGAATGCAATTGGAAGTAAATATAATCCAGAAGCATCAGCTACAGCAAAGTCAATGATATCGTATAGATTAACAGTGCCGAATGCTAAAATACCAACTGCAATAGCTGCTGCAATGCCGCAACCACCGAGTAAGTTCATCCACAAAGCCTTGAAAGAATTGTCGATAGCTTCGTCTGTACGTGTGTATCCAATCAAAAGGAATGATGTGACTGAAGTGATTTCCCAGAAGAAATACATCCAGATAAGACTCTGTGAAAATACAAGTCCAAACATTGCTCCAAAGAATACAAAAATCATTGCAAGGAAGAAGCTACGTCTGTCTGTAAGTTCCTTGTGATGATGGATGTGATAACCATGCATGTATCCAACTGCATAGATACCAATCAATGAACCTACCACACCTATGATGAGAATCATCACAAATGTAAGCCAGTCAAATCGAAGTGCAGGAAGCTCAGAAACCTCTGGTCCAAAGAGCTCAAGTGCTGCGACAAGGATAGTCTGCACTATGGCAAGTAATGAAATGACCCCCTTCTTATACTTGAATGAAAGATATGTGATAAGACACATTAAAAAGATATCGCCAACCAGGATAATCTCATCAAAGACCTCTCTGTATGGCAAATCAAATGTCAGAGCCTGGCCTCCAGCCATAAACCACTGACAAGCTGTAAAAACTGAAAGTGCAATAACAATTCCACAGCCTAGGTAGACGAAAAATGCTCTGCATTTAGAATTGTGAATAACTGCAGGCAAAATCGCCCAGAGAAATGGTAAACAGATTAATGCTGTTACTAACATTTCCATTCTTATTTCCTCCTTTTACTATAAATCCCTTTATATATTAAACCTCAAACCGAGGTATTAGGGCCTATTTTGTTCATTTTTTCACAATCTATACTATACCACAATTTTCAATATGTGTGCTTAGATTTACGCGTTTTTTCACACATTAAGATTGCACAAAAATAAGCACAAAACATTGTTAATAAAATGGACGCAAAAAAAGGCTGAGAAAAATCTCAACCTTTTGTTGCTTCGATCAATGATTAAAAATCATGACTTAAAGTGCCTTTTTTAATCTGGCGTCTAAACCTATGATTGCTCATCATGGTCTTAATCATCTTCACCTTAAAGAGAAGAACCTTCATAACTCTCACCTCACCATTTTTCTCTCCCAGCGACCATATAAAATCGTTTCTCTATCTCCCCATATCACAGAATCAAATTAATTGTAAAAAAAGTATTAAATTAATGTGAATATCCTGTGAACATCTCTAGTTAAATGTACCACTATGCAACCGTAATCTCAACTGTTTGGCATGAATAGTCAAAATCTGGCAAGAAGTTTTTAAAAAAGTTCTATATATTATCCTATTGATTTAATTTATCGATGATTTTCATGGCTGCTCTACGTTTAGCTTCAAGTATGCCAACACCTACGCCGGCTACAGAAACGCCCCCAAGAGCTGCAAACCATTTGCCATGTTCAATGAGTCCAGCCAATGTGATTCCTGTTGGAACCTCCTCATCAGGAATCTCTGTCACTTCTGCTTCGTCTTCTAAGGCATCATCAGATGACTCGTCATATGCGTATGCATCAGCGTCTCCACCGTTTCTACCATCACTATTTGTGTTTTGGTTAGCAGCAACAAGATTTACCTCTAATTCTTCCTCATCCTCTTCAAGCAATTCTTCATCCTCTATCACTTCTTCTAATGAAATGATATTTGTCGCGTGGGTTGAATCTGCCTGCGTATCTGATGAATTATTAAAGGCATTCATAGCCTGAACTCTTGCATTATATATTGCCTTGGCGTTATCGAGCTTAGTCTGAGCCAAGCTTAAGTTTTCTTTGGCCTGATTGAAATCAGACTTTGCTGCTTCTAGCTGAAGCTCTAACTCAGTCAGGTAGACTGCATTTGCAATAGGATCATCCTTTTTAAGCTCATCCACCTTTTGCTGTAGCAAAGCCACCTCTGACTTGGCCTGACTGTATGAGGCCTTAGCCTCTGCGATTTGAGCTAATAAATCTGAATATATCTGCAAACGGTTATTTGTTTCATTAATGTAAGCTTTATAATAATCCGCATTTGAATCAAACAACTGATTGTCAGTTACAAGCTTTAGCTGGTATGTGTTGTAGTTTTTAACTGTGGCAAATGTGGAACCATCAAGTATATCTATATCAGTGGCATTATTAAGCCTTGCTGCATTTCTGATAGCATTAATAACATCCTCTTCAGATTCGTATTTGCCATCTGTAATGGACTCGTCTAGGCTGTAGCCTTGAATGTATCTAACAATGCCCCTTGAATATTCCTCTTCAGTGCTGATCACATATTGATTTCTATTTTGAGCAAGCTCTGCAACCATTTGATTGTAATCATGATTTTGATAATAGGTGTCTGAAACCACATTGTAGTAGTCTACCTTGTCATAATTGACATCAAAATTTGTAATGTAATAGTAGCCTAATATGGTGTTGTATCTACGCAACGAATTAAACTCAACATCCGTATTATAGTAGCTAAATATATCATCAAAAGCCTTATTTGCTGAAGCTTGTCCCTCAGCTATAGCCAAGCTATCTGAATATCTGAAAAAGATTTCATAATCACTGTAAGTATAATCAGCAGTATATCTTGGAATGTAAAAGCCTGTTGCACTCCAGCTTTCGTCATCATTTATCAGATAGTTTAAAGCCTCTGCCTCTGCTTTGGTAAAGGTCTTTGTCTGACCCGAAGCATTAGTATATTGAAAGTAAACGTCAGTATCGTATATACGTATTTGATCATCTTCAATCAAATATCCATAGTCGCCTGTCACGGTCCTGAGGATGTTCCCCTCTGAATCTATTACATTGTAGCTAACTGAGATTTTATTCCCATCGTCAGAAACAACTGTAAAATCAGAAACGGTTTCCCCATCATTTAACATATTGTTTGGAATATAGTAATGTTGTACAACCGTAGCTACATATTCTGACATATCTGATTCTTTGTTAGCATCCGCATTTGCTAAAACACCTGCAGAAGAATCTATCAAATCCTGCTTGATTTGCTCTAACTCAGCCTCAAGGGTTGTAAGCTTTTCTTCTACCGAAGCAAGATATTCTTGTGCCTGGGCCAAATCATCTGATGTCTGATTCTTTTTATCGCTGAATGCCTGCATAGCAGCATCATAGTCTGCCTTAGCTTGCTCGTATTCTGCTTCCTTTGCTTCAAGCTCAGCTTTAGAATTGTCATAATTTGCCTTAGCTTCATCAACAGTGGTCTGGGTATCCACAATTATAGCGTTTGCCTCATCAATTGTGGCGCCATTTGCTGCATCAATAGCTTCATCTGAAGAGTCTAAAGCGACTAGTGACTCAGATTTAGAATCCTCCGCCAAAGTCTTTATTTCGTCAACTGTCTGGTTTAGACTATCAGCTGCATTATCTAAAGCTACCCCTGCTTCGTTAAGCTCTTTCACGTCCTCATAGGAATCGCCTATGTAATCCTGTAAGGACTCAGCCTCTTTTTCTATATTTTCTATTTCTGCAGTCTCGCTGTTAGTATCGGTATCTACGACTTCTTCGGGCACAAAATCAAGGCCTTCAGAATCATCTAAGGCCTGTGCATTGACGTCAAAAGCAAACGCACTCGCTAATGTAATTGTTGATAAGCCCACTGCCGTGGCTCTAATCGAACTCTTTTTCATTAAATATTCTTATCCCTTTTTATTTTCATCATAAATCATTTTCTAGATTAACAGAAAAAAAACCTAGTGCAATAGCTTTGGCAAAAACTGACAAATTTTGGCAAAACTTTTTGTACTAGGTTGAATATAAGCTAAACGGAAAATTTATAATCTTTAATTAATTGGGTAATATCTGCAAGCTTTCTGGATGCTATTGGGTAGAAATCATTTTCGCCTATATATACCTGTCCACCCTTTATATGGTCTATAAAATCCATATTTATAATGATTCCCCTGTTGACCACGGCAAATCTATCATCAGAACTTACCATATCAAGGAACTCTCCGGATGTAAGTCTGACTTTCATCACGTCCCCGTCCTGTTTTCTGATTCTAAGGTAGTGTCCATCGGTAGTCACCGCAACTATATCCTTTAAATAAACTCTTTCCAAAAGAGTTCCAACAGTTATTTCTATATAAGTCTTATCCAGTGGTGTATGCTCTACTATTTCACGCATAACCTGATTTATTCTTTCAATAGTAAATGGCTTTGTCACATAGTCGAAAGCATGCAGCGAAAAGGCGTCTGGGTAATGACCATCAGAAGCTGTCATGAATATAAGGAAGGTCTTTTCCGTCATCCTTCTAAGCTCTTTAGCGGTCTCTATACCATCCATATCAGGCATAAAAATATCCATAAACACGATGTCATATTTTTTGTCCTTTAGAGCAGTTATAAAATCAGGTCCATTCCTATACTGATCTATATCCATCAGCAGCCCCTTTTTAGCAGAAATTTTTTCAATCATCATCCTTAGCTGCATTCTAAAGATATTTTCATCATCAACTATTGCTACTCGCATTTTTGCCTCCCCAATCAGTTTACACATTAAATAATACCACAATTTATATAGGTTGATAATGAAAATCAGAAAATAATTGACTATAATAATTTTATGGAACAATTTTACAACAATATTATTTACATAAACCTAATCATATTGATGGCTGGTACGATTTCCATACACTTGGGAGCCAGCTTCCTTAGAAGGGAAAGAAACACTAGAGGCTTTTTCAAGTACTCTGTATTTTTACTTGCCTTGGGAAATGGATTGTGCTGCATTGGTTATTCAACCATGTCACTTAGCTTCAATGCCACCCTGGCCTATATTTTTCGTGTAATTGGATTAGTAGGCATCAATATCTATCTGATTGCAGAAATAATACTCATCACAAGCTGCCTTAATTTTAGCAAAACCGCAGAATATTTTTTGATTGGTTTTCTTACCATTGCAGCTCTTTTTGATATCGTGATTTATGGTTCTAGGGACACTGATATATTCGTACGATATGATGCTTTCACTAGCTATGTCAGGTCGGACCCTTACCGACATCTTTTTCACTATACATATCTAGTCATTTTCGCCATTTGCGTTGCCTTAATCGGTATTGCTTGGGCAAAAAATGTGAAATACAAACGTGAAAAAAGATTGGTTTTCTTTGGGCTTTTATCAAACCTCATCCTTACATTATCAGCAATCCCTGATCTGTTGAAGTTAAACATTGATATTGCCTATGCTCACATATTTTATTGCTTAGGAATATTTTTAGCCTTTTTAGTATTTTATTTGGCAGCCAACAACTATACAGCTTTTTCAATTACCGTAAACACCATAAGTAGAGATATTTTTTCTTCACTTGCTACAGGACTATTGGTTTTTGATTCAAACTACCATTTGAGCATTTCCAATGAATATGCCAACAAGCTTTTAGGACTCGATAAGGAGCCTGGTCGAATCCGATTAAAGGAAATCTTCCAGCTGAAAAGTGGAGAGCCTTCCAAAATGTTCAAGCAAGCTCAGGAGGGTTTGGCTTTAGACTATCGCCTTACAGCAGAAGTTACGAAAAAAGTTACACTTGTAAATTTCTCATGCAAAATGGACAGAAACGATCAACCAGTTTGTTATATATTGGTAACAACTGATTTGACCGAAGAAAACAGACTCATCGAAGAAGCCCAGTCTGCCAACAAGGCAAAGTCAGACTTTATCAGTAACATATCCCACGAAATCCGTACCCCTATAAACATCATATCTGGTATGGATGAACTCATCTTGCGAGAATGCAAGGATGAAACAATTTTAAAGTATGCTGAAAATATAAATGTTGCATCAAAAAATCTTTCTTCATTAATAAATGATGTTTTGGATTTTTCAAAAATAGAATCTGGAAAGCTAGAAGTAGTCAGGGGAGAATATAGCATAGCAAATGTATTGAACGATTGCTACAACCTGTTTTCTAATTCCGCCAACACAAAGCACCAGACCTTCTCCATCAGCTGTGACCCCACTATGCCAAGGGTTTTAGAGGGAGATGAGGTCAGAATAAAACAGATTATTTCAAACCTGGTGTCAAATGCAGTCAAATATACTCCTGAGGGCGGTGATATTTTAGTAAGGGCTTCCTATAAAAAAATCGACCAAGTTTCTATTACACTAATTTTAGAGGTTATAGACAACGGTATCGGCATCAAGGATGCAGACATTAATAATATATTTGATAGTTTTCAGCGCTTAGAGCTAAGCAGGAACAGAAGCATTCAGGGTACAGGTCTTGGTTTATCCATTACAAAGAACCTGACCAATTTGCTAGGCGGTGAAATAGATGTAGAAAGCGAATATGGCAAAGGTTCCACTTTCTTAGTTCAGATACCTCATTATGTGGTAGATGCCACTGAGGTAGGCGAAGTCATATACGGTCAAAGACACAATGTATTTAAATACAACTCAGCCTTTACAGCGCCAAATGCGCGTATCCTTGCCGTGGATGATGTGCAGATGAACCTAGATGTGTTTGAGGGTCTATTAAAGGAAACTAAAATAAAAATAGACACTGCATTAAATGGGCCAATAGCACTTCAGATGATGGAAAACAACCATTATGATTTGATTTTCTTGGACCACATGATGCCTGAAATGGATGGCATAGAGGTCCTAAAAAGACTCAGGGCAAACAAGTCAAGCAAGAGCAACCAGACACCTGTCATTATGATTACCGCCAATGCCATGATGGGGGCTGATAAAAAATACATGGAAAGCGGTTTTACTGATTATCTATCAAAACCAGTTAGACCTGCTGATTTGGACAATATGATTCTAAAGCATTTGCCAAAGGAACTCATTGAAAAAGCGGATGAAGAAAATATCAGATTTCGGATTGCTGTAAAGGATACCGGAATCGGCATCAGGCAGGAGGATATGGATAATATTTTCTAATAAATCTCATTCCTAATGAATGAAATGTTGATATCTGTATACTCTTAGCTATCATACCAATAAGTTTTATTTCTCTTTCTTTCATTTCTTTTGCAGCCTTATTTGTAAAAGTAATAGCTAATATATTATCACTACTAACACCATT
>ERZ842401.7617-NODE-7617-length-11016-cov-19.037588_pt1 | contig 11016 bp, 3 predicted proteins | sample MGYA00521270_ERZ842401 | MGnify/ENA primary metagenome ERZ842401 (study PRJEB31892, sample SAMEA3878208) | bioreactor metagenome | biome: Moose rumen | place: Sweden | collected 2011-10 | study: EMG produced TPA metagenomics assembly of the PRJEB12797 data set... | reverse complement strand
CTGCCGAAGTCGACGCCCCGCAGACGGATATACTCACCGTCGTCGATGTCGAAGACATACATATTCTTCTTGCCAGTAGACTCAGGCATATCGGCCACGACGCCCGTATTGGGGATGCCCATCTTAGCCGTCTTCAGGCCGAAGCCCCAGGCCATGGTCTCAGCCTCCACGCGCTGGTAGGGGTTCAGCCAGTGGAGTTGTTTCATCGGCTGCTGGTCGAGCCAGTAGGGCACCTCCTGGATGGTGCCGTCGGTATTGTATGTGATCTCCGTGGCCGAAACCGAGCGGCGCTCATGGTGCCTGAAGGTCTCGAGGTGCATCAGGTCATAGTCCTGGCCGAAGACGTAACTGTGGCCCTTGAAGTCGCAGATGCCGGGATGGTTGCCGCGGTCGCGCTCGGTGGGAGACATAATGTAGTTCTGCCACTCCCAGGGACCTGTCGGCGAGTCGCTCATAGCATAGCCAAGGGCCTCGGGACAGCAGGTGGTGGCGTAGGCCAGGTAGTAGTGCCCATTACGCTTATAGATCCAAGGCCCCTCCTGATAGTTCTTCACCGTCCACAGCGCCTTCTCGCTCCAAGGTACACGGAGGTTGATCTTTGAGCCCTCCTGATTGACGGGACGCATCACGCCGTCCTTGGGATTGAGCACCAGGATGTCGCCCTGCGTGGAAATCATATCCTTGTTGAGTTTGACGCAGTAGGTCTGGGGATTCCCCCAATACATATAGGCCTGACCATCATCATCGATAAAGACGCTGGGGTCGATGTCATCCCAATGCTCCTTCTGCCAGACGAGGGGCTTACCCAGCGGGTCACGGAACGGGCCGTAGGGTGAATCGGCCACCAGCACGCCGATGCCGTGGCCGTGAAGCGGGGCATAGAGGTAATACTTACCATCGCGCTCGACGGTCTGTATGGCCCAGGCGCCGTTCTCGCGGCTGCGCCAAGAGAACTCCTTCAACGAAGCCACGGCACCGTGCTCCGTCCAGTTCACCATATCGGTGGTAGACCACAGCAGCCAGTCGTACATAAAGAAACCGGCAGAATTGCGCTCGTCCGGGTCGGGGATATCCTCAGGCGAGGCATCGTGCGACGTATATAGAAATAAGGTGTCGCCAACAACCATAGGTGAGGGATCGGCGGTGTACTTGGTCTGGAAGAGCGGCATGTTCACCTGCTCCAAGCCTGCCATCTCCCACCAGTCGAAGTTGAAGAGTTTCGGACCCTTGCGGCCTTTGAATACCAGATAGAAATCAGCCGTCTTCGGCAGGGTAAGGCCAGCAACGGTACGCTTGGGCGAGTTGAGGTCGGTAATGGTAGAGTAATCCAGATCGATGTTCAGCGTCTGCCATTGTTCCCAACCGCCAGTGCCGGGCACATTCAACGTGCCGAGGAGGCGACCGCCAACGCTGTCAAGGCGTATCTCAATCTGACCGCCGTGCAGGCCACTGGCCACCCGAGCCTTGAACGTACGGGGAATCCGATTGCCGAAGGCTACGTTCTGAAGTTTGATGTAGTCGCCGTTGTGGATGTCGGTCACATAGACACCCACCTGGTCGTTCTGCTCGGTCTTCACGCCCTTTGAGAAGGCCATCGTCTCAGCCTCCACTCGGCGGTAAGGGTCGAACGTAGCGATAGGCTTCACGCCCTCATCCGTCGGCATAATCTTGGGGAACGAGCCGTCGGCATTGTACTTGAACTCCTCCACGGCCACACTGCGTCCGAAGCCGCCACCACCAGGCAACTTGCCTGTGTGGTAGAAGAAATAGGAGTGACCCTTATAGTCGGCCACACCGCAGTGGTTGGTAAACGACTTGGTGTCGCAGAGCGGCATAATCTCGCCAGCGTAGGTCCACGGGCCTGTCGGCGAGGGAGCCGTCGAGTAACTGATATGCTCAGGCACGCCACCGGCAGCATAGAGCAACTGATATGTGCCGTTGCGCTTGGTCAGCCACGGGCCTTCCACGTAGGAGTCCTTATACTGCTTGCCCTTCTCGCGCTCATTCATCGCTGGAGAGCCGAAGGCCTCTTCCGTCATCGGCAGCATACCCACGGTGCCCTCATACGAGATCATATCGCGGTTCAACTTCAGGTAGTAGACGCGCGGATTGCCCCACATCAGCCAGGCCTGTCCGTCGTCGTCGATCATCACCGTGGGGTCGATGTGATCCCACTTGCCGTCCTCATAGAGCGGCTTGCCGATGGCATCGCGGAAGGGGCCTGTAGGCGAGTCGCTGACGGCCACGCCGATAGCCATACCGTTGGAAAGTTTGGAGTGGGCACAGATGTACCAATAGAACTTACCGTCGCGCTCGATGGTCTGTGAGGCCCAGGCGCGGTCGTCGGCCCAGGAGAAACTCTCGAGGGCCAGCGGGGAGCCGTGGTCCTGCCAGTTCACCATATCCTGCGTGGAATAGACGCGCCACTCCTGCATCCAGAAGAAGTCGGCATTATCCTCGTCGTGGCCGGTGTAGACATACATCGTGCCGTCGTGTACCATCGGTGCGGGGTCAGAGGTGAACCAAGTCTGCACAAACGGGTTCTGTGCCTGGCCGCCGAGGGCCGTCAGCAGCAGGGCGGCGGTAAATAGAGGTAAGAGGTGAGAGGTAAGAGGTGAGAGAATAGTTCTTTTTTCCATATTTTAGTCCTTTTTATAGTTGAATTCGTCGATGTCTACATAGCCGCCCTTCTTCTTCGTGGCATAGCAGAAGATGCCGAACTTCGTGCCCATAAAGAAGCGGCGCCAGTCGAAGTTCATCCGATAGTCCTTAGTGCCGATCTGCGTCCAGTTCTCGCCGTCGAGGCTATAGTAGAAGTTGGCAGCATCCTTGCCACCACGTCCGCCGGGACGGAAGTCACCGTCGATACGCAGCCAAATCTTAGAGGTAAGAGATGGGAGGTGAGAAGTAAGAGTGATGCTCTCAATGACCTTTTCTTCGGTGTTGGTCACTTCCTTGTTGCGGTCGGTGAGTTCCACCTTCTGCTCCGACATCTCGAGGACGAGTTTCTTACCTTTCTTCTTGATGGTCAGGGCACCGGTATCGCTGTTGAAGGCAGCCAGGCCAGCACAGTCGCCGTCCTTCATCTTCGAGCAGTCCATCAGGATAGCGCCGCTGCACGTGGGGCCTTCCATCCGCTGGGTCAGCGTGTTGGGGGCCAGATAGAGGGTGTTCACCACACGGTTGGTCTTCAGACGGAGGAATCCCGGACGCTCAGTGAGGCTCCAGGCCGCATCGATGGGGTTGTGGTTCCATTGCCAGTGCAGGCCGAGTTTCGTATCAGAGAAGTCATCGGCCTTGACGATACCCGTTGCGGGCTGCCCGCTCACCAAGGGGCGCACCTGATCGGGCACCTTGCCGTTCTCGTCGCCCAGCATCGGCCAGCCGTTGATCCAGCGGCAGGGCATCACCGTCAGCACACGGCCCACGCCGCCACGATCCTGGAAGATGATGCCGTACCAGTCGCCGTCGGGCGAGTCGACAATCGTACCCTGCGCCTCGTAAGAGAAACCGCCAAACTCGCTTTCGAGGATCACTTGCTTCTCGTAGGGGCCGTGGATATCATCAGCCCGGTAGCACACCTCACGGCGATGACGGCCGGGGGCGTAGACGTGGGAGATCATCAGCAGGTAGTACTTGCCGTTGTGCTTGATCATACGAGAACCCTCCAGCAGTCCCTTCTCATCAGCCTCACGCTCGAAGATCTTCTGGTGCGTGCCCTCGATGACATCAGAGAGGTCGGGCTTCAGTTCCATCATCTCGCCTGTGCCATAGATGACGTAGACACGGCCATCATCATCGAAGAAGAGGGAGCAGTCGTGGAAATGGCGCATCCGAGAGACGATCGTCCACGGGCCTTCAGCCTTCTCTGCCGAGAAGATATAGGTGTCGCCCATCGAACCCGCCTCATTGGGGGCCAGCAGGGCGTAGAACTTACCGTTGTGGTATTTCAGCGAGGTGGCCCACTGGCCGCGACCGTAGACCGTCCCCTGCTGGAGGTCGTACTTCGGCGAGTCGGTCAGTCGGTCGAAGATATAGCCGACGGTCTCCCAGTTCTTTAGGTCCTTCGACTTCATAATGGGCGCACCCGGCATCAGGTGCATCGTGGTGGATACCAGATAAAAGGTGTCCCCCACCCTGATGATGTCGGGATCGGGCACGTCAGCCCACAGCATCGGGTTCTGGATCTTCTCCGTCTTCAGGGTTTCGTAATCCTCGGCCATCGCTGTCAGGGAGAACAGGCTAACGGCCATCAATAGCAAGGTCTTTCTCATCATTGGTCTTGTCATTTTCACTATTCACTTTTCACTATTCACTTCTCTATCCTCAGCACAGGCGCAATCTGGTTCGTAGGCTTCGGCAACTTGACGATCAGGCCCTCAGCCGTCTGCTCGGCCTTCAGTTTGCCATAGCCCAACAGATAGACCCTGCTGATACGCTTCTTCAGGTCGGGATTGCCGGTAGCCAGCGACTTCACCACAAGCCGTCCGTCCTGTGGCCAGCCCATCGGCGTGACGTAGAGGAACTTCTTGGTCTGGTTGAAGCGGATGTCGCGGGCGTCCATATTACTATACTGGCCGTCGTTGAAGCCCTGGGCATTAAGTTTGATGGCCTTCTCGGCCACAGGTCCCTCGCCGAAGTTCACCCAGGGACGAGTGGCGAAGATGCTCTCCTTGTTGATGCTCATCCAAGCCTCCAGGTCATCCAGTATCTTGGCCTCCTTCTCGTCGTAGGTACCATCGGCACGCAAGGGGATGCTCAGCAGCAGGTTGCCGTTCTTCGACACGATATCCACCAGTTGCTTCACCACCGTCTCGGCACTCTTATAGCCATTGCGCTCGTAGATGCTGGTGTTGTAGTGCCAGCCGCCGATGCAGTTGCAGGTCTGCCACGGCTCCGGAATGATCTCATTGGGGGCACCTCGCTCCACGTCCCACGTCAGGGCCTTGCGCTGCTCGTCGCTCAGGATCTTGCCGAACACCACGCTGCGGGGATTCTTGTTGTACATGTGGGTGGCTATCTTCAGGCCGCAGTCGCTGACGGGATAGAAGGGCAGCACCGTCACGTCGAAGTAGATAAGGTCGGGCTGATAGCGGTTGATGGCATCGAGGGTACGGTCGTAGAAGTTGGTCACGAACGCCTGTGAGGGCGTGCAGGCTCCGTTCTCCCAGCCCCACTGGCGGTGGATGCTGTTGTTGGCCCATGAGCGGTCACTCATCGGGTGGTCCTGCTGGTAGAGCATCTGCGGGTCGTAGCCTTCCCACCACTTGCCCTTGCCATCGGCCTTCGTCAACTTGCCGTCGTAGTAGACACCAGCCTTCGGGCCGTTCACGTCGTAGCGCTGGGCCGGCTCATACCACGTCCAGGCGTGGTCGGCGTGGAACGAGATGCCCAGGGGCAGCCCAGCCTTCCTGGCCGCCTTGGCCCAGCCGTCGAGGATGTCCTTCCCGGGTCCGATGTTCTTCGAGTTCCAGGGCTGGTACTGCGAATCCCAGAGGTCGTAGTTGTCGTGGTGGTTGCCCAATACGAAAAAGTACTGTGCCCCGCACCGCTTGTATTTCTCCACCAGGGCCTCCGGATCCCACTTCTCCGCCTTGAAGAGGGGCAGGATGTCCTTGAAACCGAACTCCGAGGGATGGCCGTAGTGGGCTACGTGGAACTTATACTCGTTGGAGCCTTCGATGTAGAGGGAACGGGCCATCCAGTCGCCGGAGCCTTCCACGCACTGCGGTCCCCAGTGGGCCCAGATGCCGAACTTGGCATCGCGGAACCACTCCGGCACCTTATGCTGCGTGAGCGACTCCCACGTGGGTTGATACTTGCCCGTCTGCATCGGCTCATGCGCCTCACTGACCGGCACCTGGTACTGCTGTGCCTGCAAGCCGACCGTGCAGCCGAGCAACAGGAGGAGAAATCTCAGTCGTTTCATATTTCTGCGGTTTTATCTGATGATCACTTTCTTGCCGTCCTTGATATAGATGCCCGGACGAGCACCGTTGGCAGAGCCGATCCTGCGGCCACTGAGGTCGTAGAGGACAGAAGTCGGACGCGGCTCACTGACCTGGATGTCGCCGATGGCTGTCGGGTCCTCGCGGCTGTAGTCGCTGTTGTTGGTCAGGTACATATCATCGACGATGATGGTGCCACGGTTCGACCAGAACGAGACGATGCGGATGTTCTTCGTGTCGAGGGCCTTGCCAGTCTTGTCGCCGGAGGTGTACTTCGCCGTCTGCAAGTTGACCACGATCTGCTTCTTCGAGCCGAAGTCAGCCGTGGCATAGCAGTCGCTCCAGATGCTGCCCGCCGTGAACAGGTTGAGGTGGGCACCGCTGGCCGTATTCTTGAGTTTTATCACGAGATACTTATAGCCCGACATATCGGCCCCGTTCTGATACTCCCAGCCCATCTGGCCGTACTCACCGGGCTTGAAGGTGTGGGTCTTCTCGTCGTAAGTGCCCTGCGAGAAGAGCGAGGTACTGATGTTCTCTGCCGCGAAGGGGAAGAAGGTGGAGCGCACAGTGTAGGTCACGCTCAACTGCTGTCCCGAAGGATCGGTATAGGTGGCCGTGATCGTCGCGTCACCAGCGCGGAGTGCCACCACCATACCGTCGTGGACGCTCACCACATCGGCGGCATCGACGGCATACTCAGCCAGCGACGTCACCTCACGGGTATGACCGTCGCTGAAGGTGGCTGTCAGTCCGACGGAGCCATATCCGCCTACGGCCAGTTCGAGCGACTCAGCCGTGGCAGCGAGGGCAGTAGCCGTCTGCGACACTTGCGGCTGTTCCTCATCGTCAGCGTGGGGCCAGTCCACCTTATAATAGTCGGCATACCAGTCCATACAGGCCTTGCCGCAGGCTTCCTCCAGTCCACCAAAAGCGGGCACCACGGAGCCGTCCTTCAGCAACTGGTCGATATCAATCAGACAGCCCGTGCCAGAGAGCGTCATCGAGATATTGCCGAAGTGGTCGAGACAAGCCTTATAGGCCTTACCCCACTTCGAGGTGGAGCCTGTGGCCCACGTACCGTAGTTCGACTCCACCCAGTCGCCGTGCTCATTGTAGTGGCCGGTACCCTCCTTCTTCGGACTCCAGTCCACCTCGGTGATGATGATGGGGGCAAAGTCCACGACGGGCACTTGCTTATGGAACTGACGGATCTTGTTCTCAGGACTTGGCGTGTCGTCGCTGCTGCCGTACCAGCCACAGTAGTCGTGTACGGCATAGCCGATGTTGTAGCCCTCGATGGGGTTCGTGGCATAACTCGTGTAGTTGGCCTGCCAACCCGTACCCGGCACCCAGATCACGCCCTCGAAGCCGTTCGCACGGATCTTGTCGACGATGGGCTGGAAGAAGTCGTGCAGAGCCTTCGGGTCATCCTCGCCCTGGGCATTCTTCAGCGACACCGGCTCGTTGGCCAGTTCAATGCTGATCTGTCCGGAATACTTCTTGACGGAATCGTTCTGTGTGAAGATATTCCAGACGTTCAGCAGATACTTGTTATAGGCATCGCCCACCTGCAGACTGCCGGGGCACACGCCCGGCGGACGAACCACCACATACATGCCGTGGTTCATCGCCCGCTTGGCCAGGGGGAAGTAGAGTGTCCGCAGGAAAGTCTTCAGACGCGAGGGACTGAAGCGGGAGATATCGGCCTCGCCGCTCTCCTTGCCGTCGCTCTGCCTGTTGGGGTCGTTGGTCCAGGCCGGATCCATGTGTAGACGGAACACGTCGCAGTGGGCCTGCTCCAGGCCGACGAAGAGTTTCTCGAAGTACTCCGTACAGTTCTTCACGCCGGTATCATTGTAGTCGTCCCACCAGCCCTGAGCCCGTGAGCCGCGCCAACGGTCGCCGTTGAAGTAATTGTTGGGCGTGTCCATCACGCCGTGCAGCACCACGTGGTTGCCGTGGCTGTCAACCAGCCAGCGACCCTCCACGTGCAGCGTGGGCAGCGGCTTCACCCCCTGTGCACTGAGTTCAGAGATGAGAGGTGAGAGGCAAGAGGAAAGAAGCAGAAACAGAACCTTCATCATCCATGTTCCCTTCACTTCAGCAAATATCTTATTCTTCATATTCATAACTATGCTTGGTTTCTATTGACTATTTACTTCACGAACACTTTGCGCGTCTTGCCGTCCTTGGTACGGATGATGTTCACGCCGTGCTGTGGACTGGTGAGGCGGACACCGCGCAGGTCGAAGACGGCAGGCTCGGCACCTTCGCTGGCCCCGACGGCCTGAATGCCACTGGGAAGCAGTTCATTCAGATTGCACTCCAAGAGCAGAAACTCGTTCAGGTTGCCACCGTTGGTGGTGTTAGCGAAACTGATGACGTAGTTGCCGGAATCCGAAATGGTGAACTTCAGTTCCTGCTCCTTTGCGGTGGAGAGGTTGGCAGAGCCATTACCATTAGCATTGGGCGTTGCCTTGATGTTCTCCGTGGTGGCAATCACCTGATTGTCGGCACTGAGGATACGTGCCTTGTAGGTCGGCGCCTCCTTCCAGGCGGCCATCGCAAAGGTCAGTTTGTAGTTGCCGGGTGCCAGGCTGAGCGAGTAGGCAGCCTGACGACCAAACTCGGCCACGCCGTTACGCCAGTAGAGGGCTTTGCCGGTATAGCCGCCAAAGCCCGACATCATACGGGCGCCGAGGCTATAGTTGTTAGGATACTCGTGTACCTCATTATTCTCTTGCACAGTACGCCATCCCACGGGCAGACTGCTGGAAGAGGTCGTGAAGTCGAGTTTGTACACTGAAGTCACGTCAGTAAAGACAGGCTGCAGCGTCACGTTGTCGTCGGGCATCGTGAAGGTGATCTCACCAGTCTGGTCCGTAATGTCGATGGTCTTCGACATCGAGTAGTAGACGGAATTGACCACGCGCAACTCACTCAGTGCATAGCCCTGCTCCGGGGTGACGGTCAGCGTGACGGTCTTACCTTCCGGTGCCTCAGTGACATCGGCCTCCACCACGCCGTGGTCAGCCTCACGCACGGTGACGAGGAACAGGTCAGCCTCCGTTCCCTCGGGTGAATAGATCACCTGATCAATCGTGATGGGCAGTCCCTCGGTATTGTTGATGCGCAGGTCGTTCTTGCCCTCCTTGAGCGTGACGGGCACGGCGGCCTTCTTCCACTCCTTGCCCACTGTCTTCTCGGTGGCTACGGTCTTGGTCTCGCCATTGACCTTCACTTGCAGGTTACCGGCCTTCGACGTACAGAGGTAACGGATAATGACGTCGTAGTTGCCAGCCTGCCGGAGTGTCAACTGATGGCGCAGCGAACCGCTCTTCGAAGTTCCCATCTCCACGTAGCCGTTGCCGGCAAACTCCTCCATATTGGGAGCGAACCAGCCTGAACTGGTGATGGCCACGTTCTGTACGCTCTTGGTGTCCATATCTTCAGCCTCGATGATGACGGGACCGTTGTAGTCGGCGGGCTGCTGGGGAAGGGCCAGGGCTGTGCTGTCAGCCAGATCGGTCAGACGGTCAGTGGCGTTGCCCGTGCAGTTGATGGCCACGTCGATAGGCCCCATGTGTTTCAGCGTCAGTTTGAAGATGCCCGTCTCAGCCGCCCAGTCCTTCGTGGCACTGGCCGTGGCCTTGGCACGCTTCGTCATCTGATAGGTCGGCTCTGCCGTGGCACCATAGACGATGAGCGTGTCGGTCATCAGGGTCGTGGTGTCGTTGCGGTAGTTGTTCAGGTAGAAGTCGATGTGGTCGGCATATTCGCGGATGACACCGCTCGACAGTTTGCCGTAGGCCAGTTTCAACTGGTCGCAGGTATTGTACTGCAAGGGAATCGTGGCCGAGGCCTTCTTCTTGCTGTTCATATAGGTGTAGGGGGTATAGGTCACCAACTGGTTCTTGAAGCGTTCCACGAAGAGGTCGCCCGTCGACACCTCGGGATACTGTGCATCAAAGTCTGCCGTCTTCTTGGCGGTGGTGCCCCACTTGCTGGTACGTGCAGACTTCTTCACCTGTACGGGGATGGCCTTGGCCGCCTCGTCGTAGAGTCCCGTCACCATCGGGATGGCGCCGTAGCGACCCGTCTTCTTGAAGTAGCAGAAGTTGTCCATCCACTGGCCGTTGCCACGGTTGAAGGGATCGTCCTGCTTGTAGAGACCGTCGTAGAGATTGCCCCAGGTGGCGTACTTGTCCTCGTCGCTGCCGGAGGTGATGTCGTTGATGACCACCACCTTCGTCTTGCCCACCACTTCCTCGCGGGTGGGGATATACATCGTGCCGTCGATAATCTTGCGGAACATATCAATCCAGGCATTGTCGAAACCGGCGAAGGTGCCCCAGTTGCGGCGGGTATAGCCGTCGACAGTCGAATTGCTCTTGTTCTGGAAGTCCTCGGTCCAGATCAGTTCCGGGCCGTCCCACACGGCACCGCCGTTCATACAGGTCTGCTCCATCACGGTGCCGATACCGGCGGCCACAGGATATTTCTTGCCATGCTTATCGCCGAGCAGGGCATCCAGTGCTCCGTTCCAGCCGCAGTTGTCGTAACGCACGCCGTAGTTCTTGGCCAGGCCCGAAACGAAGGGACCCCAGGTGACGCTCTCGTTGTTGTAGAAACAACTGGAGGTGGTGTACTTATAGAGCCAGAGGATGGCCTCGGGGTATGCCTTGCAGGCTGCCAGCAGGTCCTTGTTACGCTTCATCATCCCGATGGGGTTGAGCGGGTGCGACCAGATATTGCCGCAGAACGAGATGGTCAGGAAACCGCCATACTGGTGCGACATCTCTACCAACTTGGCGAAAAGGGCGATACGTGAGGTCTGCGTGCTGCTGCTCTTGTCGCCCGCCTCGTCGAACCCCCAGAACTGTTCGGCGAAGTTCCAGCCGAGGAAGTTGGGATAGTGCTTGAAGAAGTACTCAAAGGTGGCCAGGTCGTCGTCCTGGATATGGGTATGTCCACCACTGGCTGGCTGACAGGTGAACCACAGGCCATTATGCTGGCACACTGTGGCCCACGACTTATAGGTGCGCACAGCACAGCGCGGCATACG
>ERZ842401.7616-NODE-7616-length-11021-cov-4.807405_pt1 | contig 11021 bp, 8 predicted proteins | sample MGYA00521270_ERZ842401 | MGnify/ENA primary metagenome ERZ842401 (study PRJEB31892, sample SAMEA3878208) | bioreactor metagenome | biome: Moose rumen | place: Sweden | collected 2011-10 | study: EMG produced TPA metagenomics assembly of the PRJEB12797 data set... | reverse complement strand
CAGGTGCTCACTTTTTGGGAGCCCTTTTGCTACACTTTTACGTTGACAAACACAGGCTTTTTGTCTTTGGCGAATTCCATGCTTACAACCTCCATATCCAATGATGAAATAAGTTTAGCACATATTTATTTTATTTTCCACAAATATCAGGACTGTATTAGTACTGCAATTTATCTGTCGAACTAGACATTCACCTATATTACAAAAAAATCAGGTACCACTGAATCTGCTGATGCTCTTCGACGAATTACATTTCAATTGATCAGGACACCCTCTCCGTTAAAACTTCATAGTCCTTTTCGCTCAATTTCTGACAGGCAATGATATTCCCTGTACGATTCTGTTTGCCGGTTATGCAAAAGAAGCCCTCAAAGGACAAGCGGTCAGGTTGTGGTGTGCAGTTGAGAATGATGCTAATTCCGGTAATGTGTGGCATGAGAGTTTATATAAAAAGACTTGCATCACGGGGAAACTCCCGCAATGCAAGTCTTGCCTTTTCGTTAAAACCGGATGCCTGTGCATCGGCTGACGGTTCGCAACCACGCTTTTGCGTTTGGCTACTCCCTTGCTACGATGATAGTATATCAAAAACTTTTGTCATTTGAAAGATGCTGATGCGACAATTCAGGCATGGAACCCGACAATTTGACCACAGGGGAGAGCTCTGGACGTGCGTTGGATAAACCGTGGAGAATATCAGACAAGAAAAAATATTTTTGAAAATAAAAAAATAATCCCAGCCAATAGCAGCCAAGATTAGAGTTAGTCATGACCAATTACATTCATAATTACATTCAAAGCCCATTTTTGGAGGGCCAAAAATGACGAAAACCCTTGATTTCTCAAGGGTTTTCGTTTGGTGCGGGAAACAGGACTTGAAGTCGGAGACGACTGTAAATAGTGTGCAATTATGTATAATCCGGTTAATTTTCTAAACCAATTCACACAACTATAGTAAATATCATGCACTCTGATAAAACCCTGATTGGGGTGGATGTTGGGGTGGAAACCAACACCCGGAGATGATTTGCTGAGGTGTGCTGCTGATGGCACAGTACTGGGGTGATTATACCCGGCAGGGATTCCCCTTCTACACCGGAAATATGACGTACTGTGTTCACCTGCCGGATTCGGTCTCAAGAAGGAACGAAGACAAACTCACTCTGCAGGTTTCCTATTATGCCGGCGCGGCGGTCAAAGCGTCGCTGAACGGGGAAAAAGAACAGATGCTGGCGCTGCTTCCCAACAAATGTATGCTGCAGGGCATCAAAGAAAAAGAAAATGTTCTGCAGATCACATGCCTTGGCAACCGATACAATGGATTCGGTCAGCTGCATATGATGGGAGATGACCTGTCCTGGGCAGGGCCCAATTCGTGGCGCACGGAAGGAACATCCTGGACAGATACCTATCAGGTGAAGCCCATGGGGATCCTGTCAGCGCAGCAATTGATTCTTGATTGAAGGCGAGCTGACGCGGCTCACCCCATCCTGGCCTGCATCAGACGGAACAGTTCATCGTTATTCAAATGGTTTTCCATATTGAGGATGAGCATGATTCCCGCATCCTCCGGCGCGTCAAGGAATTGACGCTGCCATTTATAAAAATGCGGACCATCCCCATGATTACGCAGCACACCCATCAGCACGCTCATCAGCCAGGCGGATTGCTTCACATCCGCTTGACAGTCATTGGCGTAAAATAAGTGCCAGCAGCCATGCTCCCGTTCCCGCATGGCGCGGTCAGCGGCAAGATAAGCGTCTTTGGCCTGGCCCGCGGTATAGAAAGCCCGCAGCCAATCTCCTTGCTGAGCGAGCAGGAGGCTCTTCATGGCCAGGCAGGATCCTTCATAGGTTTTCAGGAGGAGCTTTGCCTGCATCATGATGCTGTCTTCAAACAGCACGCGTCCAGGCCCTTGCAGGGCAGGTATCGCAGATTCGCAGGCGCGCAGCAGCGCGGTATAGCCGGTTGCTGCCGTTTCGCATTTTTCCTGATACCAAATGATTTGCTCCTTCAGCGCAGCGGCATCAACGGCCCATTTCATTCCTTCCGATGGAACGGCAGGGTCCTTCATCCATTGGGAAACCAGCATGCGCGCGCAGTGATTGCCGAATTGCTCGCCTGCGTGTTCATCTTCATGCTCGCCATAAGCAAGGGCATGCTGATAAAAAGTCCGAAAGCATGCTGCCACAGCAGCGGCATTTTCTTTTCCGTAATAGCGGCTGCAATAATCCATCAGGTGGGTTTCCGGATCGGCGTCCCCGTCCCGCCAAAGCGCGCTGATAAAATCCAGCGTATAGGTATGGGGCTTGATGTTGGAGCAGTTGATCAGCCAATAATCCCGAACTCCCAGAGACATAGCTTCCTTCAGCTCCCTGCGTACAAAGCCCGGAGGATTGGGCAGCATAGTCATCTGCGCGGCGGCCTGCAAATCGTAAAACGAAGCGTGATAGTAAACACCGTGCGCCTCCCGGCTCCCTGCCTGCGGAAGTGCGCGGATGCGGGGATTATGGTTTCCCTGCCGCCGGGTCACCATTTTGCCAAAGCCATTATCCGCCCAAATACGGATGATGTCCTTTGGCAAATGAATATACCCCGCTTGATAAAGCTCCATCACCTCGCCATACAGGTTCGTGCAGCATGGCGCTCCTGGCACGGCCTTCTGCACCATGTCATATTGCCTTTGGATCAGTGAAGAAATGAGCGCACCGCGTTTTTCCGGCGTATCATATTGAGGATCATCCACCCAGAACGGGCAGTCCCCCTGTCCGCGAAAGCCAAGATTCCACACCACCTGACTGTTCTTCTGCTGTTCAATGGCTTCCTGCCAGAGGCCTTCAAACAGTTCCGGATGCTCCGCGTAGGAAGGCGTCAAATCCGGATAGGCCCGTCTGAACATCATCGCGCCTAAGGGCTCGGCATGATGATGGGTAATATATAACCCAAAGTCCGATGCCAGCGCTCGATACAGATGCGCGTTCTTGTCTGTGCCTGGGATCACCAGGTTGCCGCCCAGGCGCAGCAGGGCTTCAAAAGCCATTTCCCAAGGCTTTTCCTTGCTTCCGTCCAGCTTCCAGGCATGCAGGAGCACTTCATCATTGATGAACCAGCCCCGATAGCGCACGGCAGCCGGCTTACTTTCCGCCTGATAATTATCCGGGACAGAGCAGGCTTCCTGCTGTATCAATGGCTGATCGTTCCAGAACCAGAAAGGCTCTATGCCCAGCAGGTCGAAACTAAGCCGGTACAGGCCATAGATCATGCCCAAATCGTCCCCGGCCAGTATCACAACGCTGCCATTCTCCGCATGAATTCGGTACGCTTCCGCAGGCAGGCTCTCCTTCCGCAGCAAGATGGACGCGCCACTGTCCTGCCCCGGCAGGCAGCGCTTTCTTATATCCCGCATAAGCGCCAGACAGGCCCTGTGTACGGGGCCTTTGGCCGGGAAGGGGAAAATGGTGGAAGCGGAAGTGATTTTCATATGGAACCTCCTGCATAACATCCTGTCAAATGTGAAAGCGTTTCAATAAAACAGGGCGGTACTGCCGCAACAGCAGCACCGCCCCGGCCGATATGCTTCGTTTTCGCGAGAAGCTATTTTATTGGGCGGACAGAGAATCCTTGATTTCCTGGGCCTTGGCCAGGTCCTCCAGGCGCATGGCAACAATATCCGCGCCGCCAAGTTCTTCGCAGTCCTTCATCATCTGATCCCAAATGGCATCAAATTCTTCGTCTGTTTCAGCATAGACCATTTTCCAGGAGCCGGTTACCATGACATCCCGCAGGGCATCCAAGGACAGCTGTGTCCACTCGTCCACAGGCGTGCAGAAGCTGGCGACATTGGTCAGCGGGCTGGTGAGGATGTAGGCGTCCTGGGCTTTGAGCAGCTCGGTAAAGGTGTTGAAGCCAAAGTGCTCGCGCCACTGGGTGTTGGATTCGTTCTTGTTCAGCTCTTCCTTGATTTCAGGCCATTCCTGCATCCCACGGGCACGACGCGGACCTTCGGGGCCGGTGTAGGACAGGGCATGGGTGAAGGAGCGCACAGGGCGATCCAGCCACATCTGGGGCTGCTCGCCATTGCTGAAGGTGGCTTCAAAACCTGGCACCAGGTAGCGGTCGGTTCCAAGCTTGGTGGGATACACATGACCATCTTCGCCGGTGTACCACAGGCCCAAATCTTCGGTGCCGTTGTAAATCCGGAAATAGAAGTCGGCATCAGCCATCATGTCAATGAACTTCAGGCATTCGTCTACATGAGCGGTTTTGGGATTGATGACAAAGAACATATCGCCGCCGTATGGACTGCCCCAGTTTTCAGCGTAAAGCTTCTGACCTTCCAGGTGGATGGGCAGGTACTTCTGCGGCCAGCCGGGGGTGGAACCGGCAGGGAACATGATCGCGTTGCTGGTTTCAACCTTGGCCTTCTGAGTGTTGCGGTCATTGTTGATGGAGTCGGGATCCAGCACACCTTCCCGGAAGCAGGTGTTGAAGAATTTCAGGCCCTTATAGTACATGCTGTCGCGGCTGGCCTCCAGGATGGAGGTATACTTGGCGTTGAACATGTCGGTTTCCAGCAGGTACTGCAGGTTGTCCAGTTCGTAGCCAAACCATTTGTACCACAGCTCTATGGAGCGCCAATACTGGCTGTCGGTCCCGGAGTTCAGGCAGGTGCCCCACGTTTTGGTGCCGTCATCGGCAGCGGGCTTGTATTCCATCATCTGCTTCATGACGGGAATCAGATCGTAGACATCCTTGATTTCAGGCGCGCCAATGGCATAATAAACATCCCAGAGCACCCGAATCGCATTGCGGCCGGTATCGTCGCCTTCCGCCTGCACGTTGATCAGCGCGGGAATGGCCCACAGCTGCTCGGTGCCGGCAGAGCGGAATTCCCGGACATAGTTGACCGCGGTCATGATGACGGGATCGGCGGTCACATGGGGCAGCTTATCCAAATGATCTTCCAGATTGAGCACCATGTTGCCCTCGATCATGGTCTGCAGATCCTTGTAGGTGACGTACATCACATCCGGCAGGTCCCCGCTGGCCAGGATGGCGTTGGTCTTTTCGGGAGAGTAGGCCCATACCTGAATGTCCAGGCCTTCATCGTTGAACCACTTGTTGATATAGGAGGGCGGGTTGCCGGATGTTACCGTGGCATCCGGAGGATAAACGGTGACGGTGGTCAGCGTTTTTTCCTCCGCCGCGGCCACAGCGCACATGCTGAGCAGCATGACCAGCGCCATGAGCAGGGAAATCAGTTTTTTCATTGAGAAAACCTCCTTTTTATTTCTGTTCAGCCGCATGCGCCGCAGCTGATACATTCATGTGGAAATGGCCTCAGCCCTTGACCGCGCCGATCATGACGCCCTTTACGTAAAACTTTTGAATGAAAGGATACACCAGCATAATGGGAAGCATGACGACCACGGTCAGCGTCAGGCGGATGCCGGTGGCACGGATGACGTTCATGGTGGCGTTTACCGCCTCGTCGCCGGTGACGACCGCGTTGCTGGTATTCTTCACCTGAGCCAGGAATTCGTAAAGCAGGAACTGCAGCGTGTACAGCCGCGGATTGGTTACATACAGCTGGGTCGTAAAAAAGTCGTTCCAGTGATTGACCACCAGGAAGAGGGACACTGTAGCCAGAATGGGCTTTTGCAGCGGAAGAACGATTCTGAACAGCCGGGTCATGTATCCCGCGCCGTCCAGCACTGCGGACTCCTCCAGCTCCCCCGGAAGGGATTCCATGCTGGTTTTGATCAGGATCATGTTGTACACCCCTACTAGGCCGGGGACGATGTAAATCCAGAAGGTATTCAGCAGGCCCAGCGCCCGGTTATTCAGGTATTCGGGAATCATACCGGCGGAAAAGTACATCGTCGCCACAACCAGCCGATACCAGAGCTTGCGGCCCCACATATTCTGCTTTGTGAAAAAGTAGGCCAGGTAAGCGGAGCAGAAAGTGCTGGACAGCGTGCCAAGCACCGCGCGGGCAACGGTGATGAGCGCAGCGTTGCCTAGATTGTCCACCTTGAGCACCTCTGCGTAATTCCGCAGCGTCAGCCCCTTGGGCCATATTGTGATCCGGCCAACCTCCACCAGATTGGGATTGCTGATGGTGCAGATGAACAGATAGTAGAACGGGAAGACGCAAATGAAGGCGAAGATAGCAAACACAATGCCGCACAAAGAATTGAACAGAACGTCCTGAGGCGTCATCGGCTTTTTTCTTTTCACAAGCGCAGTCGTCATGGGATCAGACACATCCTTTCATCAGAATACGCTTTCGCCGCGGATCTTTTTGGAAGCCAGATTCGCAGAGGAAAACAGAACCAGCGCTACCACCGATTTCATAATGCCTACCGCAACCGAGAAAGAAATTTGGCCGGAGCCGATACCCAGGTTGTACACATACAGATCCAATACCTCGATATATTGCTTGTTCAGGGCGTTGCCGAAGGTCAGGTACTGGTCCACGCCGGTATTGAGGAAATTGCCGATGGACATGATCAACAGCACGAAGTAGGTTGGAATCAGGCTGGGAATGGTGATGTACCAAATGCGCTGGATGCGGTTTGCGCCGTCGATCATCGCCGCCTCGAACATATCCTGGCTGATGCCGGATATTGCCGCAAAATAAATGATTGCGCTCCAGCCCAGCCCCTTCCACTGCTGCAGCAGCACCATGCGCAGCCAAACGTGGTCGTCCGAGGTCATCAGATTGAATCCTTCTTCCACCAGCCCCAGGCTTTTGAGCAGATTGGTCGCCACGCCGCTGGAGGAAAAGAAGCTGTTCACCAGCGAATAAATGATGACCCAGCTGATGAAATTGGGCAGGGTGGTCACGGTCTGCACCAGCTTCTGATACCGCTTGCTCTTCATTTCGCTTAAGAAAATCGCAAAGAGCATGGGCAGGGGCGTGAACAGATAGCCCAGCAAATGAATGCCGAATGTGTTGGTCAGCACACGCACAAGATTGCGGCGCATCACAGGGTTGCTGAACAGGAAGCTGAAGTTTTGAAGCCCCACATACTTGCAGTCCAGCAGCGCCTTGCCCGGCTTATATTGGAACAGGGCAAAGGACCAGCCCCACAAGGGCGCGTACCTGAACAGCAGCACCAGGGCAATAGCCGGGAATGCCAGCAGGAATACCTTGTAATCGTCCCATTTATGTTTGGGCTTTCGGCGCATCTGCCCGGCGGAAGTCCGTCCGGAAATCTGCATGGAGCCTTCCTCCTTTATCTATTCACATCACCTTGAGGGCGTCGCTTTTTTCATCCGGATTCATTATATCAATTTCAGTTTGATTCTGTATATCATAAAAAAAAACGATAATTTAGAGAATTAACGAAAAATCCCGCCTCATGGTCTTTTGCCTTGATTCGTCTGTTTTTATGTGCTATATTTATGTCAGTTTATCAAACAGGGATCAGGTGAGCGTATGTATACTGTCCTCTTGGCTGACGATGAAAAAAGTATCCTGGACACTCTGTGCGAAACCATCGCCTGGCAGCAGTTCGGCGTGGATCAGGTATTGCGGGCCAGCGATGGACAGCAGGCGCTGAACATCATCAGACAGCAGAAGGTCGATCTGCTTATAACCGATATCCTGATGCCTCAAATGGACGGTCTGACCCTGATCCGTATCCTGCGCCGTGAGTTTCCCCGGCTGCACTGCATCCTGCTTTCGGGCCACGGCGAGTTCCAGTACGCCAAAGAAGCCATTCGGCTGAATGTGGAAAACTATTTGCTTAAACCCCTGAACCGCACAGAGCTGGAAGAAACCGTTGAAATGGCGCTGAATAACCTCTACGACGGTGCGGAAAGACAGCGGTCCTGGGAGGATGAAACGCTGTTTGGCGATAACCTGCTTATACGCTGGCTGAACAATGCCATTTCCCCGGAAGAATTGGGCGAGCGGGCGTCCTTTCTGGATCTGAACCTGTTCCTGCCCCAGTTCTGCGCGGTCTGTATTCAAAAAAAACACGATGATATTGCGATCCGTCCCTTCTGCCAGGTTTTGACGCACAAGCTCAAAACCCGGTATGAAGTTTCTTTTCTCTGGGATAAAAAAGGCCGGCACGTGTTTATTCTGGGCGGTCATCAGCTGGATGCGGAATTCATCCTTTCTTGCTTTCGGGAATTGCTGCCAGCGTATCCTGTGATTAGCCAAACGGCGGTGTGCGTTGGCGAAATCGTTTCCAGCGCCTCCAAGCTGTCGGTCAGCTATCAGTCAGCCTGCCGCACGCTGGACGCCCTCAATCTGCGGACCGACGATTTTGTTACCCATGTGTGCCCTCAGGGCGGAACCGTACGCCAGGACGCCCTCTATTCCCATCTGGAGCGCCTGTTTCATATTGCGGATAGCGGGGAAAGAAGCCTGCGCACGCAGGAGTTTCTTGCGCTTTTGCTTTCCTCGGCAAGCGCGGAAGACGCCTACGATTTGCTCAGTCGCGCGCTGATGCAGCTGTTCATCCAAAGCTTCCCTGAAAAGCGGGAGCCCCGGTCGCGCCTGGAAAACCGTCTCCGCATGGATAACGCACACTCCAGCGCCGATTGGGGCGAACTGATTGATTTCACCTATCTGCTTTACCAGCACACCCTCAACGAACTCAGCCCGGTGGTGCAAAGGGCCGTCAATTATATTCAGGAAAATTATGCCCAGCAGATATCCATTAAGGAATACTGCGTCCTTTGCAAAATGAGCACGCCGTATTTCGGGCATCTGTTCAAAACAGAGACGGGGATGTTTTTCAATAACTATTTGAATCAATGCCGTATGTGCGCTGCCATTGCGCTGCTGCATGATACGGAACTGAAAATCAGCGACATCGCGGAAAAATGTGGTTTTTCTTCCGACAGTTATTTCATTTCCTGTTTCAAAAAGCAAATAGGTCTTTCACCTATTAAATTCCGCGCGCTTCGCGGCTCCTGACCGCCGCTGGCGCTGTCATCCTTCCTGAAGAAAGGAGGCGTTTCCTCTGTGAAAAAAAAGACCCGGCCCAGCCACGGCATCCTTGGTCAAAATGTGTTTTTCTTTCGTCTGTTTCTTTTTTACCTGATTCTGCTGCTGGTTCTGGCAGGCGTTGCCTGCTTCTTTTCCTATCGGCAGAAAACCGCAGAGCTGAATTCACAGAGCAATATGATTCTTTCCAGCCTGGACCGGGAATACCGGGATATCACATCCTCCTTCTGGAAGATCTATATGCCGCTTTTCGAAGCTCGAAGCACCACATTTGAACCTGTTCAGGCATATTTTTCCGGGCAGACGCTCACCCGTGCCCTTCGCAGCGACCTGGAGTATGCTATGACGCAAATGATCCTGCGGGATGACCGGGTGGATTGGATGGTTCTGTATTCTCCTCAAAGCGATACAAGCTGCCTGCTTCTGAGCGATTCCCGTCAGATACAGATGATCAGCCTGGATTTCCCCGATCTTTCCCGGATGACAGGAAGAAGAATGAAAATCCTGGGCATAGAAGCGCTTCCCGGCATCCCGCTGAAAAACGAAACCTTTGCCATGGCGTGCAGCGTTCCCACTACGATGGGCGAAGGCTGTATTATCGCGGGATACCGAACCACCGTCTTTCGTCAGATTTGCGCCGGGTATGATTCTATGCTGGATTCCATGTGCTATGAGATCGTGTCCGACGGTGATCTGGTGTTTTCCAGCGCAGGCCGCAGGGCGCCGCTGATCAATGTCCAGGCCTCCTGCGAAGGCGTTTTTTCTGATCCTGAAGGGGGGAAACGCTATGTCAAAGCCAGCCCCTGCGGCGACAGAGATTCATTTCTGATTTATTCTGTTCTTGAACAGGAAATGAACCGCTATGTCTATCGGCTCACCCTGCAAATTCTGCTGCTGGTTTTGCTCTTTGCCATTATCTCTTTCCTTCTGTATCTGCTGACGCTCCGGGTCATTACCAGAGAAGTCAATGCCATTCGCCAGGGATTGCTGCGTATTTCCAATAATGATATGGCCACGCCCATCCAAGGCAAGTTCATTCAAACGGGACTTAAGTCCATCGCCCAGGCCGTGAATGATATGGCGCAGCGCCTGAACCGCACCATCAACCGCGCGCATTATTACCAGCTTCGGCAAAAGGAAGCCGAACTGTCCGATCTGCAATCGAAATATAACCCGCATTTTCTCTACAATACGCTTGAAATGCTGCGCAACCGGTGCGAACAGGCAGGCGTAAGCGATGTAGCTGAGCTGATTACGGATTTTTCAGCGATTTTCCGCAGCCTGATTGGCTCCAAAACCTTTGTGCCGCTGGAGGAAGAATTGCTTTCCACGCGGCGCTATCTTTCCCTGCTTGGGGCGCGATACAAGGATCAGGTGGAGGTTCGGTGTGATTTTACCCGCGACGTTCTTCGCTACGGTATCATCCGCAATGTTTTCCAGCCGCTGATTGAAAACTACTTCCAATACGGTTTTGACACGGCCACGGATGAGAACGAAATTGTTATCAGCGGAAAGCTGTTGGAGAACGGCCTGATGGAGCTGTCCGTAAAGGATAACGGCAGGGGCATGTCCCCGGAATCCATTGAAGCGCTCCGGATCAAGCTCACAGCGCCTGCTCAGGATTCAAAGGAAAGCTATGGCCTTAAAAATTTGCAGCAGCGGCTGAAACTGTTTTACGGCGATGAGTGCGGCCTGCGGATCGAATCCGGCCAGGAAGGCGGCCTGAGCGTCACCATCATTGCCCGAACGATGACCTGTGAAGAATATGAAAGCTCTCAATCATCGCTCCCCACGCTCATGGAAGAAGATTTCCACGAAACACGCTACAAGGAACTCACGTGAATGATTATTTGGCGTTGCTAAAACAGCGCCCCGCATGATATGAAGGAGGAAACGGTATGGAACCAGACCGGATTTTGTTCGCCCATGGCTGGCGCTTTGCTCTCACCCAGGATGAGGCCGCGCTGCTTCCTGCCTATGATGACAGCGCATGGAGAAAAGTAGATCGGAAGAGCGTCGTGTAGGGAAAGAGTGTAGATCTCGGTGGTCGCCG
>ERZ842401.7614-NODE-7614-length-11022-cov-4.884198_pt1 | contig 11022 bp, 12 predicted proteins | sample MGYA00521270_ERZ842401 | MGnify/ENA primary metagenome ERZ842401 (study PRJEB31892, sample SAMEA3878208) | bioreactor metagenome | biome: Moose rumen | place: Sweden | collected 2011-10 | study: EMG produced TPA metagenomics assembly of the PRJEB12797 data set... | reverse complement strand
TTGATATCGCAAATTAGTATTATATAATAAATCATGTATATTTAATAATTAAATCAATATACCCTACTCTCTGAATTAACAAATATTCTTATTAAAGTTCAATCCGAACAACATATTAAAATCAGTCAAAAATAAAGAGAGCTACTGCCCTCTTAATTTTTTAATGAACGAAGAAAGATATAATCAACATTCTACCTAACTGAACTATACTTTTCTAGACTGAATTTCAGCTATTTTTTCAAGAATTTCTTTAGCATTCTTTTCATTAATTTCACTATATCCTAGTTCTTTTAAAGCTTGAATCTTAGCAGTATTTAATTCTTGTGTTCTACTAAGTTTTTCTTCTTTCTTATGTTCAATATCTTCAACAAATCTCTTATGAGCTTCAGCAAGTTTAGTTTTAGATGATCCTCCACCACTATATAAAGTCATTGCAGAAAACATTATACTTTCAAAAACAAATTGTTTATCTTTATCAAAAACAAATTCTTGAGGATTAGTAAATCCTAATGATTTAGACATATAAGCTAAAATATACTTAAGTTCTCCAGCTGCATCCATAGATTGTAAAAAATGATATAAGTATACATAACTAAAATATGTATCTTTAGTTTTATCATCCTGTAATTTTTCTTTTAAAAGATTAATTATATCAGATAAAACTTCTTGTTCCTTTTTGTTAAATCCTTTTAAATCAGTAGATATTTCACGAGAGGAATTTTCCTTTACATTATTAGAAAGCCTATTTTCTACAGCAATAATATATGTTCCGTCAACTTTAATATCCTTAATAGCTTTGCTATCTTCTATATCAAGAAGAGCTAATAACTTTGCAGCCTTCTCTTTTGGCCATTCATCAACAGTTGGAAGTGCCAAATAATTATATAGCATTTGACGAGAAACCCCTAAATATTTTGCTAATCTAACTTTAGATATACCTAATTGATTAATTAATGTGTATAATTCTTGCATGATTACTACCCTCCTAAAATAATTTTATCAGTTTTACATAGAATGTCAAGTGTAAAATTGACATATTTTAATAACATTAAATATTATTTTTTTGTTTTCTACTTTTAATAATAATTATAATAAGAGTAATAATTACAATTACACCTAATAAAATAACAATCCAGGGAATAACATTAACTTCTGAATTATTTGAAGAAACTTTATTATTTTGAACAACTATTTGTTCATTTGAATTATTTGATTGAGTTTCAGAAGCAGTAACACATTCACCATTTTTTTCCTTAGAATCACGTAATGTTTTAGAATCATCAGTTAAAAAAAATCCAGTACAAGACACCCCAATAATATTAAACCCTTTACCATTAGCATCATTTTGAATATAAATAGTAAAATTCTTCATAACATCTAAGTAAAGATTATCATTATAACTCAAATCCTTTAAATTAGATAAATATTTTTCAAAACTGGTTGAAACATAATTGATTAATTCCGATTCATTGCCATTAAAACTATTTTTAAACAATTCTTCATTTGTAATTTTATATGTAAAATTACCATGTGATCTAATTTCTAATTCAACCTTACAACTATTATCATAAACCGAAACAGGTTTAGTAGTCCCCCACTTTGAAATTAATTCTTTTGAATTATCCATATTAAACACCTCTCTTATTCATATAAAAATTATATTTGTTATAATAAATACCAAAGTTTTTTATCATCTTTTCTAACTTCTTTTATAATTCCACCACCAAGACAAATATCACCATCATAAATAACACATGCTTGACCAGGAGTGACACTTTTTACATTATTATATCTAACAAGAATATTGCCATCTTCTAGATATTCAAGAGTAGCAGGATTATCTTCTTGTCTATATCTAAACTTGCACATAACATTAGTTGGTCTTAAATCACAATTAAAATTAACATCTTCAATTATACAACTATTTGAAAGAAGATACTCATTATCTTCACCTTCACAAACATATAATATATTCTTATTTAAATCTTTTCCAACAACAAACAATTTATCTTTAGTTCCACCAACTTCTAAACCTTTTCTCTGACCAATTGTGTAATACATTAGACCAATATGTTTACCCAAAACCTTATTAGTTTCTATATTAACAATATCTCCTTGCTGATTAGGTAAATAATTTTTAAGAAAGTTTTTAAAGTTTCTTTCACCAATAAAACATATTCCAGTTGAATCTTTCTTCTTAGCAGTCTTTAAACCATGTTCTAAGGCTATTTTTCTTACTTCAGGTTTATCTATATCTCCTAGAGGAAAAATAACGTTAGAAAGCTGTTTTTGTGATACTTGAGATAAAAAATAAGTTTGATCTTTATTTTTATCATGACTTTTCTTTAAATATCCATCTTCCATCTTAGCATAGTGACCAGTTGCAATATAATCAGCACCAAGTTTTTCTGCTTCACGAACAAAATAATCAAATTTAATATATTTATTACACATAATATCAGGATTAGGAGTTCTTCCCTTCTTAAGTTCATCTAGAAAATATTTAAAAACATAATCCCAATATTCTTTAACAAAATCAATTCTATGAAGAGGAATACCAATCTGTTTACAAACTTCTAAAGCATCATTATAATCTTCTTCTTGAGGACAAATATTATTATCTAAATTAGGATTACCAAGAAAATCATTATTAATACTACTATCCCAATTTCTCATAAAAAGACCAATAACATTATAGCCTTGTTCTTTTAAAAGTATTGCTGAAACGCTCGAATCAACTCCACCACTCATCCCAACAACAACAGTTTTCTTAGTCATATAAATCACCAACTATATTATAAACTAGTTTTAGATATTTGTAAAAAGTTTTAATATATTAGGAACAATAAAATATGATACTAAAGAACTAATTATTAAAAGAAAAATTGAAATAAGAAGTACTCTAATATATCTTTTCATAATAAGTTTTAAATTATATTCTTTATTATTAAATATATATTGAAATAAATATATTGAATAATTAATAGCAAAAAAACCTAATATAAAATAAATAACTAAATTAAAAATATTAGGAAAAAGATATATAAATCCAATATATATACCTTTAAGTTTAAATGTATATATAAAACTACTAATTGAAAAACCAAGAGTAAAACTTTTTACAACAAGAAATATTAGTTCAAATATCACACCAAATAAACTAATACCAAAAAGCCACATAACAATAGTTATTAGAACATTGTTTTTTAAAAGAAGAAATAGTTCTTTTCTATCATAATTAAGATTTTTAATATAACTAGTCATAGTTGTAGATACAATCATTTTTCCATTTTTATCAAGAATTGCTAAAAATAAAATACCAAATAGAATACTAATAATACATATAATAAGAAGAATTAAAAATATTTTTCTTTTCTTTATTCCTTTATATTTATCTAAATTATATTTCATCTTTATCACCAATAAATTATATTAAGTAAAAGAAAGATTATTAATTAATATAATTTACTTTTTTCAACAATTATTTTATAATTATCTTAGAGGTGATAAAGATGAGTAAAAAAACAATAAAAATCATTTCAATTGTTTCAGCACTTGTAATGGCATTAAGCTTTTTTGGAGTACTAATTTTCTATTTTATCTAATTATTCTAATAATGAATAATTTATTACTTTTTCATCTTTAAAGTAAAAATTTAAATCTTTATTATTAATAGTACATAAAAGTATAGAATCTGGTGAATCTAGATTCATTTTTTTTATTTGTTTAACTAATTCTTTCTTAGTAATTCTACTTTTTTTAATGGCCTGATCTAAATATTTACCATTCAATATGAGTGTTGCAGTTAAATATGTTTCTTTTTCTTTTAACCCAATATCATTAGTATTAACCATTCTATATTTATCCTTAGGAAGAAAGCTTATGCTTCCATTTGCTTCCATAATAGCAAATTCAATCTCACTAATATCAAAATAACCAGCAATTCTGGCATCTTCAAGTAAATCGTTTACATCGATATTTATCTTTTTTAAACCAGATTCTATTATTTTACCTCTATCTATTAAAACGGTAGGAGTTCCAATTATTACTCTTCTGAGTAAAATACTCTTATTAATAATTTTTGATACTAATAATGAAAAAATACCAAAAGTAAAAATAGCCATCATTCCATTTACATATTGAACATCTTTATTAAGTGTCATTTCAGCAGTAAAATTACCAATTGATATTCCAATAACATAGTCATATAAACTAAATTGAGAAACTTGTTTTTTTCCCATAAATTTAGTAACAATAAATAAAAAAATGATAGAACCTAAACATCTAGGAATAACAAGAAACATATCAGAAAAATCTATATTCATAGAAAACCTCCAATATTAATATATTGGAGGAAATTTAATATTTTATACTATCTATTAGCAAGATTTTTCATAGCTAGTTCAGGAACAATTTTATCAATTATATCATCAGTATAAAATGAAGCAAATTCTTTCAGATCATTCAAAATATCATTAATTCTTTCTGCCTCTTTTTTATCTATTTCAAAGATTCTTTTATATTCTCTCGATAAATAAAATGAACAATTAAGATAATATTCAATAATATCTCTTCTAAACTTATCTTTAACATTATTTAATGTATATTTAACATTTTCAGCATAATCATTTAAATTATCAACTTCCCTTGATATAGAAATACCTTTTGTAAGTGAAGAACCATTATCCCTATAAACATAAACAATCTGTTCAGTGTTTCTAATATCTTTAGCATTAAATAAACAAAGATGATTAAAACTATTATCTTCGCTAGTTCTAGTAGTATTAAATTTAATATTATTATTTTTTATAAGTTTTCTACTAAATATTTTTCCATGTAAGCATCCATCATGATTTTTAAAGATATTTTTATAAGGATGAAATTCAAAAATTATAGCACCATAAGCATAATCACATTTTCCATCAAAAATAAGATTATAAAGTGATTGAAGCGAATGAGAATCATATAATGAATCATCAGCATCTAAAAATATAATATAGTCCCCAGAACTATTATCAATTCCTGTTTGTTTAGCAACTCCTACTCCACTATTTTTTTTCAAAGTAACTTCTTTTATATTTAAATAATCTTTAAAGAAACTTATTTCCTTTTCATAATTATGAGTAGATCCATCGTTAACAATAATAATATTAAGAGGAAAATTAATCTTTTGTATAGAAAGACTAGACAAAGCATTAATAATTTTATCATGTGCATTATAAGCAGGAATAATTACATCTATAGAAACACTATTTTTCATATTGCAACACCTCATTTAAGAAATCATCAAAAGTTTTATCAGGCAAAACTAATAGATGTAAATTATTTTGTTTTAAATATTTTGTAAGTTCATTATAAATAATTTCATTTTTATCATTTATATCTAAATCATCTTTATATTTATTAAAAAATAAAATATTATCACGTGTAGATTTTTTTAATAAATCAATGCCAACTTCATTATTAATTTTTTCAAAATGTAAAAAAGTATAATACATTTGTAATAATCCAAAAAACAAAACTTTTGCTATTTTAGACTCCATATTTTTTCTTTTTTCCAGTATTTTAGATAAATTTAAAAGATTCCTATTATATCCATCTAAACCAGTATGATTAAATTCATGATCATTTTTTCTGGTTAAAGATTCTTTATTATTCTGCCAAACATATGTAATAGAATCAATAAATGAATATTTAGCACCAGATAATATAGTTAAATAATTAAAGAATAAATCTTCATTAGATCTTTCATCAGCAAAAAAGATTTTATTTTTTTCAATAAATTCACGTCTATAAATTTTCCCATGATCCCATATTTTATCTCTAATATGAGGTAAATATTTATCAGGAGCAAGTTCTTCAATAAAATTACTGATAACAAGATCATAACTACCCTTAGTTATAGAATTATATAGCATCTCAATTGAATAATGAGAATGAAAAATATCATCAGCATCTAAAAAAACGATATAAGGAGATTTAGAATGTTTTAAACCATAGTTTCTAGCAAAACCAGGTCCCCTATTCTCCTCATAAGAAAGTTCAGTTAAATCTAAATATTTTTTATATTTTTTTACTATAGAACTATAATCTTTATCAGACTTGTCGTTAACAATATAAACTTTAAGCTTATCTACAATATTTTGCATCAAAATACTATTAAGAGCTTGTTCAATAGTATCATGTGCATTATATGCAGCTATAATTACATCTATCATAACACCCTCCATAATAAGTATATAATAAGATAAATTATTAATCAAGGTCAATAAAATTACAATTCTGACATAATTTTTCTATTTTTTTATTATTTTTAAAGCCTTCCATCATATCAATTACTTTCTTAGAATTAAGTACATCAGAAAGATTATCTTCAAAAATATTTCCAAGTGTAATATCACCTTTTGAATCTAAACAGCAAGGGACAATAGAACCATCTACCAAAATTCCAATATGATCTCTAAGGGCATAACAAGTACCAAAAGAAAAGATTGAAGCATCCTTTATAGAAGGCCATTCAAATTGCTTAAATGTATTTATAAAAACTCTGTCAGAAAGCTTATTAGAAAGTTTCAAACTATCAATACTATAATTAGTATTATAATGTTTATTAATCAAATCTAATATTTTAGAACTATACTTATTATTGGTCCAAAATCTATAGGATATGTAAGTATTAGGTAATAAATCAACAACAGAAAAAATATTAGAAAGATAATCTTCTATTGAGATATTATACTTTGGAGAATAACTATGAAGTGATATATTAATTTGTCTAACTTTATTCGTTTTAAGTCTATTTATTAAATAACCATTAGTAGTAATATTAATAAAAAAATTGGAACTAGCTAAATCAATAAATTTATTAATTTTAGGATGCATAAAAGGTTCACCAAGAATATGAAAATAAAGATATTTAGTATAAGGTTTAACCTTATCCAAAGCCAAAATAAATTCATCTTCAGACATAAATTTAGACGTTCTACTATTTTTTATGCAAAATGAACAATCTAAATTGCAATTATTAGTTATTTCAATATACATTTTTTTCATAATTACCTCAAAATTAAAAATATTTAAAAAAATTTTAAAATATTTTATTTACTACGTCTATATCTTATATTTTCAACAGCATTTTTTGCCATTTTTATTCCAAGATGAATTCCAACCATAGTTATAACAAGTTCAATTACACGAATTGGAATACTAGTACCATATCTCTCGAGAATAGTCTTCTCATCTTCGCCTTTTTCAATATCTTCAACAAGGCTTTGTGGAATAATAACATGTTCTCTATCATCAAAATCACTCATAGCTGTAAAACTAGTAGCTGTAGGATCAACCATATAATTTGGAGAAAAGCCAGTATATTTTACAAGTGGCCTTGCAATAAAGCATAAATTTCTTCCTCCGCCTAAATTAGTTACATCAATATAATAATATTTACCATCATCTTCAACAAGATTCCAAGCATGATCAGTATCAGATAATTGATATGACTTGATACCAGCTTTCCTTAAAAGTACATTAGTAGTATAAGCAATTCCATAACAAACACCTTTATTTTCATTCAAGGAAGTAGAAAGAGGATCTGTATTAGATTCAGTGACTTTTGAAAATCTATATTTACAATTTTTATTTACATATACAACAATAGCTCTAATTTTTTCATCATCAGACATATCATCATTAATAATTTCATCTAAAATTTCATCAACTTTTAAACTTGCAGTCAAATCATCATCAGATATTTCATATGAAATTCCATTACTCTTAAGATAATCTATTAACTCTGGTGTAATACCAGCCATATCATTTAATTTAACTGATTTTAGATTTTTTAATGAATAGATAAAAGATAAATCAGTAATTCCAGAGCAAGAATCAAGTTCGAGAGTTTCAATATCAGGACATGTAGATGGTAAACTATCTAAACTCGTAACAAATGTACAATGTTTTAAAGAAAAACTAGTTATAGAGCTTGGTAATTCTTGAATATTATCATCAGATATTGCAGCTCTCAATAAATCAATATCAGTAACATCTTCACCATAAGAATAACTACTATTATTCATCTCTTCAACATAGTCTTTATAACCACAGCCAGAAAAAGTCATCATAACAACACCAGCAGAAACAACAGTAAAAGTATGTTTTAATGTACTTGCAGCTTTTTTCCAATTAACATTTAAATTATCTATTACCATATATAATTTTCACCCTATCATAAACATTATTACATAAAAATAATAACATATCAAAATAGAGAAATCAATTGATAACAAACTCAAAATTTACATATTTCATCATATATTTCTATAATCTTATCATAATCATATTTTTTAAAATATTGTTTAATAACATTATAATTTAATTCACTCTTCTTAGCTTTGCTCTTACTCTTTAGCTTAGTATAAATTTTATCAATTTCTTTCATTCCAATTAAAATAGATTCACTATCACTAATTAATTTACTACTTTCTATCTGCATAATACCAAGAGGTCTTTTTCTATTATCAAGTTTAAATTTAAAGTTATCAACTTTTCTTAAATAAAGAGGTCTAATATTATTAAAATAGACTAATGAAGCATAAATAATATTTGATATATTAGTATTTTCTTCAATCAAATCTTTATATTTAATCTTCATCTTTGTATAAGCTAATATAACATATTCCCTATCAAAATCATAATTAGAGCTAGCATTTACTTTGTAACTTTTATATGAAATATTTTTACTTTTTATAAATTGGTAAATAAAGTAAATTATAAAAAGCCAAACTATTATTCTTAAAGTAGAATTATCTAAATATACAATATTAGTATTTATTAAATACTTATTTACTAAAAAAGAACTAATTATTAAAACAATATACATTTTAATTATTTTATTATTATTAAAAAAATTATCTTCTTTAACATAAGTAATAAATATTAAATCAACAATCATTAAAAACAATGATACTGAAAAAATATATTTATTAAATTTATAAAATAAGGAAATAATAACAATGAAGATTAAAGAAATAGATACATATTCAAATAAAGTAATAGAATACCTTTTATTTAAAAATTTTAAAATTAAAAAAAGTAACATACTAAAAAGTATATAAGAGCAAATAACTATTAAATCCATAAAGACCTCCAATTAGGACTTATTATACATTTTTTTTGGCTTTATTACAAGAAAAAAGTAAAAAGGAAAATAATTACTATACTTTATAATTTTAAATTGAACATATTAGTAATGTAGTTCGTATAGGAGGAGTTGATATGAAAAAAAATAAACTTTATTTAAAAATAATTATTTATTTATTATTATTTATTCCCATAAATGTTCTAGGTTATTCTGAATATATAATACCTGGTGGTGAAAACATTGGAATAGAGGTAAATTCAAAAGGTATTTTAGTAGTGGGATTTTACAAAGTAAACGATGAATATATAGCCAAAAACTCAGGATTTCAAATTGGAGATAGAATAATAAAAATAGATAACGAAAATACAGAAAATATAGATAAAATGATTGAAAAAATTGATAAAACAGAAAAAAATACAATAAAGTATACAGTAATAAGAAATAATAAAGAAAAAGATATAGACTTAGATAAAGTAAAAGAAAATGATATTTTAAAGACAGGTCTTTATGTAAAAGACACAATTATAGGTATCGGTACATTAACATTTATAGATCCAGAAACAAGAAAATTTGGTGCTTTAGGTCATGAAATATTAGAAAAAACTACAAAAGAAAAATTTGAAATAAAAGATGGAAAAATATTTAAATCAGAAGTAACAAATATTGAAAGAAGTGAAAATGGCTCAGCAGGAGAAAAAAACGCAATATATGATAAAGAAAAAGTATATGGAAATATAAAAGAAAATGAAGAATCAGGTATATTTGGAGACTATATAGATAATATTCCAAATAAAAATACATTAAAAGTAGGAACAAAAGATGATGTAAAAGAAGGAAAAGCTATAATAAGAACAGTCGTAAATAACAATGAAATAAAAGAATATGAAATAAATATAATTAAAATAAATAAAAATAGCGAAACAAAAAATATATTATTTGAAATTACAGATGACGAACTACTAAATAAAACAGGTGGAATAATTCAAGGAATGAGTGGATCACCAATAATTCAAAATGACTTAATTGTAGGTGCAGTAACTCATGTAATCGTAAACGACACTAAAAAAGGATATGGTATATTTTTAACAACGATGCTAGAAGAAGCTGAAAACTAAAAAAAAGAGTTTAATTTAAACTCTTTTTTATTAAGCAAGTGTGACAGTATCAATTGCTTTAAAATCTTCTGCAGTAACATATGCTCTATCAGAAAATAATACACAAAATGGTTTACTTTCATCTTCCATAATAGAATACGAAACATATGCTTCACCATCGCCATATCTTTCGATAAAATCAGAAACTGGAATTCTAGAAGCATCATCAGATACAATAGTACCCATAATACTTTTTGGAATACGAACAGTACCATCTTGATTATATCTAGAATATCTTAATGAACTATCAAGACCTAATTTACTAAATAATTCAACATCTTCAACTGGATTAGCAACAAAGTATTCTTTTGCATCTTTATCATAATATAATACAGAAACACGAGTTCCCATAAATGATTCTCCATTTAATTCATATGGTTCTGCAGTATAAATAAAACTTGAAGAAATACCATTTTCTTTTAATTTTTTTGCAAGAATTAATGAAGAATGAATACAGCATCCTATTCCACCCTTTGCAATATCATTTTCTACAGTCGAAGCAAGTTCTCCAATTGGCATTAAAGCATCTATATTTCTACCAGCTCTAATATCAAAATTAACCATAGCAGTTGTGTCTTTATAACATTCTAAAAATTTATTCATAAACATTATCCCCTCTCAATAGACACATATTATAACACATAATTAAAAAAAAGTCAAAAAAAAGAGATTTATTGATGTAGTAAACTAGATGTGGGAAAATAAATTGTTACATAAAAAAGAGAAAAC
>ERZ842401.7613-NODE-7613-length-11023-cov-9.262764_pt1 | contig 11023 bp, 8 predicted proteins | sample MGYA00521270_ERZ842401 | MGnify/ENA primary metagenome ERZ842401 (study PRJEB31892, sample SAMEA3878208) | bioreactor metagenome | biome: Moose rumen | place: Sweden | collected 2011-10 | study: EMG produced TPA metagenomics assembly of the PRJEB12797 data set... | reverse complement strand
TTGAAAGTTGTCGGCCCCAATCGGGGGCTCTAGACACACTAAAAGAAACACTACCCACTAAAAGAAACACTACCTTACTTTTTTCTATTATATACTTGTATTGATAGCGAATGTTACAAAAAAAAGAGATTACGGACAGGCATATGTTCGCAATCTCTTTTGTTTTCTGCTTATAGTACCCTCAATTCATATGGATGTCATATGCATAATAGAAACTTCTCGCCGGATCATCTTTTCGAGGCTCCTTCCCCAGTGTAAACTCCACAACATCTCCCTCCATAAAATCATTAGGATCATTTCCCCTTATCTCCAATACTCTTGAACCATATTTAATCCTCTTTTTCCCATATTCTTTAGGACCACGTGAGATTTCGATGACGCCTTCATATGTTTCGCCAGGGACCAAATTCCCTACTGTGAAAGTCTTGCCTCTCTTCTTTTCTTCATTTTCAAGCACGGAATTAGATAAGCCCCACGAATACCAATATATGGGAGCAAATCTATAGAAACGTCCTTTCGTGGTAATCTTCTCTGCCATAATTCCATTAGCAAAAATCAACCTCTTTAAATCATCTCTTGTTTTCACGACTTGACTCTCAAAAATCCTACTAAATGAATCAGAAATTAGATTCTCGAATTGTCCCTCGGTCAGTGATTTATACCGATACTGTTCTCCGCCTGAAGTACGAATAACATCTTTAAAAACTACCAGATCTTTACTAAAGGCATCCTGTGTTAAATCCATGAAATACTTCTCCGTAGTTTCATCCCGAACAGCCTTGGAAGCATAGATTTCAGAACTAATAATGCCTCCTTGTACATATTTCTCGGTTTTTGCTAAAGCCTTGTCCACTGCGTTCCTGTCCATCGTATTAATAAATGGTCGTAGGCTAATAGCAGAGTGATCCGCATTAGCAAGTTCATTACTGAAGTAATCCCAGGGAGATCCTAGCGACACAACGCCTACATTAACGGATTTCCCAAAGAAAACTTGGATTGCAGGGCGCATTTCCGCATATGTTAAGGAACGAAATTGATTATAAGGAAACTTAGCAAATGCTTTCTTCGTATTGCTAATATATGATGGATTAATATGCACTTTTTCCGCAATAGCCCAAAGGGCATCACTTGCTTTTTTATCCGAGAAAATGAGTTTGAAAAAATAACCAAAAACTTCTCCAATTGTCCATTCTATCTTGATAATGCTATTCTCGAGACGAGCGGTATTAGTCCCTTCTATCTGCTTGAACAAGTCAGTACGAACAAACACTTTAGGGATAATATTTGAGAAGGATTCACAATTGTTTCGCCAGTAATTGATTAGGGGGGAAACAGCTTTATTCCACCTTAATGGATTAACACACGTATCAAGACGATCATAAAGGACAAATAATTTCTTGTTCTGAGCTTTAAGAAAATCATTTAACTTAATAATATCTTTTTCAATTTCTACGATGGTCCTAACACCCTCATTTATCAGTCTGTCAATTCTAATATAGGCATCTTTCGCAAAGCCTGTTCCTGCCAATGGAAGAATTTTATCTTTTAAAGTACTGCTATTCTTAATCTCCTCAAATTCCGGGCACAACAAAATTGCATTCCAAGTGTAGATCTGCCAGAAAACATTAAAATAATACTCGGGTTCGTCTATACCAGCATAACGAATAGAATCAAACACTAATTCCGTTTCATTTGTAGGTAACACGTTCACGAAGACGCCATCGTGCATCTTCCCCTTTTTGACACCCGCCCATTCCTGAATATTGGATGAAATCTTTTGATCACCTAACGCCTTATAAATATACGTCTTGCCTGTACCTTTATATCCTTGAATGATAAACTTCTTTGGTTCAAACAATTCTTTCATGCACTCACGATAGAAGAACTGTTCCTCAATAATTTGCGTGTCCTCTGCAAAATTAGATACGTTTTCTAAGGCATTCTTTAAATGCTTTAGGACAGCATTCCTAAGTTGAATTGCAGGAGTATTACTGGAATAATAGGCTTCATTATCCTCCTTGAAGAACTGCTTATTAATGCTTTCAAATAAAAGCTGATAGTCTTCAAAACTATTCTTTTTGATTAGTTCCACAAAAGCCTTATCCAAATTCTCATCCCCAGTTCCGATTCTTTCTAATACAGGATTTCTATGTAAGTAATAAAATGCTGGATAATTCTTTCCCGTCTCTCCTATATAGTTAATAAAATCATACACCTGCTGTTTGTGGCCCGAAACCCACTGCTCTGTAGCATCATTAGGTAAAATAGAGAACACCAGATCAAGAGCAAAACTATTGCCTTCTTTGAAGTATTCTTTCAGTAGATGAATGATGCCTGGCTGAGTCTGCCTACTGAAACCGAAAAAGCCGACAACACGTGAAGATAAATACAATGCTGCGGCTCCAAATATATCATTGAAGCCTGTGCGTGAGTCGATTAAAATAATATCGGGTTGAATCGTTTCGTTGATTTTATCAAACAAAATGTTGAAGTAGTCAACGATGGTACGGACATTAGAAAGATTAATCTTTGCTAAGCCTTCCAAATAATCATTTCTATCTGTGCCAGCTTCCAGATCTTCATACCCCTCGTTTAGGTTACCAGCAGGAACCAACCAAATATTGTCTAAGTTATTATACGCAAAGTTATCCTTGTTGTCAAGCCCAACATTAATTATATAATCATTTATGTCAAGTGTTTCAGGCTTTGACGTCAACAATGAATCGCTTAGGAACTCTACTAGACCGTTCTTCTTTCCGCTTGTCAATCCCGAATGATGCGAGAGATCAAAAAAATTCAAATACCCAGGAGCCTCTAAGTCGCAATCAACAATAACCACACGTTTCTTCTTCTCATCTTTCGCTGTAGCCAAACTTAGGGCATATGCTATCATCGTGGTGGTACGACCCATACCACCTTTATAGCTATAAAAAGTCACAACAGGGGCACTCTTTTGCCCGCTCTTCTTAACGACCGCTTTCCTAGAACGCAGTAAGGAATCAAAGCGATATCTGGGTCCCCAATCAATAGTCTCTCCATCAAACAGATGAGTATAATAAGGGTCTTCTTCGGCCTCTTCCTCACTTACACAAGTAAATGAGATTTTTAAAGTGTCACGCTGAGTCTTATAGAAGGTATCTTCGCATTCCGCATCTTCCGAGCAAAGAGAATTTAGGAACTCTTCCTTAAACGAGACGGTGTCTTCGTTGTTGGAAGACACAAAGAAAACATCAACATTAAAGTTGATTCTCATCAAAATTTTGAATTTATCTACACCCTTATTTGTGAGAAATAATTCAAGCTTTTTAGCGACGTCTGAAATATGAATCATAATCTAAATATGGTTGATGTATATTGTGTTACAAGTATTAATTAATCTGGATAACAACTCGATTGAAAGAATTGGGTAGGAACCTTTTAAACCCTCATAGCAGTAACGGATTCCGGGTTCCCATTTATCTATCAAAAACTCAACATCCGAATCAATCGCGCCAGAACCAAAATATGGAATATCATTAAAAGATGGGTCCGCGCGAAGTAAATTCTTAACTATAGGTTGAAAGTGGTGACCCTGAATGCTCAAGCTGTTGCTATTTCTCGAAGGGAAAACTGATACTTTATTACCTCCATTGTCCTTAACTTTTCTGTCATAATAATAATCTAAGCCTGTCCGTGAAGTAAAAGGAACGTTAAATCGCGCTTTGATATCTTCATCTACCGGCCAGCCATAAAGCTTATATGAAGAATATACGGAAATACCTTCCAATATATAACCGGATAAATAATAAAGTTCTAAGAATGCATATTTGTCATTCCTGTTATCTTCAACATACGTTTTAAGAAAGGTCTCACACCCTTTCAGATGCTTTAAAGCGCAATTGAGATACTCAGTATATAACATGTGATTAGACGAATAAATCGTTCAAAGTTAGCAAAACAAATAGTAAAATCCTACTCCTTTTACTGCTTATTTGGTATTTGTTACACCCCCAGATATTCCTCGGCAAGTTTCTTTATTAAGGATTTCATATGATTTAGTAAATATTCAGAATCTTTTGACTCTTGAATATGAACTCCATCCCCCAGCGATAGTATTTTAGCTAAAATTTCTTTGTTAGGAACAACCTTGATACGCACCATACCCTTCTGTGTCCCCTCAATGTAATCAACAAGTATCTCCTGTGAAGGATGTATCGGTTTTGTGATAGTGCGGCCCCATGCTTCTTTATTGTGGAAAGACAAGACAATGCAATGTTGTCGTTCTGCTCCAAGATTATTTGATACGCCAACCCTATTCTTAAAGTAATCCATATAATCTTCAGGCCGTTCTTCTGCGTAACGGCCAGCCACCTCAGGGCGCATTTCCAAACGATCCAAAGGGACAGATGTGTAAGGGCCATATGGTTCGCTCCAGCCAAAAGCAAACCAGCGCTCGTTGTACTGTTTCAAAAGATACGGATGGAAATCGTACTCCAACTCCTCACCGCGAAATGTCTTGTAATGGATGTGCAACGCCTGTTTTTCTAGCATCGCACGGTAGAATAGAGGCCGGTACTCTCTTCCTTTCAGCCGCCGGTTATCCTCATAGTCCACGTAAACCGGTCCCTTCTGGTAATCCGCTTCTACCCGGCTCCTAATGGCAAACAGTACTTCCTCAAAAGTCTCGTCGCTTATTGTTCCTTTCAACTTGTTAATAGCACTTACCAAGTGATGGTATTCACTATCCGACATGCCGCCGGTAAGAATAGGCATAATACTGAAGCCCATCTCCTTATAATAATAGGTTCGGTATCTGTTGTCATTCCCATCCTGGACCCTATTCACAACCAGCATACCTGGCTTGCCTGATTTTACCAATGTGTCTTTAAAAAGTGCAATATCCTTTTGGAAACTTGGCAAAAATCCGACATCCACTTTTGCAACCAGCCCTTTTCTTACATATCCATCAAAAATCTGGTTCTGTGTCAGTGGTACACCCTGACCGAGGAGTCCGTCCAGGACCTCCCAGCGATACTCCTTTGATTGTAATCTAGACTTCGGCATCCTGTTGCGAATAATTTTTGACGAAAATAAGAAATCTTCCTGTAACATCAAAGAAAAAATGAGTATAGGAGGTTGTTTGAACAGCAAAAAAGTAAGAAAATGAGACTTGGACATAATGTCACCCAGAAGAAGGAAGCCACAAAGTCCGCAGCGCACACTCTTAACCTCGTCTTCCCGGAATTCGGGATTAAGGCCATAGACATCCCTCACTTCGACGCTGACAAGCACATGTACATCGTGGACCAGTACACCGCTGCCTCCGGGAACCGGTCCATCATGTACGTGGCGGTCGGACGCCAACTGGTGGTTGAGTTCACCATGGGCCTTTACCACTGCTGGAGCCTTATGAATAAGGTCCGCCTCCTCATCCCTGACGGCACAACCTTGAAGGTGGTCAAGACCTTCGACTGGGAAGGCACCACCTACTTCAACCTGGACATCCTCCGTAGCAAGATTGCCGAGCTCGCCACGGAGTACGCCATGGACAACATCGGAATGGTGGGTGGAGAAGCCACGGAGCAGGTCAGCGCTTTCGTAGGAAATCTGGTCGAAGACCTCCTTACCCAAGACGTGGACAGCCAGCTACACGATAACGGTCTTCAGATACTGAAGGCCTATTGCCGCCAGACGAATGTTTGCAAAGACTTTGTAACAAACGGGGAATAGTATAGTATACGTAATCTAACCAAAAACAGAAATCTATGGAAAACAATCTCGCTCTCGCCGTTAAATCCGCTCTCCCTCAGCTGGCCGGAAACATCACCTACAACCAGGCGGCCAACATGTTCCTCACCCCCGGATACATGTCCCTGGCAGGGAACGTCTATCAGCAGGGTGTCAGGCTCTCCCGCAGGATGGCAGTTAAGTTTGACATCGGCCATGGATACTGCCACACATTTCTGAACGGTATCCAGGTGTATATGTGGGATGAAGGGAAACCGAAGATGGTTGCCCACCGGTGTTATAGCAACTTCTGGTGGGCAGAGGGAGAGGCTCAGCGAGAACTGAAAAGCGTGGTCAAGAACTATCTCGTCAACGAGAGCAAGCTTCTGGGAGTCCACGGGATTACTGAAAACGACTTTAACCGGCTTGCCGAAGGCCTGGTCGGGGAAACCCGACAGACCACCGCCCTTATCGGGGCCCAAACCATGCCGGAAAGCACTCTGCACATCTGCGCCTAACCAATAATTGCTAACCCAAAACAAGAAACCGAAAGAACCATGGAAACGAAAAACCTCACCGCCGAAACCTTCGATCTGGAAAACAAGGAAATGTGCAATGCCTACGATCTCATTGCCAAGACCAACAACAGTTTCTTCCTGACCGGTCGTGCCGGAACGGGAAAGACCACCTTCCTGCAGAAGGTGCAGGAGTGCGTGAACAAGAACTTCGTGGTACTGGCGCCTTCGGGTGTTGCCGCCATTCACGTCGGAGGCCAGACCATCCATTCCTTCTTCGGCCTTGGTCTGGGAGTGCAGGGCCCCAGGGATATGGGACAGATGAATGCGTCCAAGATCTCGCTGGTACAGAAAGTAGATACAATCATAATAGACGAGGTGTCCATGGTCCGCTGTGACATCATTGATGCTATGGACCGTATGCTGCGTTACTACAGGCATTCCTACCAGCCATTCGGTGGAATCCAGATGGTGTTCGTGGGGGACCTGTTCCAGCTGCTTCCTATTGCCACTCCGGAAGATCAACTCCTGCTCAAGAACATCTACGGATCCAACTGTTGGTTCTTCTACAAGGCCCGCTGCCTGGAGAATGATGTCCTGCCGAAAATCGAGTTCCAGAAGATTTACCGGCAGAGTGACCCAGTCTTCATTAACCTACTGGAGCATTTCCGGACAGGGCACGTGAATCTGGATGACCTGAAACGTATCAATGACCGCGTGGTGTCCCCATTCGCAAAGCGCGACGAAAAGGAAATGCGCATCACCCTCACAGCATACCGCAGCGATGCCAGAATCATCAACGAGAACCACCTGGCGGAACTTTCCGGGGATGCCTTCGCCTATGAGGCTGCCTACGAAGGCAATGCCAGCAAGCTGAAGGATGTCGTGGATGATAAACTGGTACTGAAAAAAGGAGCACAGGTCATGTTCCTCAGGAATGATACCAACGGCCGTTGGGCAAACGGAACTCTGGCCAAAGTCCTGGACCTGGACCAAAATAAAATAGCCGTGTCCTTGGGTGGGGACCTGGAATCCAGTTTCCTGGTTGAACGCCAGACATGGGAGGCCTATGAGTATGAGTACGATGAGAAGGAAAAGGTATGCAAGAAGAAAGTGGTAGGGGCCGTCACCCAATTTCCCCTGCGTCTTGCCTTGGCCATCACCATCCACAAGAGCCAGTCGCTCACCTTTGACAAGGTGGCTGTAGACTTCGGCCGTGGCGCGTTCACCTATGGCCAGGTGTACGTTGCGCTCAGTCGCGCCCGAAGCCTCGCCGGGCTCACCTTGGTGAACCCTATAGATTTCAGCTCTGTACGGGTCTCGCATGACGTGCAGGTCTTTGCTACCTCCTACAACGACCAGAACGTAATTGCCACCGAACTGGCCGTGGGGGAAGCTGTGCAGGAGTTTGAGCGCCAGCGTGACCATGACGGTGCCGCCAACAGGCTTTTTGCCATGTGCAATAAAGAGGCGCATAACGGCGACACGCACCGCGCCTACGAACTGATGAACCGGGCGCTGTCTTACGTGGCCGACGATGCCTGCCTCTTCGGAACGGAATGGACGCCCATTCCCAATAATAACCGGGAGTGCATCATCCTGAACGCCGCTGGACTGATCTACTCAGGTAAAGCGGAGGAGAGTATCCGGCTGCTCACCACCGTGGTGTCGGCATCGGACGAGAACTTCAACGGCCTGTACCTGCTGGCGAGGGCCTTGGAGGAGTGCCAGGACTGGGACACCGTGGAGATTCTGTACAACCAGATGATTCGCCTCTTCGAAAAATCCGCCGACTACGGAACAGACTCCCCGGCTTACCGGAAGTTCAGATACCGCCTGGCAGTTCTGAATGAGAAGCACTACGGTGACCCCGGCTTCCACATCATCAAGGAACTCATCTCGGAGAATCCTTACTATGACAGATATCACGCCGACCTGCGGTGGATGCTCCAGAAACGGAAAGAGGAGCTGGGGTATGAGCCTGATGAGAGCAACTCGCTGATGAACATGCTGTTGGACGAAAACGTCCCGGAGGGAGATTTTCTGCAGGCGCTGCAGAAGGAACGGGCGGAGAAATCCGATGCCTGGCACAGCTACCGGCGGTACGTCAGTCGCTTGAAACCCAAAGCAGATCAGGAGCCCGAAGAGGACTCCTGATTCTGTTTATCTGCTTTCGCGTTCAAATACCGCAACTGCGCCCGCACCCACAAGGTGTCTATATCCGTGTATTCCGGGAATATTCCTTGTAACTGGAGCAGTCGGATGATGAAGTTGCACAGGGAATTTGGCATTGGTGTCCGAAACCCGTGAAGGTCTGTAAGCATGCGCCATGTGCCCAACATCAGTCTGGGAACCCTGGGGTCACTCACCCGGCGACCGCGACGGTGACTTACTTCTGCTTCCAATTCACATCTGGCCTGTTCCAGCGTAACCCCTGCTTCCAGATGCTTTTTCAGGAAGGGATCCACCAAATCCCGGAATAGCCAGTTGGTATCGTTAATCAGACGGAAACTGCGACTACGGTTTTTGATGATGATTTCATCCCCCTCGCGTGTAGTACTGCTTAATACATAAAGACGCAAAAGGTCACGCCGGACCTGTTGACCGTGGCGCGTTTTGCCTTGATATTGACTGGCAAATTCAGGATATGTCGTAATGATGCCGGTCAATACAACAAAAGTGCGGCAAAGCAGTTCATCATTGGGACAGCTCCCAAGGCTGGAGTACGCGTTGGTTATGCCCTTGATAAGTGGTTCTTTAAGCTTCAGTGTGATAGCTGTTTCCGGGAGTTCTCCGGCCAGTATCCCGTAATACTTTGAGAGGAGGCTCATGGTCTCTTCCAACTGAGCAGATGTAAAATTAAGTTCCATATTCACAGGGATTTATTGCATCTGCATATAGTGAAAAAGAGGCCGATTGTTACAAGAAAAGAATTCCCGATTTTTGGATATTTCTTTTTTTCGCAGGCCACATTATCTGCCGAAATTTGTGGAAAATCCCAATGATTATGACACATGTAATTTTTACCATCATCGCCGCTACGCTTTTGTCTGGCCCAAGTGTAGAACAGGTTGTCACCCCTGAACCGGCCGTCATCGAATTTGAAGCTCCCGCAGAGCAGAACGTTTTCCAAGTCGTCGCCTGGTATCGCAACGGCTACCAGACACTTAAAGCTAAACTAAAACTAAAGTTGGTCAGCTCCATGTACGGTCAAAATGGATACATGGCCATTGAGTATGCCACGGAACAACTCCAAAATGGCCAATGGCTTTGGAGACGCTGCTCGGCTTCATGCCGATATGATGCCGTAAGCAGACAGAACAGCGTTTATATCGGTGGAACAACTTTCTATTTCGACGATCCATTAGAATAGTCCCAGGTCTGGCCTCCTTCGAACACCTGTTGCTTTGCTTCTGTAACAACGGGTGTTTTTTTACTCTCTTGGCTGTAACATTTGTTGCCTATAAGTGTATTAAGGAGCAGAAATTATCAAAAACCATATGGAAAAAATCTTCACCCCCGACACCGTCACCGTCATCCGCAAAAAAGGTGATGACTTCGAGACCGCCCAGATTCCCACTCGCAAAACGCTCCGCGGTGCAAAGCTGAGCGACGAACAGGCACGGGAAGCCACCATCTCCCAGCTGAAAAAGGACCCGTCCGTCATCTTCATCCTGGAAGGAGATGAGCACGACTTCACGGCAAAAACCACGTTGGCCGAAGGCTCGGAGCTGGTCCTGACCTACCAGGACGGACAGGAGCCTGTGGGTAGGGTAGAAGTTACCACCCTCAAGGACGAGGACAGTGCGGCCGGTGTTTTCTACATGATGCACGGTGCCGCAAATGATGTCATCTTCCATACAATAGAATGCGCCATGAGCCTCATGGTGGAGGCCGAAGAGTACGATTCCGAGGCACCTCAAAAGGCCGATGACAAGAGTACGGTCCTGTTCACTTTCCAGGCCCGAGAGGCGCTGGAAGAGGCTGGACGCCAGGTAGAAGGCTTTCTGGCCGCCGATGTGGACTTCGAACCTTTTATGCTGGTCCACGAAGATGACATCGTCCTCATCGGCTCGGAGCACTTCAACGGCTATGGACTGTTTGTAGAGGTCAAGCGCCTCTTCATGGGCGTGACCGATGACGAACGCCAGAAGGCCGCCGACGAAACGGAAGCCGGCAACGACATCGTCGCTGTCCACTGTGACGACAATTCTTGGTCCTTCCGGAAACCGTTGCAGATTTCCAGCAGAGAAAACCTCCTGGTGGAACTGGAAAGCGCCATCAACGAGTTGAAGCAGGCCATCGTTCATGTCGGCAATGAGCCGGAGGGCGAAGCTCGCATTGAATTACATCGCCAGCTGTTTACCTGGGAGGTACTTAACGCTGTGATAAAGTATAAGCAGCTCCCTATGTAATTGTAATTGGAAAAAATATGAAACGCATCCTGACCCTACTGTCATCCATCCTGCTGACTGTCCTGAGCGTCAACGTATACGCCCAGAAGAACAAACCCGAGAACGATTACAACCTCAAGAAGGCCTACGAGGTCCTGAATGAGGAGAAGGACGAGGCTAAGGCCCTGGACCTTGTCAACAAACAGCTCCGGGAGACCCCGGACAATGTTGACGCGCTGGTCCTTCGCGTGAGGCTCCTGCGCCGAAAGCATGAGTTCGGCCAGGCCCTTCAAGACATCAATCATGCCTTGAAGGTGAACAAGCCCAAGAAAACAGAGGTAGCCATGTCCACACTTCACTGGTGGAAGGCTTATATCTATCAAGATATGCGGGACAAGGAGAAGGCTG
>ERZ842401.7612-NODE-7612-length-11025-cov-5.577028_pt1 | contig 11025 bp, 12 predicted proteins | sample MGYA00521270_ERZ842401 | MGnify/ENA primary metagenome ERZ842401 (study PRJEB31892, sample SAMEA3878208) | bioreactor metagenome | biome: Moose rumen | place: Sweden | collected 2011-10 | study: EMG produced TPA metagenomics assembly of the PRJEB12797 data set... | reverse complement strand
TTTAGAAAAATATAGTGAAGTATTAATTTGTACAAGTGCATGTTTAGCTGGAAGTGTAAATAAAGCATTATTAAAAGACGACTTTGAAAAAGCTAAAGAAATTGCTTTGTGGCATAAAAAAGTTTTTGGAGAAGATTACTATATAGAACTGCAGGATCACGGGCTTGAGGAGCAGAAACGCACCAATCCCGCTTTAATAGAAATTGGCAAACAGCTTGATATTCCTATGGTTATTACAAATGACAGCCATTATTTAAAACAGTTCTATAAAACGGATAATATACGGGCGGTTGTAATATTACGTGATCTCCCGGTTGCGTCATAGCCTGCACGCCCAAATGTCCAGCCGCAACAGCTCCAGGCATAAAAATAACCCAATCGCGATCGATTTCCCAATTATGACGAGTTTTCATCCAATTAATTACGGCGTTATATGCGCTGTCTGGAATTTTTGAATAACCGTAATTCCCAAATTGAGCAATTTCCGTCATGGCCTCAATAATTTTCGGCGATGATTTAAAATCCATATCGGCGATCCACATCGGCAAAATTTCATTTAACGGCGGAATTTTATAATTTACTTCAGGACGGCCGGTCCATTTTATTGAATCTGTATCTTGTCTGGATATAATTTCATCAAAATCATAACGCATTTAAATAATAAATCTCCTGTTAAATTAAATTTAATTTATAATACCAGATCATAAAATCATAAAAAGGAGCTGAATTTAAAATAATTCCGTGTTACAGAAAAAATAATTTATTAGTCCCCGAAATGGTTTTAATTGATATGGCAATATGTTCCGAAAATATTTTACTGGAGGCCGAAGCGTTAAATTTAGGTGCAGTAATGATCGGAATAGCTCCATTTAATGACCGCATGAAAGACGTTGCGAAAATTATAAATTTGCCCGAAAATCTTGAGCCGTTTATGTTAATTCCCGTTGGCTACCCTGTTAATAAACATCCTCAAGAGGACAGATATGAGCCTTCAAAAATTCACGAGATCTAAATAATTTAAATTTTCATGGACGAACAGAAATATTTAAAATTACGCGAATACGCAAAATTATTAGCCGAATGCAAAACAGCCAGATTAACAGGAACTCGCGGAGCTGACGAAATTTATAAATTACAAATTTTAGACTGCATTCCATCAGTTAAATTTTTGCCTGAAGCCGGCCGGGTTATAGACGTTGGGACGGGTGGCGGACTTCCTGGAATAATTTACGGGATAATGCGCCCGGAACTCGAAATAATTTTACTGGACAGCATAAATAAAAAATGTGAAGCAGTCGCTAAAATAATTAACGAACTCGAAATTAAAAACGTAAAAATAATTTGTTCAAGAAGTGAAGATTATGCGAAACTTCAACGCGAAAAATTTAATTTTGCATGTGCCCGCGCTGTTGCTGAAGCCGTTTTAACTGCTGAAATTTTATCACCGTTCGTTAAAGTTGGCGGAAAATTATTAACGTTCAAAGGCGCAAAAGTTTATGACGAAATTTCAACCATGAAAAATAAATTAAATATTTTGGGTTTGAGCGAGCCTGAAATAAATTTTTATGATGAAAATAACAATTCCAGCAAATGTATTTTAATCTGGAATAAAATTAAACCCTGCAAGTTAAAGCACAAATAAATAAATAAATTTAAAAATTTAAAATGAAAATGAAACTCAAAAATTTACGGAATTTACGCGATGCAGCAATATTTTTAAAAGTTTTATCGGCCGGTTTAGTTATAGCAGGTTACGCTTTTTTAAGTGTATGGTGCTGCAACTGGCTTTTAAAAAATGATTACCCCAAAATTTTAGCTTTTCTCGTTATACCAGTAATAATTATATTTGGAATTTGGCAAGGATATTTATTCCTGAAAAATAACGGCAGCAACAAAAAATAAAAAATAAAAGCCCGGAATTTTTTCATCCCGGACTTCTGGGTTGGATTTATTTTGAAGAAAATCCTTAATAACTTTATTTTTATTGCAACAAACTGAGCACAGACTGAGGAAGCTGATTCGCTTGAGCGAGCATACTCGTGCCGGACTGGTTGAGGATTTGAAGTTTTACAAATTCCATCATTTCTTCGGCCATGTCCACGTCTCTGATTCTGGATTCTGCTGCGCTTAAATTTGTCTTCGTCGTCGTTAAATTGCTTACGGTGTATTCAAGTGAGTTCTGATAAGCTCCGATTTTTGCGCGTTGTGTCGAAACTTTATTAATAGCAGCGTCGACCATTCCTATCGCTTCAGAAGCAGACTCACGAGTTGAAACGTTAATCCCGGTAATTCCAAGAGAATCAGCCGACATATTTCCGATGTCGACCGCGATGTCTTCGCCTTCATTTGCACCGATCTGGAAAATTGTGCTGCTGTCAACAATATGTACAACTGCTTCGTAGGGATTCGTAGCGCTCTCAAGTATGAAATTCTCTTCACTGTCGCTCCAAGCTGCTTTAATTCCGGCCATCGCGTTAAATTCGAGGTCAATATTTTCGTGAAGGATTCCGATCAAATGGTTATCAGAAACTTTTACATTTGTTGCGATCGGTGTGCCATCGTGAGCATCGTAAATTGAAGCCTGGAACGCAGCCGCTGAACTTTCTTTTACAACGTTGAGAGCCAATTTATTTAATAAATCCTCGTCACCGGTAAATGTTAAATCTCCTGCTTCACCTGCGAGCAATGACCTAAAAATAAACGTTCCTGCAACTGTCTCAAGTCCTTGCGTCGGCATGTCTACACCTTGAGTTTTTTCAACGAACGTGCAGAATTTATCAGCCTCAGCAGCGTTGATGTATTGAGCTTGTCCCAGATCGTTAGCGATTGCGTTATTAAATTTCGATTGAAGATCGCTGAGTGTATCAGTTGCGTAAAGCGTAACTTTTGCGGAAGTTCCATCGCCCTGACTGATCGTTATAGTTTGAGGATCATCAAGCATGAACACACCGGAAGTATTCCAGAAAGTATTTAAATCACGTAATTTTGTGTCGCCCGTTGCAGTTTTGCCAATATATGCGCTGGTGAAACTTGCCAACACATCGCCATCATCCATCTCTTCATAGTCAAAACCATCACTGGTCGTTATGATTACATCGCCCTGATAAACTGAGCCGTTCTCACTGTTGAGATAAAAATTCCTGAAATGTATTTCTTTATTCTGGCACTCTGCGGAGTTCAAATTATAAACTATTCCGCTATAGTCATCATCATAACGAGCAACATAATATGAAGTATCATCGTCATCTGTAGCGTTGGTTTCTCCTTCCCATGTGTAAGGCCAATCAGGGTCGACGCTTGCCTGAATTGATACAGCCATATCCGGCTCAATCTCATCTGTATCTTCATCATTGTCGAGATCTCCGCCACCGCCTACAATGTTCATTACGAATTTTGCACCCTTCGTAAACACATCGCGCAAATCTACGCTATTGTCTATATAACCGTCCGCAAGAGCAAAAGTAAAATGCTCATCGCCTTCGTCTGTAACAAATTCAGATTCGCCTAAAAGTTCCGATAAATCTACAGCGGTAAGCGAATTACCTTCACTATCTCTGCCTATGCGCACATTCTCCTTTACGTAGCTGTTTACTGTTCCGTCAACCCCGAGCACGTTAGATTGAACTTTAAATGTTATGCTGTCCTCCGAAATAGTAGTAATCTCAAAAAGTAAGCTAGCATTATTAATTGCATTATCCGCGCTAAAATCAAAAAAGTCCTCAACTTCCACAGCCGTTAACGGTGTTTCATTCTCATCTCCGTCAGTGTTTATATTTCCTTCTGCGTCTTTATTAAATCCGTATGCTCCAGAGATATAAGCTCCAACATCTCCGACACTTTCAACAGTAACCTCAAAATTTGCCGCCGGAAGATCATCAACCGTAACTTTTGTAACTCCGTCTGAAGTATTTATATTTGTGTCAGTGATTACGTTAGGATGTTTGATCGTCATTATTGAAGTTTTTTGAACTTGTCCCTGTCCGGTCTGATTGGGATCAACGTTAATTCTGATCTTGTAATTTCCTTCAAATGATTTTTTTTGCCCAAATTGATCGATTTCACGTAACGAACCGCGCACAAATGCTTTAACATCGAGGTTACTCGTCGAAACTGTACCCGCTGAACTTCCATCGAGTAAACGTTTTTTGTTAAATTGTGTCGTGTTTGCTACTCTGTCGATCTGATCTTTAATCTGATCAATTTCCAACTGTATAAAACTTCTATCTTGAGCGGTCAACGTATCATTCGCAGCCTGTACAGCAAGTTCACGAATTCTCTGTAACATCGAGTTTGTTTCACCGAGCGCACCTTCTGCCGTCTGAAGCATTGAAATTCCATCTTCTGCATTTCTGATGCTCATTTCCAAACCAGAAATTTGAGAACGCATCTTCTCACTTATTGCAAACCCTGCCGCGTCATCTGCTGCCGAATTAATACGAAGTCCTGTAGATAATTTTTGAATGGATTTCTCCATTGCGCTATTTGTAGAATTAAGCGCGTTATAAGCAGTTGTAGCCGGAATATTATGATATATACGCATTATTTAAGCCTCCTGCAAACGGGTTCTCCTATTTTAAATTTTTTTTATTATTTATTATTTGATCCCGTCTCTCAAAATTTTTTTTATTTTTTATATTATATTCTTTTTTCGTTCTATTACATTCCATTGTATAAATTTTAAATATATTTCCGGCCTCCTTGCCAATCCTTTATATTTTATCGGAGCGCAATATTCAAACTTTAATAACTTGTTTTATAATTTCTCAAATAATTTTTAATATTTTTATATTTTGCATTTTATATTTTATGTTAAGGAGCTTAAATAAATATTTTGATCGCAATTATAAATTACGGCGTGGGAAATTTATTCTCGCTCGAAAGTTCTTTTAATAAATTAAATTTTGACGTGAAAATTACTTCTGATCCAGATGAAATTAAAAATTCTGACAAAATTATTTTACCAGGTGTAGGAGCGTTCGGAGATGCTGCAGAAAAATTATTTAATTCCGGGCTGGCTGAAATTTTAATTAATCAAGCTCATAACGGGAAATTAATTTTAGGGATCTGTTTAGGTATGCAGCTGCTATTTGAAACGAGTCATGAATTTGGAATTTATAAAGGCTTGGGATTAATTCCCGGAGAGGTCAGAGCAATTTCAGAAATTATTCCGAAAAATTTAAATTTGAAAATTCCCCAAATGGGTTGGAACTCGCTAAATATTAAACGTCATGACGAAATTTTAAAAAATACTTCTCAAAATGAATTTGTTTATTTTGTGCATTCATATTCAGTCAGATGCCCGGATGAATTTATTACGTCTACTACGGATTACGGCGCTAATATTGTCGCTTCGGTCTCGAATAAAAATATTTTCGGCGTTCAGTTTCACCCGGAAAAAAGCAGCGATGCCGGACTAAAAATTTTAAAATCATTCTGCGAGGTCTAAATTATGCTAATTTTTCCAGCTATAGATTTATTTAACTCTCAAGTTGTCAGACTATTTAAAGGCGATTACGATAATATGACGGTCTACGATAAAGACCCAATTAATACAGCTCTAAAATTTAAAAGTTTCGGAGCTAATTGGATACACATCGTAGATTTAGAAGGCGCAAAATTAGGACATGCAGTCAATTACGAAATAATTTTAAAAATTAAACAGGTCTCAAATTTAAAATGCGAATTAGGCGGAGGCATTAGAGATTTAAACACCATCGAAAATTATATTTTAAATGGCATCGACCGCATAATTTTAGGTACAGTCGCCGTCACTAATCCAGAATTATTAAATCAGGCCGTTAAAAATTTCGGTGAAAAAATCGCCGTTGGTGTCGATATAAAAAATAATTGCGTCGCCATAAAAGGCTGGCTCGAAAATTCAAATTTAAATGCTTACGATTTCTGTTTAAAAATGCGCGATGCAGGAATTAAAAATATTATAAGCACAGACATCTCACGAGACGGAACAATGACAGGCGCAAATTTAAATTTATATGAAAACTTGAACAAAATTTCAGGCTTAAATATTACCGCTTCAGGCGGAGTAAATTCGCTCGATGATATAAATAAACTCGCTAATTTAAAAATTTACGGCGCAATTGTCGGGAAAGCTTATTACACTGGAGCAATAAATATTAAATCTGCTATAGAGGTCGCTCACAATGCTCACTAAAAGAATTATCCCATGTTTAGACGTAAAAAACGGCCGTGTCGTTAAAGGTGTAAATTTTTCCGGCCTAAATGATGTAAATTCCCCCATCGAACTCGCTGAATTTTATAGCTCATGCGGTGCTGATGAATTAGTTTTTTATGACATCACTGCCTCATCTGACGGACGAAAAATTTTTACTGATATTTTAAGAGAAACCGCGAAAAATGTTTTTATACCGTTGACAGTCGGCGGAGGAATTTCAAATTTAAATGACTTCGAACGGGTTTTAAACTGCGGTGCCGATAAAGTCAGCGTAAACACCGGAGCAATAAAAAATCCCGACCTTATTCCTCAAGCTGCTAAATTATACGGCTCTCAATGCGTTGTAATTTCGGCTGACGTAAAACGCGTAAATAATAAATTTCATGTCTTCGCACGCGGCGGCCGGGATGATACTGAAATCGAAGCAATAAGCTGGATAAAAAAATGTGTCGATAACGGTGCTGGCGAAGTAGTTTTAAATTCAATTGATACTGACGGCGTTAAAAATGGTTTCGATCTCGAAATGTTAAAAGCTGTCTGCGATGTCGTTAAAGTTCCCGTTATAGCTTCTGGAGGTGCCGGGAGCATTCAGGATTTTATAACATTATTTAAAAATATTCCCGGAGTCGATGCAGGTCTCGCAGCTTCAATTTTTCATTTCGGCGAAGTAAGCATTAAAGATTTAAAATTACAGATGCAAAAAAATAATATTCCTGTGAGGTTGTAAATTAAAATGCTCTTAAACATTGACGATTTAAAATTTAATTCCGATGGCTTAATACCAGCAATAATAATCGATCATGATAATAATCAGGTCTTAATGCTGGCTTATATGAACCGTGACAGCCTGAAAATTTCGCTAGAAAAAAAATTAACTTGCTTTTGGAGCAGATCACGTAATGAATTATGGCTGAAGGGTGCTACTTCCGGAAATTATCAGCATATTATCTCAATTAAAACCGATTGCGATCGAGATACTTTATTAATTTACGTTAAACCGGACGGCCCGGCTTGTCACTTGGGAAATTATTCATGTTTTGAAGATGAAATTTTACAGGACGAAAATAAAAATAATAAATTTTCAATTTGTGCCCTCATGGATTTAATAAAAGACCGCAAAATTAACCCGGCCGAAAAGTCTTACACGTCTTATTTATTTGAAAAGGGGCTTGATAAAATTTTAAAGAAGATCGGCGAGGAATCTTCGGAGGTGATAATTGCTGCAAAAAATTCCCGTGAAGAAACAATTTATGAGCTGGCAGATTTAATTTATCATATGCTTGTGCTCATGGCCGAAAAAAATATTGAAGTTCAGGATTTAATAAAGGAATTGGCCTCGCGTCATGTAATCGACAAAAAAATTAAACAGGAGAAAATGAAATGACAATTGATCACGGAAACGGTAAGCATTTAAGTTTAAAAACGGTAATGATCTTCCTCGCAACTTTTCCGATGTTTATTGCTGTTTTAATTGTCGCTCTTGTAGCATCCGGCATTGCTGCAAAAAATTTAAAATCCAACATATTCGAAGAATTAGAACTCGCAACGATGGCACTAAAAGAATATTATGAATATGATCTCGAAAACGGCACGAGCTTAGTTGACGGATTTTGCGAATATGATCCGAGCTATCTCGACACAATGAAAGCAACGGGAATAGATTTCACTATATTTAAAGACAATATAAGATTTATGACGACGATCTTGGACGAAAAAAATAACAGATTGGAAGGGACTCCAGCTGCTGAAGCTGTTTGGTCGAAAGTCAGAACAGGGGCAACACATTTTGATGAAAGTTTAAAGATCAACGGCACTAATTATTTTGCGTGTTACATGCCTTTAAAGAACGGTCCTAAAATTTTAGGGATGGCATTTGCCGGAAAACCTTCAAAGCAGATTTTAGACGTAATAAAGCATATAAATTTTTTAATTTTTTCGTGCAGTGCGGTTTTATTAGTAATATTTTCATTTTTTGCCGTTTCAATTTCAAAGCATGTTACAAGCCCTTTATCTCATGTAGCTGAAAATATCCGCGAGCTTTCAAAAGGGAATTTAAACGTAGAAATTACGGGACACAGCAGAGTGCGCGAGACATTTCATTTATTGAACGCTGCTGACAGACTGACAGAAATTTTAAGGGATTCTATTGGACGCATACATGATTCAGCTTTTACTTTGCGCGACACTGTTAAGTCAAGTGTATCAATGGCAGGAGAAGCATCAAACGAGACTAATACAATTTCCGAATCAATGCAGGCATTAGCGAAGACTACGGTGACAATGGCAAGCAGTGTAAAAAATATAAGCGATCAAATTGGCACAATGGGCGGCATAATCGAAGACGCTGTAAAAAATGTAAGCACCCTCACAAAAAATTCTGAGTCAATGAACCAGGCTAATACTGAAGCACTTAAATATATTGATTCAGTTGCAGACTCATCTGAAAAATCTTCTGAAGCTATCGAAATTATTACAAAACGAATTAACGCGACAAATTTCGCAATTTCTAAAATTGATGAGATGGTAAAATTAATCACTGATATTGCATCCCAAACAAATTTATTATCGCTTAACGCAAGTATTGAAGCTGCCCGTGCTGGTGAAGTTGGCCGGGGTTTTGGTGTTGTAGCATCCGAAATAAAAAAACTTGCTGAAGAGTCAAATAACTCCGCGAATAAAATTAAAGATGTCGTTATTGAAATGGGAACATTATCGGGTGAATGTGTTCAACAGGCCGAAAGCGTTCGGGATTTGATAACGGAAGAAAAAGAATTATTGAAGATTACTCACGAAAAATTTAAAGCTCTTGATAATGATATACGCTCATCAGTAAATGAAATTTCATCAGTTTCTGATATAACGGTGAAGCTCGAAGACATCGAAAAATCCGTAATGAATGCGATCAGTGATTTATCTGCCATCGCTGAGGAAACTTCTGCCACAAATGAAGAAGTTGCCAGTTCAATTGGAACTATTGCGAACAACGTTAAAAAAGTTTCGGATGATACTGAAATTATGAACGAGTTATCTCATGAGCTTGTAGATTCGGTTTCACATTTTAAACTGGATTGAAAATAAAAATAATAAAAATTTAAATGATTCGTTCTGATTATCATATACACACTTATTACTGTGATGGAAAAAATTCGCCGGGGGAAATTGCAGAATATGCGCTCTCTCTCGGCATGAAAAATTTGGGATTTTCGGGACATTCTTATTTTAAATTTGATGATCCGGCTTACAGCATGTCGCCAAAAAATACGCTTGAATATTTGAGCGAAATTAAAAATTTAAAAAATAAATATTCTGATTCGATTAAAATTTTATGCGGAACGGAATGCGATTATTATTCGGACATAAATAAATCAGATTATAATTATTTAATTGGTTCGGTGCATTATGTTTTAAAAAATAATAAATATTTGTCGGTAGATTCAAGCCCTGAAGATTTTGCGGAAAATATAAAAAATTTTTATGATGGTGACGCGTATAAATTTGCTGAAGATTATTTTAAGACTGTTGCAGATATTTATGAAAAAATTCAGCCTGAAATAATTGGGCATTTTGATTTGATAAATAAATTTAACGAGAAATATAATTTTTTCGATGAGAATAATAATAAATATTTGGAGCCTGCTTTTTACGCGTTAGATGAATTGCTGAAACATAATGTAATTTTTGAAATAAATACCGGAGCAATCTCGCGGGGCTGGAGAAGTTCTGCATATCCTGCGGAAAAATTTTTAAAATACATTGCTCAGAAAAATGGTCGCGTAATTTTATCGAGTGACAGCCATAATAAATTAACGTTAATGTATGATTTTGATATTTACGAGGATTTAGCGGAAAGTTTAAATTTAAATTTAGTTGAGGAGTTTTAATTTATTAATTTATATTCATGATATATTTTATAGGAGCTGGACCGGGAGCGGAAGATTTAATAACCATAAGGGGCGCGAAAATTTTGAGTGAAGCTGATGTAATAATTTACGCCGGCTCGCTTGTTAATTTTGATCTCGTTAAGAAATATGCCAAACCGCAAGCAAAAATTTACGACAGCTCCAAAATGAATTTAAAACAAATTTCAGAAATTATGATCGAAGCTCAAAACAAAAATTTAAATTTAGCGCGTTTACATACTGGAGACCCTTCAATTTATGGAGCAATTTCCGAACAGATAAAAATTTTACGCGAAAATAATATTAATTTTGAAATTATACCTGGTGTCAGTTCGTTTTGTTCGGTGGCTGCTTCGTTAAAAATTTCGTACACGATCCCGGAGATTTCGCAAAATATTTTAATTTCCAGATTATCGGGAAGGACAATTAACCCCGAAAATGTTAAGGCTGAAATATATTTTTTATCGTCCGGGAATATAAAAGAGTTGTGCGAAAAATTAATTAATTCCGGGCATTCTCAAAATGAAAAAATTGCGCTGGTTTATAAATCTTCATGGCCTGATGAAAAAATTTTTTACACGAAAATCAACGAGCTTGAAAAAATTGCAAATGAAAATAATATAAAAAATCATGCGCTGATAATTTTGGGTAAATGTCTGGAAGAATTTGAGACCCGTTCAAAATTATATGATGAAAATTTTTCTACTGGATTTAGAGAGGCCGTTAAAACCCGACCCCGTTAAAATAAAATTCTTCACAAAAAATTATATCAGCCGTTCAAATTTTTAAAATTTAATAGTTTATCTCTGTAATATTCATATTGCTTTTTGCGGGCGTTAATTTCTGCCGGGATACCTTCAATTAAAGAATTACATAACTTTTCAAATTTATCGAGAATGTTAACGATTTTAATTTGTGTGTCAATTGGCGGAA
>ERZ842401.7610-NODE-7610-length-11027-cov-3.626139_pt1 | contig 11027 bp, 11 predicted proteins | sample MGYA00521270_ERZ842401 | MGnify/ENA primary metagenome ERZ842401 (study PRJEB31892, sample SAMEA3878208) | bioreactor metagenome | biome: Moose rumen | place: Sweden | collected 2011-10 | study: EMG produced TPA metagenomics assembly of the PRJEB12797 data set... | reverse complement strand
TACGGGGGCGCGAACAGTCCCAAGCAGGAAGGCTGCCACTTCGACCAAGGCGACTCGCAGTCGCGCATGATTGTGGCGACACGAAAGGCGCTCGACGCGGCGGGCTTGCAGGACGTGCTTGTGTGCGGAAGCGACGAGACAAGCACCGAGACGGCAACGAAGTCGCTCAAGGCGCTTTCTAGCGAGGCGCTTGCGGCGCTGGGGCGCGTCGACAGTCACAGCTACAACTACCCCGGTGCCTACAACGACGCGAGCCTGACCGACTTGCACAAGGCGGCGCTGGACGCGGGCAAGAACCTGTGGATGAGCGAGGTGGACAAAGGCGGCACCGCTGGCGCGAACGCGGGCGAGATGGGTGCACCGCTGGAGCTTGCCCTGCGCATCACCAAAGACCTGAACGGCTTGCAGGCGTCCGCATGGATTATGTGGGACATCATCGACACGCACCGCTCCAGCGAAGGTTACAACGGCAACAAGGACTGGGGCGCGCCGAATCCCGAAGGCGGCTACTGGGGCATCGCCACCGCCGACCACGACGAGCAGCTGATTCTGCCGTGGAAGAAATACTACGGCTTCGGGCAGTTCACGCGCTACATCCGACCCGGCTACCGCCAGCTGCCGCTTGAAAGCAACTACACGCTCGCCTTCTACAGCGAGGCAGAGCGCACGCTCGTGGTGGTCGCCACGCAGCCCGACGCCTTCGACGGCTGCCTTGCGCTGGACGTGTCCTCGTTCGCGGCGCTGCCGCAAACGGCGCAGGTGGTGCGCACCAGCGGCGCGCTACAGGACGGCGAGAACCTTGCCGCCGTGCAGCTGACGCTCGCCGCCAAAGGCAAGACGCTGTACCTGCCGCTCAAAGCGAACTCGATTACGACGTTCGTCTTTGAGGGCATGGAGTAAGCGCAAAAAGCGCGCGCCGTGGCGGTGCGGCAAGCGGCAAGCTTCCCGCACGCCGCGCGTGCACGCATTGCACGCGGTGTGCTTCGTGGCGCTGTAGCAGAAGCGCGCGGAAAGCCGCGGCTGCCGCCTTCCCGCCTAGCCGCAATCGCGGGCAGGCGCACAGTGCCTCATACAAAAAAAACGCCGCCAGCGCGCAATGCACTGGCGGCGGTTTTTTGTATGTACCTCACCGCGGTACACTCCGACCGCAGTCGGAGTGCGGCGACAGCCAAGCAGGTGCTTTCACCAGCTTAGCGCCGCAGCTTAGTTTCCGTCGGGCTTCAGCAGGTCGATGTTCGTGGCGTACACCCACGGGAACTTCTGCCAGTCGTCGGGATTTTTCGGGTCAAAGTCTACCCAGCCTTCGCGCAGGTGCTCCACCAGCGGGCTGTTCAGCTGCTTCAAGCCCATCACGACGCATTTTGAGATTTCCCATGCACCGAAAGGATTAAAGTGCGTCTCGTCCTTGAGCGCGCCGTTCTGACCGGGGAAGGTATCAGCCGCATAATGCACATAGAAATGCTTTGACTCCTCTGGGCCATACTTTTCAATCATGTCGGTCGTCATCTGCGTGATGTCGATGACGGGAACGTCCAGCTCCTCGCCGACTTTCTTCACCGCCACTGGATAGAAGCCGTGCGAGCCGCGCGCCTTCGGCCCCGCAAAGAAGCGGCGCTCCGTGGGCGTCAGCAGGATGATGTTGGCGTTGCGCTCGCGCGCGACGTTCACAAAGTGGCGCAGGTTGTCGCTGTAGTTCGCGAACGGCCCCGCGCCCTCAAAGTTGTCCTTCTCGTCGTTGTGGCCGAATTCTACAAAAATGTAGTCGCCTTCTTTAAGCATGGCAAGCACCTTGTCCCAGCGCTTTTCGTTCTGGAACGACGTAGACGTTTCGCCGCTTTCGGCGTAGTTAGCCACGCACACCTTGTCGTCAAACCACGTCAGGAACATCTGCCCCCAGCTAGACCACGGCTCGCTTTCGCCGTCCACCATCGTGGAGTCGCCGCAGAGGAAGAGCGTCACGGCTTCCGTATCAGGCTCCACCGTAAGCGACTTGACGGCGGGCGCCTTGCCGTTGAATTCAAACGTAAGCTTTTCGTCCCAGTTCAGGTAATCGCGCTCGCGCGCCTTAAGCCGCACAAGGTTTCCCTCGCTGATGACAGGGCTGCGCTTGTGCACCACGAAGGTAAACGTCTGCGTCTCACCCTTCTTGGTGTTGATGTCCTGCACGAGCAGGCGGCGGCTTTCGGTGCGCACGGTGGTGTTCGCCGCGTACTTTGCCGCGCCAACCTCAAACGTCACCTTGTAGTTGCCGTCGGGCACTTTAATAGAAAAATACGCGGGCTTTTTGTTCTTCTTAGACTGCGGCTTCGTGCCGAAGTCGTAGCCGTAGCCCGTGTCGTCATCGTAGGTAGCTTTTTCCTTGGTCAGGTCAAAGTTCCAAGTCTCCGCAAACAACAGCGCAGGTGCAACCAGCGCCGCCGCAAACAGCAGTTGTCGTTTCATCAAAAACTCCTTGTGTAATTGAAGATACCCACACCGTAGCACGCTTTTGCGATTTTAGCAACAAGCGCACGCGGCGCGGCGGGCTTGCTACAGCCTGCGCTGCACAAAGCGGACAATGCGGTAGACGAAAAAGCTTAAGGCGGCGCTAATCATTTTGTCCACAAGGTTCGTGATTATGCCGAAAAAGTGCGTGGCAAACGAGAGGCTGCCCGTGCCGATGAAAATCGCCTGCACGATGATGTCTACTTTCGGATTCGCGATTGAAGAAAAAAGCGCGTCCGAGATGAGATTTCCCAGAATGCCGTTTGAGACCGCGCTCCACAGCCCCGCCCACAAAAAGATGTCCGCATTGAGCGGGCGATTCTCGTACTTCTTGCGGTAATAGCGGAACGTGCTGTTCGCAAAAACGGCGGTGAGCAGGTGACAGAGCACGAACGGCAGCATTGTGTAGTCGAAAAAGTACATCGTAAGGTTCGTGAGTATCGCCGTGGCAATTCCTGCCCACAGCCCGCCGAGCGCGCTTGCGGCAAAGGTGAGGAGCGAGTCAAGGTAGAGCGGCACGGCGATTTTGCCCGCAAGGACGGTGCCCGCGCAGTTTACGCTGACTGCAAAAAGCACGAGGGCGGCCGCAAGCAAAAGCTGCTGAAAACGGTGCATTAGGCAATCACTCCCAGCGTCTTTGCCGCGTCCACGATGTCCAGTCGGTCGTGCAGGCCGAGCTTCTGGCAGATAATCGTGCGCTTGTTCAAGACCGTCTTTTCCGACTTTCCGATGCTGCGCGCGATTTCGGCGGTGTCTTTCTTTGCGGCAAGCAGCTCGAACAGCTCCAGCTCGCTTCGGGTAAGCGTCTTGTAGTTGAGGAAGAGCGTCTGCGTTTCGGATAATTCATATCGGGGGGGGGTATTTTACAAACAGCTTTGAGACTGTTTGCGCGGTTTCGGTGCAATAGAAGGTTTTGCCTTCGCTAGCGGCGTGAATTGCGCTTAAAAGCTCGTCCGTCGGCGATTTTTTCGAGACGTAGCCCTGCACGTTTGCGGCGAGCGCGGCCTTGACGTGGAACAAATCCGCGTACATCGAATAGACGACGCACGGCACGTCGCGGATTGCCTTCAGGAGCGAAATCGCCTTGATGCCGTCCTCGCCGTCAATGTTCAGGTCTGCCACGATGAGCGCGATGCCGCTGTTCGCCCGCAAAATGCGCTCCGCCTCCTCCGTGCTTGACGCGAGGAAGAAGCGCAGGCGGGAATCTTTTGCTTGGAGAACCGAGCTTATGCCTTCAAGCAAGCCGATGTGGTCATCGATGAAGAGAATCTGCAATGGTGATTGCAATGGTCAGTCCTCCGTCATTTTCAGTTTTCAGCGTGCCGCCGATGCGCTCCGCGCGGGCGCTCATGTTGGAAAGTCCGTAATGGTGCCTGCTCCCCTCGGAGCTTTCGCGCAATCCTGTGCCGTTGTCGGCGATGATGATTTTGAGCGCGGCGGCAAGGTCGATGATTTTGACCTGTACGCTCGTCGCGCCAGAATGTCGAGCGATGTTGCTCAGCGCTTCCTGTAGAATCTTCAAGATTTCGGACTGAGCGGCGGCAGTGAGCTTTTGCAGGCGGTCGGACGCGATGAAGCAGTCGGTCTTGATGAGCCAGTTCTGCTCGAACGCGGCGAGCGTCTTTTGGATGAGCGCGTCAATCAGCTCCGCGGGCGCAAGGTCGAGCGCGTCGATAAGATAGCGCGTCTCTTTGAGGGCGCAGTCGAGGAAGTGCGCCGTCCGTGCGCAGTCGCTTTTTTCAAGGTAGATTTTTGCCGCCACCAAATCCTGCGCCACGCTGTCGTGCAAGTCGCGGCGGAACTTTGCCTGCTCTTCTTCGAGCGATTTCTGCCGCTCGCGCTCCGCCTTTTCCGTAAGGTGCGCGGAGGCGATGATTGTGATGGAAATCGCGAAGAGCAGTGCGCAAAATATAAGCAGATGGTCAAAGCCGACCGTCATCCGCCGCTGCGTCGTATTCAGCGCGCTTTTGAGGTCGATGATGTCGCTGACGCTGCCGTCGGCGGAAATAAACACGGAAAGCGTTTTGTTGAAGTAGAGGTACGGCACAAGCTGCGCGGAAAGCTGCGCCTGCACTGCGCCGCTGTTGCCGTAATGAGCTGCCGAAAGCGTGGAGTCCAGCGCGTCGAACGCGCGGTATGCGAGGTTCCTGAAATATTCGGTCGAGATGAGCGTAACCGCCGCAGAAACGAACAGAATGTACTCAATCCTGAACGCCCGCTTCGCCGCTCGATGCAGCGCTTTGCTAATCAGGTTCATCGCTAGATTTGCTTGAGCAGAGCCGTGTACTGCGGTCGGGCTTCCTGCGGGATTCCCAGCGCGTCCATCGCCTGCGTCACGCTCATCTTGAGATTCCGCACAAGATTTTTAATGCTCGATGCAAGACCACGCTGCAAGCCCAGTTGCATGGCTTCGTCGCGCTGAACCGCGATGTCCGCGTCATAATCGTATTCCATACTGAACATATTTATCACCTCCGCCGCCTTACGCTCCAGATATTCGCTCAAAATGCCCCGCTTCGCAGCCTCCCGCACCGCCCATGTGAACGGCTCCGCACGGTTTTCGTCCTCCGCGCGTTGCTTTGAATAGCGCAACAAATCTATCAGCTCCGTGTACTGCTTCAAGACGCTGCATTTTTGAAGCAGGTCGTCGCCCTTGCCCGCGTTGATGTTGTATATCTTCACGACCAGTTCAAGCGCGGGCGGCGTATTGTCTCCGTCCTCCCGCTCGAACGCATCGGACAACCGTTTCTCGCTCACGGCGGGAACGTCCTCAGTGCCGTTGTACAGCACAAAAAATTCAGGCAACGGGATTTTTATCATCTTCCGCTTGAACTTGTCCCTGCCCGGAATAATTCTGTCATAAATCCGCGTCACATAGTCCAAAAGACGAAGCGGCATATTCTCGTTCACGGTCGATTGGTGCTCGATAAGCACGACGATTCTCCCGTTCACGCGCATCGCAACGTCGTTCGCATAGGTCATGTACATCACGCTGTCAATCATCTCGGGCACAAGCTCGGTTTCCTCAATCTTCAAGTTCGTGCCGTGCAGGGCGTTGTACAGCGACAGAAAATTCTCCGGCGCAGTCTTGTCCTTTCCGAACAGGTCAACAAATACGCTGTCTTTCACCTTGCGGTTCGTGCTTTCGTCGCTCATGGTACCTCTCTTACAACAGCTGATACATAAAGATGCAGCTTTCATCGTAGTCGGGCTTGGGCGTGTTGAGGATATGGAGCATAATCTTCTTCACCATGCTGGTATCGGGCAGCCGGTCGAGGGCTTCGCGCTGGGTCATTGTTCTCATAAAAACACCTCCTGTCTTTGATTTGCTTGCGGTGCGTATAGTATAGCAGACGCGGGAAGGAAAAGCAAATGCTTCAAAAAAATGTTCGTCAAAGAAAAGTCGTTGGCAAGCAGTTGCTGTCATTTTCGGGATAATTTCCCTGTTATTCGGGAAATTATCCCGAAAAATCGGGAAAATCTGAATATTTTTTTCGTTCCGTTGCGGGTATCATTCTTAAGCCATATCAATACACGCAGGGAAAATCCTGCGAAGGAGTAACAGTTATGGAAACAAAAGAGCGGTTTTGGGTCTATACGAACTGGACAGAAAAACACGCCAGAGTGCATAGGGCAAGCTGCCAGTATTGCAACGACGGCGCGGGAACAGACAAGGAAAAGGGTGATAAGAACGGCGAATGGAAAGGTTCATTTGCGTCTTATGACAGAGCAAAAGCGGAGGCAGAGAACTTTATAAAGGCGGAACACTGCCCCGACACGCAGACGGATTGTGCATTCTGCAATCCACAGAAAGAAGTCAAGGAGTAATGATATGAATGCTATATGTGATAATTGCGGCAAAGCTTTTACGGTTTCTCTTGCATCTGGACCAACAGAAACCCTGATGGCGGTGAATGGAGCTACTCGTTATAGGGCTAATGCGTATGGTAGTAGGTATGAGTATAACGGACGGTGGTACTGTAGTGAAAGCTGTTGCCGCTCAGCGAATGCCCCGAGCGATGCTCAAATAGCTTCAGAGGATGAGGCTGGAAGAAGAGCCGCAAGGAATCCGATAATCTTTCTTATTCAGTTTTTGTTTGCAGGTGCTATAGTTATGGTTTAGGACTTATACTGTTTCTGGTAGCAAGCAAACTTGCGGGTGAAAAGTTCGGGCCTATTATTGCAGGGCTTCTGATGTTATTTTTTGGAATTCCAAAAATACTTAATGACGGTTTCCGCTTTGGAAAAGAAAGGCAAAGAGCCGATGTTCACGTTGCAGTATTTTGCGGACACGGGCGTGCTCGTCTTGGGCGACGGAAAAGCGGTTGTCGCTAAAGACGCTGCGTTCAGCGCAAACGGCGCGACGGAACTCAATGCGGCATCTCCTGCGGCGGAGAAAGAGGAGGAGGAAGCTCCGGTATCTGTAACAGCAGAGGCGAAAGCTGAAATCGAGCGGTTCAAGGAGATGGACGAAGCACAGCTTGAAAAAGAAACGAACAGCTTTGACGGGCTTATTGGTAATTTTACGGAAAAGCTTGGCGACGAGCTGAAGTCGTCGCTTAAGGACACGCTCGGCGGTTTTGTCTGCGCGGGCTATTGCGGGCGGTATGCGCTGCACTTCGCTTCAAGCAGTCGGAAGTCGCAGCAGAACGGAATGACGCGAGCCGTGTTCATCTGCTTTTCGTAGAGCCTGCTTGCCTTTTGAATAACGGAATCCAGTATCTTCAAGCAGAACGAGTATTCGATATTCAAAAGCACTTTGTATTTCTTGTCGGCAGCAGAGTCGCGCTCGGATGGGTTCAAATCCACTTCTGTGTACAGTCCCTGCTTTATTGGAATCATCTTTTTCAAGTCCATCACGGAAAGAATATGCTTCAGCGAGCCGTCTGCATTTTTTTACATAGATGTCTTTCGTGCTACTTCCTACTGTTGTGCAATTTTCAAAAATGAGAAAGCGATCGGTGTCAACGTTTTTCCACGTCTTGTGCTTTTCTTTTGCCGAAGAAAGCGGAATGACATACTCAACACCATTTTCCTGCACCAGAATACCGATGTACGGCTTTGATTCGTAGCCGGTCGGCTTGTAATACACCTCGTTGCAAAAGCCGTGGAGATATTTCAAATAGTCTTGGTCGATTGTAATGAACTTTAGATTCTTTTGCAGCGAAAACATAGCGCTCCTAAAAAAACTAAGGCTGCCTAGAATCAAGCAGCCTTTCCTTAATCTTCATCTCTTTACGGATTGAAACCGCAGGTTAATGGAGACCTTCTGATATTGAATATAATGCAGAATCGGGGCGAAGTCAAGGGAAGTTTTTTGATTTGGACGCATCCCAGTCCTCTGAGTCCTTCCTATTTTTGAAATAATCCTGCATTTTTTTATCGTACCCACCCATCCTGCCCGAATTGCTTTTTTGCTACTCTAGTGTATTTCTCCAGTTTTCCAGCTCCCATTCAACTGGTGCATTGTAGACTTGTTGTCTTGTAAAGTCATAAGTAAAATTTACTATTTCTTCATATTTTTCATCACTAAGTTCTGTCCATTTTATATTTTTGTTTCTGTTTATTGGCAGTTTCCCCAAAATCTGACTGTCTATTGTTAAATGCGGCGGGGTTACAATCCAGCCGTTGCACCAATAGAATTTGCACATCACATTCAGTATTTTCTGGCTTTTTCCTGTATCAAGATGTTCACCGTTATTGCCGTGCAATTTCTGCAATTTTTTGATGTTTTCCATGTGTTTTTCTTTGCTGACTGGTTCTTTGTATTCTTCAAGAATGCAAAGCAATTCCTTTTTGACAATTCTTTTAAACTCTGCTTTGTCATTTTTAGTCGAATTTTCATTCCATATTCCATTATGCTGAGTTGCTGCATTCCATGCAGTCTGAAAAAACAGATGCTCCACAAACTGTTTTTGTTTGTCTTTCAATTCTTTTTCTGTCATAAAATTTTCTCCTTATTCCACACGAGTGTAGAACTTGTTTTTATTTCCCCACACTGCCGTGCAACGCACGGAAAACGGCATGGGATTTTCTCAGTTTAATAGCAGTTTTTAGACAGAAATTTTTGCGAATAGGTTTTGAGGTTTTCTGCATTCATCGTAAATTTCTGACTGCTATTGCTTGCAGCAGCTTCAGTAGTTCTATAATACCATGTATCATTTGGTGTTACATTTGTAAGCGATGTACATCCAGAAAACGCACCAACATTCATTTCCCATATTGCTGCTAAGTCTATGGTTTCAAGTGCAGAACAGTTTTCAAATACATACGGTCCAAGTCTCATTGCAACTCTTGAAAATTTTACAGTTTTAAGGCTCGTACAACCAGAAAAAGTTCTTTCTCCGATATAACTTAGTCCTTCTATGGTTACGCTTTCAAGGCTTGTGCATCCCAAAAACGCCTGTCCCTCATCTCTACTACCTAAACTTTTTACATTGTAAGGTATTACTATACTTTTAAGACTTGTACAACCTTTGAACGCATAATTTCCAACAGTCGTTACAGAATCAGGAATAGTTACACTTTCAAGTTCTTTACATCCCGAAAGGCAAGAAGTCAGAGTAGTCAATTTAGTCGGAAGAATAATACTTGTAATTCCTGTACTACTGAAAGCACTGACACCAATGCTTTCCACATTTTCACCGACTATAATGTTCGTAAGGTTTGTACATTCCCAGAATGCGGACGCTCCGATACTCGTCACGCTATCAGGAATCGTTATTTCTGTAAGGCTTGTGCATTGGCAGAATGCAAAGTCGCCGATGGTTTCCACTGTGCTTGGAAGAATTATGCCCGCAAGATTAGGATAAGGAGCGGAATAAGAATAAGAAACGGAATATGAAGGTTTACCACGCGCAGGAATTGAAGTAAGACCTTCCACGCATGATAAGTCAAGCGTAACAAATACATTTTCATTGGTACTATAGAGCGTTCTAAGTGCAGACCATATATCTACATTCTTTAAATCATCTCCTGTCAGAATCCCTGCAACCACAATGGTTTCGCTTTCAGTCAGTGATTTTATTTTTTCTGCGAGTGTGTTTTTAGTTACGCACCATTTTGCATAGAGTGTAATGTCTGACTCAATTGGTGTAGCAAAGTCAAATGCTGTTTCCGAAAGAGTTGTTCCGTTGTCAGATGATGTATACCAGCCCATTAATTCATACAATGATTTTTCGGGTGCGGTGGGCAAGGTTGCATTCGTTCCACTCCATACTGTCTGTGAATCTACAGAAGTTCCCCCCATTGAGTCAAAAGTGACCGTATAGAGAACATACCATTTTGCGTATAGCGTAATATCTGAGCTAATTGGAGTAGAAAAATTAAATGCTGTTGTAGAAAGGGTTTTGCCACCGTCACTGGAGATATACCAACCGCCAAACTTGCTTGAAGGCTTTGTTGGTTCAGAAGGCTCTGTGGCTGTGCCTCCATAGATTACACTTTGAGAATTGACATTGCTTCCACCGATTGTATTAAATGTAACTGTATAAGTAGTATAAGTCCATTTCGCATACACCTTTATATCTCTTTGCAATCCTTTTGTTGATGTAATCTCATTTCCCTCAGTACAATTTTCATCAGTGTACCATCCGACGAATGTGTAATGCTCACGCTCGACCGTATTAGCCAGCAAGACTCCTGTTTTCGGCGTGAATGTTATAGGCACAACCGAACCTGCACACCATGTTCCGCCGTTCGTTTCGTAAGTGATTGAGTAATTTGAGTTGTTGTCTATGTCTATAGTGTGCGTGGCTGTAGTCGTTGTGCCATGTATGATATACAGAATCTCTCTATAGGTTGCAAGAATTGCCCCGTCTTCTCCATAGAATGTGATTTTTATGCGATATGCAAATAGATACAAGTCATTTGCGACAAAATTGACCGTATTGTTTACGGGTTCTAGTCGCACTTCTTCATATCCAGTTTTAAGAGAACTGCTCTCAAGACATTCAAGGTTCGCAATCACATAAGAAACACAGCTGGCATTTTTGGAATCTGCATAAGAAAGCGTTAGACTGAATGAACCTTTTCCCTTTCCATTAACTACCCAACCTTTGTTCGAAAGTAAAAGTTCAAAGGAAAGCGCATTTTCGCCGAGTACTATTTCTTTTTCTGTAGTGCCTTCAAATTTAGCACCATCACCTATAGAATTCGTAACACTGTGAAGATACGCAGTCAATGTAAAACTCCATTTTCCTTGTGAAACGGCAATGGTGGCTTCTTGCATTTCTGCCACACTTTTCCATGAACCAAGAGTTTTTGCGGATTCTCCTTCTTTCGTGCCTTTGAGTATCAGTGTTGAAAAATCATCCAAAGACACTGTGGGAAATATCGTCCGAGCTTCCGAGCCTACACTGAGTGTGATATACGAACCACTTTCGTTCGGTGTCGCTTTATCATCATCGCTCAGAACTCCAGAGCAAGAAAAAACTAAGCCTGCGAAGAACAAAATCAATATGGTCTTAAAAAAATCTTTCATAATCGTCTCCCATAAAAAGTCAACGAACAAGTCGACTTTCTAAAATACTTAATTCATGGCA
>ERZ842401.7609-NODE-7609-length-11027-cov-21.292745_pt1 | contig 11027 bp, 8 predicted proteins | sample MGYA00521270_ERZ842401 | MGnify/ENA primary metagenome ERZ842401 (study PRJEB31892, sample SAMEA3878208) | bioreactor metagenome | biome: Moose rumen | place: Sweden | collected 2011-10 | study: EMG produced TPA metagenomics assembly of the PRJEB12797 data set... | reverse complement strand
GACGGACAGGACGACCGTTCACCTCCTTCACACCCACCACGATATAACCGCCACCTGTCTCGTCGAAGTCGTTGGCAAAAGCACACACGCTACGGTAGATGGCATCCGGATTCCATCCCGTCTTATACTCTATGCGGTCACCCTCCACAGTCCGTCCACCGAGCAATTCTTCTATGTTAATTGGTAGTCTCATATGTCTTATAACGTTTTTGTTCCTGTTGCTATTGCTTCTTTTCTCTCCAATTCAAACGTAACATTTATCAAGTAATATATCCCTCTTGATCATAGCCGCGTCTGTACTTATGTATAAGATTGATAAGCCATTGTAACCTATCATCCTTGAATGCCTCCAAATGGTGGAAACGCTGATACTGAGCATCGTAACGCTGGCGGGAACCGGACTTCAATCTGTTCTCAATATCATCTGGTATGAGGAAAGATGAACGGCTACCCAGATACTTCTGTATCTCGCTTTGGAAAATATGAATTCCAGCCAAGTCGAAATCACCGAAATGCAGGCATCGGTTAGGGATAGAGCACAACCAAAGTCGCAAATCGGCAGATTGTGGATAGCGTGACACAAACAGAATTTTATGCTCGTCATTACTCATTTGCGTCTGAAAAAGCCCCTGTTGCTGACGGATGCTACGGAAGTTCTCCATGTTTTCTATGATGACAACAAGTGTGTCTGAGGGTATGGCAAACGATTGCCAGTCGGCTATATACACGAAACTACCCTCGGGTGGACACACCCGGAATCTGGAGCCATGCAGCGTGCAGTCTATTGGTGAATAGCTATTGACCAGGAACCCAGGACAGGAACGTTGGGCCATCAGTTTCGAGTTCCCACCTATAGCAGCCTGATCTGCCCTGTCAGAATGACCTGCGAATAGCTGTTCTGCCTTGTCCAAATCAGCCAAGGCTTCGTGATATTTTGTCAACGCCAACAGAAAAGCCGTCACATTGTCCACACGGTAACTGCGTTTCGTTCCATGCGTCTCCGGTTGAAGAATCTGCTCCTGGATGAGCTCATCAACCCATTCGCCGCGCAACTGGCTTGCCGGAATGGTCTCGCCGTTCGCAAGCCTTTGCAACTTCTGTACTAACGCCAAAGTCAGTTTCATAGCAGTTCTGCCTGTTTGGTGGATAATATGGGTTGAATGATTGTATTGCTGGTAGCCTCATCCTTACTCAGCAGATAGAGCCTTCGATACGACAAAGGGCGATGTGATTTTGGAGAAGAGTTGACCACAAAGATGTTACGTTGGTTGGCAAAGTCGAGTATGCCTTGAATGTTCTCGTCGGCCAATTTCCCAATCTCGTCCATCATGCAATGGATGCGGAAATCGCCTGTCCGCTTTGACACTCGCTGTTTGAACACATTGATGAGCAGGATGTTGATGATGGCTTTTACGAGGATGTCTGTACCATCAGAACCTACCATCTTGATGTTGTCTATCCATCCGGTGGAATTGTCGTTCTCCTCAATCTTGAATTTCAGCATAAAAGTGTCCGACAATTTCAGCTCGTCCAACTCTGCAGAGTGGTTCAACTCTTCTGTCAACCGTTCGAGATACTTTACGGCCGCTTTGTTAGCTTCCGTTCGGTTGTCGGTAGAAAAGAGATTGAGTTGACCTAACTCCAAATGGTTTTCTTTCCAAAACTCATGGATGTTCTGGAGTTGTAATATGATAGGTTGGCTGCTTCGTTCCAATTTCAACTCTATGCCACGAATAACTCCAGCAAAGGTCTTTTGCGTGAAATCGTAGTTAACCTCGCGAATGACCTTCTGTATCTCCGATTCACGAACAACGAGGTCGCCAAAATCGCGTGACACTCTCGACAAGATGTCAATATAGACATTGCTTGTGAGCTGTTCAAACTCAAGGATTTTGTTGTTAGAAACAAAATCATCCACGCTTTGGGCGTATGCCATATAGTCGGCAGACGAATCAAGCAGTAGTGGGAACTTGAATGTGTTTCGCTCTGAGAAATTGCGTCGGAAACTGTTAATCGTTTCTTTCAGGCGGTTTTCTGACTGTCCGAGCTCATTCTGTGTACGCATCAGCCTCCCCACAATTGCGCTGCAACCTTCTTTGGTGGGAATAGCCATTACCTCGCGAATGATTGCAGGGCAAGTCTCACTTTCCATAAAGTCGCGGGCTTCTTCCTGGCCCTTCTCCATGTCCTCAACTTGTTTGCGTTTCTGATCTAAATGCGATTCTTGCTGCTTTTTCTCTCCTTCATATTTCGCTTTCCTCTGCTGATATTTTGTTTCCAGATTATCGCGTTCTGTCTCAAACTTGTGCTTGTCTCGTTGAAACTCAGGCTCTCGGAGGAATAGCTCTTCACGATGAAGTTTATAATTTGCAATTGTCTCGCTGTTTTCCTTAATCTTCTTGAGCAAGCTCTCTATTCCTTGCTTGCGCTGCTTACAGCTATTAATTAGTTCGGTGTCTGCACCGCCATCCTTCAAGTCTTTATTCTGCGCTGCCTCTATCGATGCAATTCGCAGGTTGGTCTCTTTCGTTTGCTGTTCGATGGCCGCAGATGTCTCAGTCTTGAAGGTTTCTAATGCCGTGCATTCTTCTTTCTCCTCGTCACGATATTTCTTCTCCATCTGTCGGATGCGGGCTGTCTTCTTACCTGCCAGAGCCTCCTGTTGCTTTTGGAGGTCGCTTTGAGCTACTAACACATCTCCCTTTTGAAGCTCCAATTCTTTTGTTAATCTATCGCGTTCCTTTTGCTGTTTCTCGTTCAAATCTTCCAACAACAACTCTGCTCGTTTCTGTTGACCGGGCAGAGTCTGAAGCAACTGTTCTGTTGTACCAAATGTTTCACGCAGTTCCTTAATCTTGGCGGCATAGTGTCCTTCTATCTGACGTATTCCCTCGTCCTGTTTTGCCAACAGTTCAGATAACTGTTTCTTTGCTTGATTCTGCTGATTAGCCAAATCATTCCGAGCGGTTTCTATCTGTTGTGGCGTGCGTACACTTGTTTCTATCTCCGACAAATCTATGTTCACTCCGAACAGACTACCATCAGTTTGATTGCTAAGTTGCGGTGAGAGTGCTGTATGGTAAAGGATTCTTCGCTCATCGGCCACTTTACCGATAGTCTCAGCCCAGTCAGGTACATTTTCATCAAGCCATTCGCAGAATGAGCCTTTCGCCCGTTCCAATAGTTCATTCTCGGCTGCAATCTGCTTCGTCAGTTCGTCAATCGTCGCCTGAATGTCCTTCAATGGCTCTGAATAGCTGCCTTTAAGCTTTAGCACCTCAATCTCAGCCTCTTTACGCAGAGATTCCATCTGGTGCTTCCTCTCAACATTCTCCTTAGAAAGAGTCTCGACCTTTTTCTGGAGAGCCTCGATATTCTGACGACACTCATCTATTTCTTTCTTGAATGGTTCGCTGATGGCTGCATCTTTCTTTTTCAGCTCAAGCTTATGCTCTGTTTCCTTCAGTTCAGCCATCTGCCTTGCCATAATGTCAAAACGTTCGGCAAACTCATCATCTATCTCTTTCAGGGCCTTGGCCTGCTCTTGCAGACGTAGGGTCTGGTGATTGTTGAACTCACGCTCCCTATTATTGACGAGTGCCTGTCTGTCTTGCTCATATTGCTGTAACTCCATCTTCTGACGTTCAATGGCCGTCTGATATTTCTGCACTATGTCTTGATACTGCCGTTCCAACTCAGCGATCTGCTTCTCAATCTGCTCTTTGCTGCTCAGAAGTGTAGATTCCTCCTCCGCCAACTTGAGCATTTGTTCAATGCCCATCTGTTGGTACTCTTTCTGCTTCTTGTGGCTATCACGAATCTTGGTGTCCAGCACTCTTATTTCACCAACCAGTTTGTCGCGTTTGTCGCTATAATCTGTCTGTAATGCTTGGAATTTGTCTTCAAGAGACTGAATAACCAGCTTCACATCCCCAATCTCTTTATGCAATAGCGGAATATTCTTCTCAGCCTCCTGCATGGCATAGTTCAGGTGTCCGCAATCCTCACGTAGTTGTATTTCCTTAGCCCGGATATTGTGCGATGTCTCAATAAGGCTGTTCGCTGTGTTCAGCACTTCAATCTCGCCATTTCTATTTTTCTTCGTCCATTTCTGGATGTCCTCATATTCATGGTGGAAATCAGCCAGTTGTGTACGGAAGAAACGTAAATCCATACGCATCTCTTCATCGCCACTCATAGAGCGAATAATGGTGTCCTTGATGAAATCTGCATCCACCCGTTCGTTCAAAAAAACATTCTGAATGATACGGGGAATGTTCTGATATTGCGTGCTTTCCAGAATACTGTACTTACGCAAGTCACGCGACAGTCCAGCATGGCTGTTCCCGTAGATGATGTCACGATACTGTTCATAGCGGTCAATGATACTGCTAACATCTATTCTGCGTTCCTGAATACGTTGCCTGACAATCAAAGGGTCACTCGTCACATTGTGATTTTCATCCATCAGCCATTCACTTTGGAATGCCGCATCAACAAAGCGGAAGGCTGCAATGTTCCTATGCTTGAACACAATGACCGAGAATGGGTGTTCCGTCTCACCACGGCTCACCTCATAGATGATATACGACGTAGGCTTGGGCAAATAGAACTCGTCAAACTTCTTTTGTCCCTGCTGACGAATGCCCAAATGCATCTTGTCGGCATTATAGAAAAACAGGATGGCACGCAATAGTGTGCTCTTACCCACGCCTTGCGTTCCCGTGAAATGCACATTGCCATCGAGCATCACCTCACTATAGCGGATATGTGCGCTGTTTACGAAAATGATTTTATTGAGATATTTCATCGCTTGCATCAATCGTTATCAGATTAACCATTTCTTCTAAATAGCTGTAGGCTGCCACCACTTTGTAAAGTCCAGACTTCTCGTCGGCTAGTTCCAGGAAGCCCATCTTTTGCATTTCATCCACTAGTTTTTCCACTATCTCAGGATATTTATCTTTCTTCTCATACAGTTCGGAGGCTTTTTGCTGAAGGTCAATATCTGCTTCTATCTTGATAGTCAAAGCTGCCTCAGAGAACGTAAAACCGGGACCAAAGGCTGGTTCCCATGCTTTCAGGAAGTCCAGAATATCGATCCAGTGCCCAAAGCGTTGCAGTTTATCCACTACTTGTACCTTGTTCTCTTTCCTGCTGAAATAGAAATAGCCATTGCCTTGCTCCAGCATGAATCCTATTTGTGCGAAATACTGCTGGTAGTCGGTCAGGTGGTCTTCAATGTCCATGAAGATGTGTTTGTCTCTTTCCTGTGAACTATCAGAAGAGATAAACCCTCCTCTGCTGAGCCGTTCAAATGTTTCCTTTACATACTTCATATTCTGCTCTTTGGATAAACTAATGGATAACTGATATCGCCAAGCTGATGCCACTCATCCATAAACGTCAGCCCGTTGAAATTGTTTTGTATAATCTCTGTGTAGTATTCTACTTTTTGATCCAGACTTTGTGGCGTGCTATACCTGTAATTCAGCACAAAGTTGAACAGGTCTTGACCAGACGCCATAAACGAAATGGCCAACGCATCGACATTCACAAAATCCTCTATGACTGGTTCTGGCTGCATTTCCTCTGGTTTAATAGACGGATCCGGCTCTCGACTTAGCCTCAGCCTGCGAGATAGTTGTTGTTGTGCCTCGATTAACGCCAGGAGACCATCATCCGTATTACTTAGCCAGGTCAACGAGGGCTTTATCGAATAATTAGTACGTGGTTCCAACCAAACGTGATCTTTTCCGGATAAGAAGTTGCGTATGTTGGTAGAACTCTCCCATGTCAGGTCATCTTTCCGCTGTTTCAACAAGCGGGTCTTTTTCACCAGTTTGCCTATAGCATCTATCTGGTGCAGATAGTCACGGATGGTCTTCTCAAGGTCTATCAGACTGTGGAAGGCTGCCTTTAATTGGGTTCTCACGTCGATGATGATATAGACCAACTGCTCGTCAGGAGCAAAGTTGCTGAACGTAGCATGTTCATCGTCCAATAGATTCTCGGTTTCTTTCACCAGCCTTGAAATTCCTGCTATCTGATTCAGATACTTTTCCAGCTTCGTCCGTTTGATAGCATAATTGCGCTCATTTTTATAGGTATCGTTCACATTACGCTTTAGATCCACAACGTTTCTTTCTGCCATTAGTGCAATCGTTCTCAGTGAACGCTTTACCTTCCTTAAATAGCGGTGCTGTCCTTCAGGATTGTTTTGTTCCTTTAGGTAATAGTCTATATTATCGCGTAACTGTGACACGCTTTCTTCTACAGAAGCATTGCTAATATCTTCGTTCACTTGAAGAATTTCTTCCAAGAATCGCAAGTACACTTCTTCCAGCTCTAGCAAATCTCCTTCTAGCCTTATCACTCCATATTGGATGAGCAAATCCAGATTCTTCTCACTTTCCACGAACCCGCGTGCATCATCATAGTGGAACTCCAACTTCTTTCGATTGTAGAACATTTCACTAATCAAGCGCCTTTCGGTGTTCAGCCGCTTTAGTAATTCCGAAACACTATGAAAAACTTTCTGTTTCACTTTTGCCTTTTCCAGCTATTCCCTCACTATAATTACTCAACACCATTCATTTTGACTCCTGAGAAAGGAGATATTGTTTGTACTCTCTCACAAAGAGTTCTTTTAAGTCAACTTCCAGTAGATCTGCAATCTTTAATATACACGCAAGGTCTGGTTGGGAAGAGTTCGTACACCACTTGCTAACAGTCGAGGGGTTAACACCGAGCTGTTCTGCCAGCCATTTGCTGGTACGTTTTTTCTCCACAAGAACCAATTTAATTCTGTTTACATCTTCCATACGATAAATTTTTATGCTACAAAGATAATGAAAATTTTTCATTTTCTGCCGAATATCTTGGTTTTTCTTCTAAAATTATGTTTTTTTACGAGTTCCTGCACTCAAATCAACAGGAGAATTTCTCAAAGTCAACAAAAAACTTAGTCTCTTTATCCAGATAAAGATTTTATCCACGAATAAAGTCGTGCCAAAGATGCCGGGTCTGACTACCACGTTAACATTGGCACGATTGACAGCGGTTCAAAACATCTGTCCCACATATATAATAAGGTGGGACAGCAGTTTTGTGGTTTCTTTATTTCTCAATGGGGGCTGTCTGCCATTGTATTAGAATACTGAAGAATTATTTGGTGATTTCGAGGAAAATGATTACCTTTGCATCAGATATTTGACATATTGAAACAAAGCAGAACGACGCAGACAGGAAGTTTCCAAACCGTTACCTATTAAAGTTTTGCTTATCTGTAAGTGATTGATAATTAAAGGAGTAGTCATTAGACTCGCAGATATAAGTGTTATTGATTCTATCGGCCTTTCAGATGAATGTCTAAAAGGATTGTTGAATAATAACAAGGATATGCTTGACAAGGAACTTGGTTCTATTGTCAGCAACGAAAACATTGATGATAAGAAACGATTGGTTGCTGCCAGTCTGAAAACTCATCTCCTGTGGAATTCTGCTTCTGACGCAATTGACGAGGCTTGTGAAGGAATGACTAATGACGAATTGGATGATTTTAATGAACTTGACGATTTTTATGGTGAAGATACTTGGGAAAACAAATTGTATAAAGAGAAGCAAGGTGATTCGAAAGAGCGTGAGAAGGCCTTCAAAGAAGGTAAAAAGTTGATAGAAGGGTTGTCAAAAGATGAATTAACCAAGCGATATTGTGAGTTTATTATGGAAAAATATCCTCAATTGAAAGATGGCTTTGATAATGGTCTTTATCGTATGGGGATGTCCGACTATCACGAGTATTTGGGTATAAATGGAAAAGAATACCTGTTCTCTACGGAACTGTCGCACAAAATATATTTTGCTCGCCGAGGTGTAATGGATGAATTGAATAAAATGATAGACGAATTGTATTTAGGCAATTTAGATTATTGGAAAACGGAATACAAATCATGGCTAGAAAAACGGAATGAGACTCGTATCACGAAGAAATCACTTAAGATGTTCTTTGATGAGCATGGGAAAAAAGTATCTGACAAAGTACTTGACAAAATGAAAATAGAATTGTAAATGCGGATAGGTGCAAGAATAACAAGCGGCATTTGGGTTAGCATCCCCTTCACCTTCATGGGATTCATGATGGGCGGGTGGATTGTGGCTATATTACTTTTTTTTGCCTGCCTGTTTCTCTTGCCAGCCTTTATTTCGGATTTTCTGAAAGAGGAACATGGGAAAACTCTGATTAAAATAAGTGGCGTAGGATATTTGTTAGTAGGCCTATATGGTACCTTTTTTGAGCCAATGACAGTAGCAATGCCAGTAGGGTATCGTTACACGGGATGGTATCTCGTTTCGATAATATCATTGTGTGTGTGCGTTGCATATTTTGTCGTAGGTTTCGACTTGTTTGAGAAGAAAGATAAGAAACAAAATATTGTACCAAAGAAATTAGTAAACACTATAAAAAAGAAATCGCAGATGAAACCACGAGAATTTGAGAAACTTGTTGCACATCATTATCAGGACGAAGGTTATGAGGTTGAGATTACTCCATATTCAGGTGACTATGGGGTAGATGTAATAGCCCAGAAGGGTGACGAGCGGATTGCAGTTCAAGCAAAAATGTATGGTAATTCAGTACGTAAAGTGAATCGCGAGACAATTATGCAATTATATGGTGCAATGACCTATTTCAAATGTAATAAGGCTGTTGTTGCAACAGACGGTACTTGTATGCCTGATGCTATTGAAGTTGCCAATCAATTAGGCGTGGGTATTCTATACATTGACTCGACTGGCATCATTGAAAGACAATATGAAAAAACAAAAGAGGAAAAGGTATCGCTCCCTACAGGCAATAGTGATGTTGTCTCATTTGACGAAATGTGGGAGAGGTATGTAATGCCCCTATCTGGCAAGACGATAACGAATGACGGTCTAACAAACAAAATTGTTAGTGTAGATTGGGGCGGATTAAAACGCCTGTCTTCTCAAGGGAATTTGGGCAAAATATCTATCGAAGATTTCAGATTCGCTTATAGCCAATTGGTACAGAATGGTGTTGTTGAAAGGACTCTTATAAACCAACATGCAAAACGCTGCTCGTCAGGAATCGTTTTGGTTTTGTCACAAGTACCATTCATTGGAGTGCAGAATAATCCCAAGAAACTTTACCTGAAATAATCTAGCGCCACAATTATTATGCGAACGCGATGACAGAGCCTCTGTCCTGTTTTCCGCGCCCCTTTGCCTCAAATTTTAAACTATCCTAAAAATCAGGCAGTTGTGTTCCGAAAAGTTGGAAAAGTGAGTGACCCGTGCTAACTTTGCATCATGTTTATCCGCAAGAAGCCTAACAAGTCAGGGACTGTCAGCGTGTTTGTCCTCACTACCACGAAGAACCGCAAACAGCGGTTGGTCAAGTCGTTTGGTTCCGCCTTTCCCAACGACACTGCTGCGATGGAGAAGCTGATGCAGCAAGCCTCTTCCTTCATTCAGGAGATGGAGGGACCTTCGCTGCCCCACATATATGAAGAGGAGGAGGTGATAGACGGTTTCGTCCGCACTCTGAACAATGCCCAGGTGCAGGTCATTGGCCCTGAGCTTGTGTTCGGTACGCTCTTCGACCGCATAGGCTACAACGCCATCAGCAACGAGATGTTCCGCAACATCGTCATCTGTCGCCTGTTCAACCCCGGAAGCAAACTGAAGACGGTGGACTATCTGGAGCGTTACCTGCATGTGTCCTACAGCGTTGACCAGATATACCGTTTCCTTGACAATTTGTGCTACCGGAAAGAAGAGGGAAAAGAAAGCAAGGAATGCACAAGTGAGCCAGCAAAGGAAGGGAAAGCAGACGGCGCAGACAAGACCGAGCCAGCCAGGGAGGCGGCAGTGCCTGCCAAACCCAAGCCAGACGATTTCAAGACCCTCGTGGAAAACATAGCCTACGCATACACAAAGAAGATGGTCGGCGGCGAGGTGTCCGTCTGCTTCTATGACATGACGACGCTGTATTTTGAGACTGCGGAGGAGGATGACCTGCGTAAGTGCGGATTCTCCAAGGATGGCAAGCATTCCTGCCCGCAGATATTCCTGGGCCTGCTCGTTGCCTCTGGCGGCAACCCCATCGGCTACGAGATATACGAGGGCAACATATCCGAGGGGCACACGATGATCCCGCTGATACGGAAGCTCGCAGGCCGCTTCGGCTTCGACAAGCCCATAGTGGTGGCAGACTCAGGCCTTCTGAGCAAGGCGAACATCAAGGAACTGACCAAGGACGGATACCAGTACATCATAGGTGCAAGGCCTAAGAACGAGACCGAGGCCGTCAGGCAGCAGATACTCGCCATGAACATGAAATACGGTGACGTGACGGAGATACGGAAGGATGGAGGCGTGCGACTTGTGCTCTCATGCACCGAGAAGAGGGCAAAGAAAGATGCCCACAACCGGAAACGAGGGCTGGCAAGGCTGGAGAAGAAGGTCGCCAAGGGCAAGCTCACCAAGCAGCACATCAACAACCGGGGCTACAACAAGTACCTCAAGATGGAGGGGGAGGTAAGCATCAGCATCGACATGGCGAAGTATGAGGCAGACGCTGCATGGGACGGCATCAAGGGCTACGTCACCAACACAGGCCTCTCAAAGGATGATGTCATCGGGAACTATGGCAACCTCTGGTTTATCGAGCGGGCCTTCAGGATGAATAAGTTTGACCTGGCCGTTCGTCCCATATACCACAGGCTGCGTAACAGGATAGAGGGACACATATGCATCTGCTTCACAGCCTACACAGTTATGCTGGAACTGGAACGCATCCTGAAAACCGCCAAGTCTGAGATAACCATATACAGGGCACAGGAGCTAACGAAGAACATGTATGCCATCACCTACGCGCTGCCACGCTCCAAACAGGTCAAAAGGGCGTACCTCGGCATGGACGAGGAACAGTCGGAGCTATGCAGGCTGGCGGTGCCGGGATGGGGGCAAAACACATGAGTGACCCAACGCGGAAAACAGGA
>ERZ842401.7608-NODE-7608-length-11028-cov-4.016039_pt1 | contig 11028 bp, 7 predicted proteins | sample MGYA00521270_ERZ842401 | MGnify/ENA primary metagenome ERZ842401 (study PRJEB31892, sample SAMEA3878208) | bioreactor metagenome | biome: Moose rumen | place: Sweden | collected 2011-10 | study: EMG produced TPA metagenomics assembly of the PRJEB12797 data set... | reverse complement strand
ATTGGGAAGCTTTTTTTTAGCCGAGACCGCTAATACTTTTGAAACTGGCTCATTAGTGCAAAAACTTTCCGCATTTTCAAGCAGCGCCGTACACCCTTCCAAAATCTGGTCATAGGTGATGTCAAAGTCACCGGTATACCAGGGGTCATCTATGTCCCCAGAGCTGCCGCTGTATTCGCGCAGCTTGTGGATTTTGCCGTCAGGATCGCCGCCGAAGATGCGCAGCATATTTCGGATGTTCGCGCTGTCCATGCCTATGATGAGGTCAAAGCGGTCGTAGTCGGCTCGGGAAATCTGGCTGGCGTAATGCGGGGGCTGGGGGACACCCATTTCCCGCATTTTAGCGCGGGCAGGCGGGTAGGGCGGATTGCCGAGTTCCTCCGTACTTGTTGCCTTTGAGTCAATAAAAAATGCATCGCTAAGCCCCGCCTTTTCCACAAGCTGCTTCATGACAAATTCAGCCATAGGCGAACGGCAGATATTCCCGTGGCACACAAAGAGTATGCGTATCTTCTTTCCCATATTGTTTATTGTAGAATTTGGTACCAATGATGTCAATTATATGATAAGTACAAAAATAACTTGTTTTTCCTTTGAAATGGGCATACACTGGCAATATGAAAGATAGAATCTATTTTAACGACTCGTGGTTGTTTTCCCCCGATTTTGCCGAGGATATGCTTGCGCCGCAATATAGCGGACAGCTGGAAGCAGTGCGCCTGCCGCATACGGTGACGGTAACGCCCTTTAACTGCTTTGACGTAAAGCGCTACGAGAAGCTGAGCCTGTACCGCAAGGACTTTGTGACTGAAGCGGACTGGGAGGGAAAGCTCGTGTTGCTCACCTTCGAAGGTGCTGCCCACAAGAGCGAGGTCTTCCTGAACGGCAAGCTGCTGGCGACCCACAGCTGCGGCTATACGGCGTTCACCGTTGACCTGACAGCCGCTCTTGCTCCGGCAGGACAGACAAACGTGCTCGCCGTCAAGCTGGACAGCCGTGAGTCCCTTGACCAGCCGCCCTTTGGCTACGTAATAGATTACATGACCTATGGCGGCATCTACCGTGATGTCTATCTTGAAGTAAAAAATGCTATTTATATAGAAGATATTTTTGTCAAAACGAAGAAGAATCACTTTGAGACCGAAGTGACGCTCAACAAGGGCGATATTCCTGCGGGGTATACGCTGCATCAGACCGTTGTTGGTGCTGCAAACGTTGCTGACACTGCGTCTTCTATCGTGGAAATCAGGCAGGGCGTTATGGGGCAGCGCACGCTTACCGAGGCGGCAGCCGCTCCCGTGGTGGAGTGGAATCTTGAAACTCCCGCGCTCTATAACCTTGTGACGGAGCTTTTTGACGGCGATGGAAAGCTTGTGGATGCCAAGACCGTGCGCTTCGGCTTCCGTGACATACGCTTTGACGAAACGGGCTTTTATCTGAACGGCATAAAGGTAAAAATCCGTGGTCTGAACCGCCACCAGAGCTACCCCTATGTCGGCTATGCCATGCCCAAGAATATGCAGATTGAAGACGCTGACATACTCAAATATGAGCTGGGGCTGAACGAGGTGCGCACTTCCCACTATCCGCAGAGCCAGCACTTTATCGCCCGCTGTGATGAGATTGGCTTGCTTGTGTTTACGGAGATTCCCGGCTGGCAGCACATCGGCGGGGCTGCATGGAAGGACATTGCCGTGCAGAACGTCAAGGATATGGTAAAGCAGTACCGCAATCATCCTTCGATTTTCCTCTGGGGTGTCCGCATCAACGAGAGCCAGGATGATGATGAGCTTTATGAGCGCACAAACAAGGCTGCCCATGAGCTTGATGCTACCCGTCCCACGGGCGGTGTCCGCTACCTGAAGCATTCGCACCTGCTTGAAGATGTCTATACATACAACGATTTCAGCCACTACGGCGAAAACCCGGGGCTGGCGGACAAGAAGGATGTGACCGACACCAAGAAGGGCTATATGGTGACGGAATACAACGGCCATATGTTCCCCACAAAGACGTGTGATGACGAGGTGCATCGCACGGAACACGCCGTGCGCCATGCGGCGGTGCTTGACGCGAGCGCCGCAAAGGAGGAGCTTGCCGGAGCGAGCGGCTGGTGTGCCTTTGACTACAACACGCACAAGGATTTCGGCGCAGGAGACAAAATCTGCTACCACGGCGTGATGGATATGTTCCGCAATCCCAAGCTTGCCGCAGCTGTATACCAGAGTCAGGAAGATGCCGATGTCGTGGGCGATGTGCTCTGCGTGTCATCGAGCATGGACATTGGCGAGTATCCTGCGGGTGCTATTGGAGACATCTGGCTCTTTACGAATGCGGACAGCGTAAAGTTCTATGAGAACAATATCTTTATCAAGGAATTCACGAAAGCTGACTCTCCGTACAGCCATCTTGCCCACGGTCCCATCCTCGTGGACGACTTCGTGGGAAACCGCCTTGTCGATGAGGATGGCTTCAAGGAAAAGGATGCAAAGGATGTGAAGGAATTCCTTATGATTTTGCGCAAGTATGCGGGCAATCTGGACAGGCTGACGCTCAAGGAAAAGGCACTTGCAAGCAAGATTGTGCTCGCCCGCATTTCCGATGAAAAAACGATGCGTGACCTCTATGGCAAGTACATCGCGGGCTGGGGTGGCTCTTCCATCGAGTATAAGTTTGAGGCGATACGTGGCGGCAAGGTCGTAAAGACTGTCATCAAGGTGCCTTCTCAAGAGGTGGCGGTAAAAGCCGTTACCCTGCGGACTGCGCTTGTGGAGGATATTTCCTACGATGTGGCTTCCGTGCGTCTGAGCGTGGTTGACGAGCGTGGCAACGTGCAGCTCTACTGTCAGGAAGCGGTGGCATTGCGGACCGAGGGCGATATCGCGCTCATAGGTCCTTCCCTTGTATCCCTCAAGGGCGGCATGGCAGGCTGCTATGTGAAATCCATCGGAAAATCAGGCACCGGTGCATTGGTCATCACCGACTGGCTTGGCAGGGAAACACGGGTTCCGTTTACGGTAAGTGAATAATGCAATAGAAAAGCAGGGTTTCCAAGGGGCGGCAAGCCCCGGACCGTGCCGGGGAATGGAGGGGGTTTAGGGGAGAAAAACCCCTCGCTTCGGAAGTAGGGGGGCTCCCCTAATTCAAGGGGGGACAGGGGAACTCCCCTGCCATCGCTCCTGGATGGGCTGCTACCCATTCGTTCCAGCCCCTGTTCACTTCATTGCAGGCTTTGTCCTTTGCCTCCTGTGCCATAAATGAGGCTTGGAAGCCGTTCAGAATAATCTGCTTTATCTGTTCCATGCCGATGTGGAGTACCTTGTGGATGTTCCAGTATTCGTCGATGAGGGAGACCTTGAAGAATGTTGGGTCATCGGTGTTGAGCGTGACGTTCACGCCGTTCTTTATGAGCGTTTTGATCTGGTGCTTTTTAAGCTTCTGTGCATATTTCCTTGTATAGGTGTTGCTCGTGGGGCTTACTTCAAGCGGAAGCCTTGTTGCCGCAAGCTCCTTCATGAACTCTGCGTCATAGGCGGCGCTGATACCGTGGCCAAGACGCTCTGCATGAAGCAAGTTGACGGCATCCTTCATAGACCAGCTGTCAACGGTTTCTCCCGCGTGGACCACCCGGTGGAGTCCCGCTTTTTCCGCGTTGATAAAGACGCTCTGGTAGTCTTTTGCAGGACCCTTTTCTTCATCGCCGCCAAGCCCTATGCCGATGATATACGGATTTTGTGCTTTAAGCACGAGGTCAAGGTTATTCTGTGCATTCTCCAAGCCAAAGGAGCGGCTCACGTCTATGATGACACGGACGGTGCGACCAGTCTTGCTCTGGATTGATTCAACGCCGTCTTTGATGATTGCTGACAGGTCATCGAAGGACCAGCCCTTTTTGATATGGGAAGTGGGGCTGAAAAAAGTCTCGCAATAGGTGATATTATTTCTTTCAAGATAAACAGCCAGGTCGTCAAAGACGCAGCGCAAATCTTTTATATCGGTAAACAGGTTCTGCACAGCTATGAAGGATTTGAGAAATCCCGCCAAATCTGTATAGTTGAAGAGCTGGTTAAGCGCTTCCTGCGTCATTTCATTGCCAGTCGATTTCTGATAGAGCTTTCTGATTGTCGTGTTACTGATGGCAGCTTCTTCATGGATATGAAGTTCAGCTTTGGGCACTGCCTTTAAAAGTTTATAAAACTCTTTCTTATTCATAGAAGAATTATAGCACGACTTTGGGAAAAATAAAAGTACAAAATGCAAATAAGGCGGGACTTTTCTGTGGAAACGGGGCAAGTTTTGCTTGACAGCTGTATATATTTATGCTAATTTTAAATAAAGGAAAAATATCCCAAGGAAGTATTTATGTCCAAAAAGATTTATATCGGTAATCTGAGTTACAGCACGGATGAAGACGGACTGCGCCGTTTCTTTGCCCCCTATGGAGAGATTGTTTCCGCCACAATCATCATGGACCGGCAGACGCAGCAGTCAAAGGGCTTTGGCTTTGTGGAGCTTGCTGACGAGTCCCTTATTATGCGCGCCATAGCCGGACTGAACGGCAGGGAGCTTGACGGCAGGCGGGTGCGGGTGAGCATGGCTGAAGAAAAGCCGCAAAGGCCACGCCGTCCCAGACAGGGGGACTCTCCCCGCAACTACGTTCCCGACAATCGGTATTGAGGAATGCGGATGAGCTTCCTGCCACAGGAATTCAGAGATTTCATTGCTCCCGGTGCTGACCGCGCGGAATTTATTCAGCAGTATCTTGCTGCGCGCGGGGTAAAATCTGCGCGCACGGTCATAGACGGCAAGCAGCACATTTTGGTGCAGTTTGGTTCTGCTTTGTACAATCCCCAGTTCAAGATAAAGACCGTGGTTGCCCACTATGACAGGGTTGAAGGAAGCCCGGGAGCGAATGACAACAGCGCCGCTGACTGGCAGATAATGAACTGGGCGGTGGAGCTCAAGGATTATCCGTCATTCCATAACGTGCGCATTTTCTTTACCGACGGCGAGGAGCTTGGCTGGAATGCAGGGGTGAGCGAGCAGGGGGCGTTTGGCATTGCAAGCGTGTTCCGCCGCCTCGGCATTACAAATGACGATGTTTACGTCTTTGACGCATGCGGCAGGGGAGAGGTGCCCATACTTGCGCGCACGCTCTTGCCCTCGCACATATCGTCCCAGTTTGTGAAGCATTTTAACGACCTCTATGAACGCAGTCAGGACTTGCTCCGCCGCGCCAGCCCCGGCAGATGGATGAGCCTGCCTGTGCCGTATAGCGACAATGCCTCTTTCCTTGCGTGCGGCATTCCCGCCGTTGCCATCACCATGCTTCCCGCAGAGGAGGCATCGCTTTATGCGCGGGAGCTGAACCGCAGCAAGGGGCTTGCAGACCAGGTGCTGAACCGAGAGGCGAGCAAGAAACGGCGGCTTTCCGGCGAAGAGGTGGAATATTCCTACAAGGAGCGTCTGCCGCGTACCTGGCGGCTCTTCCACACCGAGCAAGACAATGAAGCTTCCCTGTCGCAGGAAAGCTTCCGTGTTATGCGCAATATCCTTCTGACGCTCGCCGCGGCAAAATCAATGTAGCTTTGCAAGTCCGCCCGCAGCCTGCTGTATCTGCGTGGCGGTGTTGCTGATTGACTTTGTAGAGCCGGTAAAAGTCTGTATGCTCGTCTTTATCTGGCTGATGGTCGCGAGAATCTGTTCAAACGAGATAGTCTGCTGATTTGTAATGCTCTTTATTTCCATTATCTGTGAGAAAGTGTCATGCGCAGAATTCTGTATGTTGCCGAAGTGCCTTTCCACATCCTGCGACATCTGCATACCTTCCTGAATGTACTGCGTGGTGCGCTGTGAGGACGTGATGAGGGACTGCGAAGCCTGCTGTATGCTGTCTATGTGGGACTGAATTTCATGGATGCTCTCCATGACACTGTTTGCAAGCCTCCGTATTTCGGAAGCGATGATGTGGAAATTCCTGCCTTGGTTCCCCGCGCTGACCGCTTCAAGCTCCGCGTTGAATGCTATAATCCTTGTCTGCTCAGCTATATCCGTGATGAGCACTACCACAGAGCCGATTTTGTCTATCTGCTGGGTGAGGTTGTATATGCCTTGGATGATGTCCTTGTTTGCCGTTTCAATCTGCTGCATCTGCTCTATGTTCTGCTTGAGCACATCGAAGCTCTGCATAACGTCCGTCTTGGTGTGCTCGCAGCCCTGAGAGACATTGGTGAGCTTTGCCGCAATGTTGTTGAGAGAGCCCTGGGCGTTCATCATCGTCATGGAAATTTCCTGCACATCGGCATTCTGCACCATAGAGGTTGATTCCAGCTCCTTGGAGATGGCGGCGAGGTTTTCCGTCGTGCTCAGCACATCCTGGCTGATGCGGTGCGCCTTTCCCAGCAGCGCCGCGTAATCGTTTACAATCTCGTTGAGCAGATGGATGTTGTACTGCATGGTGTCAAAGAGGTTCGTCCTGATGTGGATGCGCTGCTGCCCGTCGGCGATGATTTCCTCTATGGCTTCTGCCAGCGTGTCGGCGTTCACCTTTATATTTTTGTGGAAAATCCTGCAAAGCGCAATGTAGATGACGGCATTGATGAAGCCCATCAAGCCGACCTTTGAGATTATGATTGCAAGCGCAACGACGTTTTCTTCTCCCGCTACCTGCAGGGGAATGAGGAGGAGCATGCCGCCGATGAAAAAGAGCGGGATGATGAGGTACAAAAAGGCACGGAGGCTGAGGCTTACGCCGAAATGTTTCTTTTTGTCGATGAGCTCCCTGTCAATTCCCTGTTCCAAAAGCTGCTCGCAGTAGCCGCTGCAAATCTTTTCCGAATAGTTAATGGCAAGCAGTCCGGCAATGTAAGAGCCAAAGGTAAACGCAGCATACACTATGCAGATTTGCTGAAAGGGAATGTCTACCTGCGGCAGCACTGCGCAGAGGGTTACGATGATTGTGGCGCAGATAAAGAAATACAGAAAGGTCTGCAAGCCCTTTTTTGCGGGAAACCGCGCGATTTTTACAAAGAGGGCTGTCAGCGACTTTGTATCGGTCATCTTTTTTCCCTTCCAGTCCGCAATGCCCTCGGTGATTTTCTTGGTGAGGATATTGTTGGTGAGCGGAGAAAAGATGAACTCTGCGGCAAGCACGACAATTCCGACAATGATGAACGTCGATTTAAGCTTCTCAAAAGGAATGATGATGGAGCAAGCGCCATACGTAAAAACCGTTCCTGCCGAAATGAGGTTGGGCAGTATGCCCCGCTTGTATACGATTGAACTGAATGCTGTCTTGTCAGTCATCTGCTTCCTCCGTTGCGTTATTGATTTTTCCGAGCTTGTCTGCATTTTCCCTGAGTGTCTTTGACGTGTCGATGAGCGTCTGCGTTGACAGAGAGAACTGCTGTATGCTGATGCTTATCTGCTGCAATGTCTTGCTTATCTGCTCAAAAGACGTTGTCTGCTGGCTGGTGAGGCTCTTGATTTCATTTGCCGCATCCGCATTCTGACGGGATGAGACGTTTATGTTCTGGGAGCTCCCTTCAAGCGAATATGCCATCTTCATGCCTTGCTGTATCTGGAGCGTGTTAGCCTGAGAGAAACGCACGAGCATATCCACGGCGTTCTGGATTTCGCCTATGGAATTCTTTATTTCCTTCGTGCTGTCCATGATATTGTTTGCCAGACGCCTGATTTCCGTAGCGACATTGCGAAAGTTCTGCTTGTCCGACTGCACGGAGGCTGCTTCCAGCTCCGTGTTGAAGGCTATTATCTTTGTCTGGTCAGCGAGGGAATTGATGAGGTTCACGATGTCCCAGATGGAATTTACCTTGCCGCTGAGCTCTTTGATGCCGTCTAGCGTGGTGTTGTTTGCGTCCATGATCTGCTGCCTGTTTGCCAGCGAATCCTGCAAGATCTGGCAGCCGGAAGATACATCCTGCACTGTTTTGTCAGCAATTTCAGCAACGTGGATAATCCGCTCCTCTATATTTTTTGAGAGCGCGTTGTTGCTGTCCATCGTGGAAAGAATTTCCGTGGTGGCAGCCGACTGCTCAAGTGCGGTGCTTTCCGTGTCGTTTGATATGGAGATGAGCTGTCGAGATGACTCCGTTATGCCGGTGCCGATGGTGCTTGCGGAGCTGAGCGTGTGCTGAAGCAGCAGTATCGTCTCGTTTGCCAGATACTGGCCGTAGGCTATTTCATCGTGCAGGTCGGTGGGCAGCAAGTCTGTGGTGTTCAGCCTGCTGTTGCGTATTTTTTCCAAGGTGCCTGCCATCGTCCGTGTGCTCCGGTAAAAGCGCAGAAAAAAGAGCATGATAAGGCAGAGCAGCAGCACCATGTTGCAGGCAGAGTTGATGAGCAGCCGCTTTATCTGGAGGTTGTGCGGGGGACGGAGCGCGGGATTGTCCAGCGGCAGAAAGCCCGTGATGATAATGGTGCAGGTTATAGCCGTTATAAGGAGGAAGGGAATGATGATGTAGAGCCCTATCTGCCGCCACAGGCTTTGACCGAATATTTTTTTCCGCGCCGCATACGCTTTGTCCACGCCGTCTTTTACCAATTTGATTGCGTAGCGGCCGCATACCCTGTTCATCACACTGTAGGCGAAAAGCGATGAGAAAAAAGCTCCGCTGAGCAGCTCCATGAACATAATCGAAGAGACATCCCGCGGCGAATTGAATTTGATGCTGAAAGTCAGCGACATAGTGATGGCAATGCTCACAAAGTAAATGCCCGTCAGAATGCCGTTTATGAAGGGAAGCTGCTTGATTCGTTCGAGCAGCTTTGTGCGCTCCCGAGAGCTTGTCGTGGAGTCATAGGTTTCGCAGTCATTTGCAACGCGGTAGACGATGATGTATCTGATGAGCGGCACAATAGAGCATTGCATTGCGATGAGGAGGATGAGCAGATCCTTCATAGCTTTTATCGCAACGCCGAGCGGCTGCAGTGTGGAGAGCATGGCATAGAAAAAAATGAGAAATGCCACAACGATGTCTGCGGCAAAGCTGAGCAGCAATGCGTTTCGTTTGAATGTCATAAGTCTTTCTCCTGTCCGTCTGCCTGCGGGGAGGCATTCAGTTTATCTATGAGGTTCTGGATTTGCTGGGAGTCATGCTGCAGGCTGTGCACGGTGGTGGATATGACCTGCGAGGAGGCATTTATGTTCCCCAAATCGCTCTTTATCTGCTGCAGGGCAAGGACAATCTGGCTGAATTCCTTCGCCCGCTCTTCGATTGAGTCCTTTATCTGGCGGGAATTCGCAGTGGTGGCGGCTGCGGAACTCTGGATGCTGACGAAACGCTGTTCCAGCAGCGTGGAGATTTCGTTTCCTTCCGCTATTTTGTCCATGCAGTTCTGTCCCGTACCGATGAGATTTTCGCTGGCAAGCTTGATCTTGTCAATCTTTGTCTGTATGTCCTTGGTGAGCGTGATGGTTTTGTCCGCAAGCAGGCGTATCTCCTTTGCCACGCTGTCAGACTCCATGTTGCCGCCCGCTTCCAGCTCAGTGTTGAAGGCGATTATCTTTGTCTGCGTGGCGACGGAGTTGATGAGGTTTACAATGTCCTGCACGTTGTTGAGCTTGTTCGACAGACTCTGTATGCCGTTGATGGTCGTCTGGTTTGCTTCGGTGATGTCCTTCATCATCGAAAGGTTGCTGTGGAGCTTCTTGAAATTCTTGTTCACCTGGTCAGAAGTCTGGTTAGCCACATTGATAACCTCGTCCACCGTCACCTGTATCTTGGTTGAATTGTCAGAGATTGCTTCCATAGTGTGGAGTATCCCTTCCGACGTGGCGAACTGCTCCTTTGAGGTTGATGCCGTCTCATTGGCAATCGAAGAAAGGCTGATTGCAGAGTCGTTGATGGTCGTATTGATGCGCGAGGTGTCTGCGATGAACTTGCGGAACAGGAGGAGCGTCTTGTTGAGCAGGTGTATGGAGTAGGATATTTCATTGGAAAAGTCCGTCGGAATCAGGCGGATGTTTTTCGTCTTGTTTTCGCTGATGGCGCCCAGCATCTGAGTCATCAGGGCTGAGTAGCGCCTTATGCGCTGAAAGAACAGAGTGGCCAGCGCGCTTATGGTTGCTATGTTGACGAGCGATATGTATATCATCGTGCGCTCCGTGTGGTTGAGCCGCACCACCAGAATGCAGAGGACTATGCAGAGAACCACCGGCAGCGTTACATACAGCAAGAAGAGCGCAAACATCGGTATGCCAAAGAAATGCTTTTTGTCTATGATGTCATCTGCTGGCATCCGCTCCGTGATGGCAAAGATTGCGGCTGAGCACTGCAGCTGGGTGTTGTGCAGGGAAAGCGCAAAGGCGATGTACGTGGTGACGGTACAGATGATAAAGAAGGTGCTCGTCGTGTACAGGTCAAAGTGAAAGATGCCGACAAAAGCGACGGACTGCAAAAAGGAACCCGCGACAAAGTGGAAGTAGGTTTCCAGAGCCTTGTGGATTGGATAGCGCAGAATGTGCTTGATAAGGGCGTGCTGCTCCTTCTTTTCCATGCCGGAAGTAAAAAAGTAGGCGATGTCGTTAGACAGCCCTTGGGTGATGAAGTGATGCGTAAAGCGGGCGGTGAGAAACTGCTCAAGGGCAAAGATAGCGCTCGCTATCACCAGGACGGGGATAATGACTTCCGGTGGCATGGTGATGAAGATGAGTCCGTATAAGAAAATCAGCAGGGCAGAGAGCGCGTTGTAGGGAATGCTGGTCAGAAAAATGCGCTGCTCAAAGGTCTTAATTTTTATCCCCATCGTGTTCCTCCCTGATGGCAGTGAGCTCCTGCGAGGTCTGGCGCAGCCTTTCTGCCACGTTCTTTATCTGCTGCGTGGTGCGGGAAAACTCATCAAAGCCTATGCTCATCTGTGAAAGGCTTGTGTTTATCTGCGAGAATGACTCGTACTGCCCCTTGATGATGTTCTGGATAGACGTCGCGCTTTCATAGGTTATATTGCTTGAGATAAGCAGTTCGTGGAAGTTTTCTTCCAGACCGGAGAAAAAATCGCTGCCTTCCC
>ERZ842401.7607-NODE-7607-length-11028-cov-4.239041_pt1 | contig 11028 bp, 7 predicted proteins | sample MGYA00521270_ERZ842401 | MGnify/ENA primary metagenome ERZ842401 (study PRJEB31892, sample SAMEA3878208) | bioreactor metagenome | biome: Moose rumen | place: Sweden | collected 2011-10 | study: EMG produced TPA metagenomics assembly of the PRJEB12797 data set... | reverse complement strand
TGGGTGCGGGACCTGGCGGACTCTTTGCCGCCCTGCGACTCATAGAACTCGGCGTGAAGCCCATTGTGCTAGAGCGTGGCAAGAACGTTAAAGACCGCCGTCTCGACGTGGCGGCAATCTCACGTAACGGCATCGTGAACCCCGACAGCAACTACTGCTTTGGCGAGGGTGGTGCGGGAGCCTACAGCGACGGCAAGCTCTACACCCGCAGCAAGAAGCGTGGCTCGGTGGAGCGCATCCTGGGTATCTTCCACCAGCATGGCGCGAGCGAGGACATCTTGATTGACGCTCACCCTCACATCGGCAGCGACAAGTTGCCTGGCATCATTGAGAATATGCGCAACACCATCCTCGATAATGGGGGAGAGGTACATTTCAATACCCGTGTCATCGAATTGAAAATCAATGACAATAACGAGGTCACAGGCGTGAGATGCGCCACCGGCGAGGAGTTTGACGGTCCTGTCATCCTTGCCACCGGTCACTCGGCACGCGACGTGTATCAGATGCTCTTCGATGCCAATATTTTCATGGAGGAGAAAGGGATTGCCGTGGGCGTGCGCCTCGAGCATCCTCAGTATCTCATTGACCAAATACAGTATCACCGCTCTGGCGGTCGTGGCGACTATCTGCCGGCGGCGGAATACAGCTTTGTCACTCAGATTGATAACCGAGGAGTCTATTCCTTCTGTATGTGTCCGGGCGGCATCGTGGTGCCGGTGGCCAGCGAGCCGGGACAGTTGGTGGTCAACGGCATGTCGCCGAGCACGCGTGGCACCTATTGGGCAAACAGCGGCATGGTGGTGGAAGTGCATCCCGACGACGTGCCTAAACGTTTTCACCAACATGGCATCCTGCGTGTGATGCGCTTCCAGGAGGCACTCGAGCAACGCTGCTACCAGATGGCTGGCAACAGTCAGTGCGCCGGGGCTCAGCGAATGCTCGACTACGTTCAGGGCAAACCTTCGAAGTTGATTCCGCCGTCATCGTTTGCCGCTGGTCTTCAACCTTCGCGCCTCGACCAATGGCTGCCGCAGTTTATCAGCCATCGCCTGACAAAGGCGTTCAAGCTTTGGGGTCGTCAGGCAAAAGGCTTCTTGACCAACGAGGCGATAGTCATTGGTGTTGAGACCCGCACCTCGTCGCCCTTGCGCATCACTCGCGACAGCGAGCACCTGCATCACATCGACGTGAAAGGTCTCTATCCCTGTGGCGAGGGAGCAGGCTACGCTGGCGGCATAGTGTCGAGCGCCATCGACGGCGAACGCTGCGCCGAAGCACTTGTCTCGTGGAAAGTGGAATGAGGAACGTGGAAGGATAAATTTGTAACGAATAATGATAAACGAATATGATTACCGTAATAGGCGCAGCTAATGTTGATATAACCGCCTCTCCGCTGGGGAGGTATGTGCCGTGCGACTCCAATCCCAGTCGTGTGGAGATTGCCTTTGGCGGGGTGGGGCGCAACATTGCCCACAATTTGTGCCTGATGGGCGAGCAGGTGAGGCTGTTCACCGTTTTTGGCGACGACAGCATCGCCCTTACCCTGCGTGACGACTGCCGCCGTGTGGGCATGACCATTGACCCCATCCTTGAAGTGGCGGGAGCCAGGAGCAACTATTTCATCTGCGTGAACGACCACAACGGCGAGATGCAGGCGGGTGCCGCCGACATGGAGCTGATGTCGCATCTCACTACCGAGATGGTGGCGGCTCACATCGACAGCATCAACGCCGGCAATGCTGTGGTTGCCGACTGCAATGTTAGCGAGGCAGTGTTGCGTTATCTTGTGGAGCATTGCGCCACACCTTTATATATAGATGCCACTTCGGCTGCCAAAGCGATAAAGATAAATCTGCTTTTGGGCATAAATCGCTCTGCTCCGCTCATCGTTAAGGTCAATCAAGCCGAGGCGGTGGCACTCTCGGGAATAAAAGGCGATGTGGAGGCTATGGCGCGATGGTTCATTGAGCAAGGTGTGACTCGCATCTACATCACAATGGGTGCCCGAGGCGTGTATTGCAGCGATGGCAAGCAAGGCATAGCGATGCCTTCCCTGCCGGTTACGGTGGTTAACGCCACCGGCGCCGGCGACGCGTTCATGGCAGGGGTGGTACATGCAGAATTGAGTGGCGCTACCATGCAAGAAGCCTGCGCAACAGGCATCAAAGCCGCCGCCCTCGCCCTGCAATCACCCACAGCGGTCAATCCATGCATTAATCACTTGAATATTAAACAATAAGTCCTGTATGTCGCGATGCCATTGCGACATACAAAAACAGTAATAAAATGAACAAATATCTCTCAATCTCACAAGAAGTAAAAGAAGCGCTTGAGGCAGGACGGCCGGTAGTGGCGCTCGAGTCAACAATCATTTCTCACGGAATGCCCTATCCGCAGAATGTGGAGACCGCCCTCAAGGTGGAGCAGACCATACGCGACAACGACGCTGTGCCGGCGACTATCGCTATCATTGGAGGCAAACTAAAGGCTGGCTGCACGCCCGAGGAAATAGAATATCTAGGCAAGAAAGGGCAGGCGGTGACTAAGGCGTCGCGCCGTGACCTGCCAGTGCTTATCGCTCGTGGCGAAGATGGCGCAACCACCGTGACCACCACTATGATTATCGCTGCTATGGCTGGTATTAAGGTGTTTGCCACCGGCGGCATAGGCGGCGTGCATCGAGGCGCTGAGACCACTATGGACATCAGTGCCGACCTCGAAGAGCTTGCCCAGACTCCCGTGATGGTGATTTGCGCCGGGGCAAAGTCGATTCTCGACCTGGGGCTCACGCTCGAATACCTTGAGACGAAGGGCGTGCCGGTGATAGGCTATGGCACAGAAGAACTGCCGGCGTTCTACACCCGCCGCAGCGGTTTTAAGGTGGATTACCGTATCGACACTCCCGAAGAACTCGCCGCTGCCTTCCGCGCCAAGCTGGAGGTGGGTCTTGCCGGCGGTATGCTCGTCACAAACCCCATTCCCGAGGAATACTCCCTCGACCCCGATTACATCAACGCCGCCATCGACCGCGCCGTGGCAAAGAGCGTGGAAAAGGGCATTAAGGGCAAGGCGACGACTCCCTTCCTGCTCGCCGAAATCAAGGATATCACTGGCGGTAACAGCTTGGATGCAAACATCCAGCTCGTGCTCAACAATGCGCGCCTCGCAGCCCGCACTGCAGCCTGCCTGTGTAAGAAAATAGACTGAAAATTTTGCGGTTTACACGATTTGTAATACCTTTGTGCTTTATTTTTCTTGAAAAAAAATAATAAAACATAATAACACAATGAAGACAAAGAAATCTTTACTTGCAATGGGAGCGATGTTGATGCTTGCATTGCCTATGTCGGCCGACAATTGGGATGTTACTGGTGACGGTGAAGTCACCGCTGCCGATGTTACTGCGGTTTATAGTAAACTGCTTAATAATGATGCAACTTATCCTGAAAGCGCTTATGACGTGAATGGTGACGGTAGCATTACGTCTGCCGACATTACAGCGATTTATGATGTGATGCTTAACGGATTTCCAACCGAAACAACCGAATATGCAGTTAATGGCGTAACATTTGCGATGGTGAGCGTTGAAGGCGGCACTTTCATGATGGGAGCTGCCGATGGCGACACTAACGCAAGCGGTAACGAGCGTCCTGCGCATCAAGTGACAGTAGGCTCGTTTGCCATTGGTCAGACCGTAGTTACGCAAGAATTGTGGCAAGCTGTGATGGGCAGCAATCCAAGCCACTTTGTTGATGCTACTAAGCCTGTAGAGAGGGTTAGCTGGAACGACTGCCAAGAGTTTATCGCTAAACTCAATCAGATGACTGGCAAGACTTTCCGCCTACCCACCGAGGTCGAGTGGGAGTTCGCCGCTCGTGGTGGCAACAAGAGCAAGGGCTATCTTTATGCCGGTAGCAACAATATTGCCGATGTGGCATGGTATAGTGACAACTCTGGCGACATTTCACAAAGCGTGGCCACCAAAGCTGCTAATGAACTGGAAATCTATGACATGAGTGGCAACGTTTGGGAGTGGTGTAGTGACTGGTTTGGTGACTATGGTTCTGACGCTCAGACCAACCCCGCCGGTCCAGCCTCGGGCGAAGAGAAAGTTTTGCGTGGTGGCAGCTGGTGCAGCTCAGCTAAGAAATGTCGCAATTCTAAGCGTTTCAGCCTAGGTGTTGATGATAGCGACGACGACATAGGCTTCCGCTTAGCACTTTAAAAATGCACAATGCACAATGCACAATGCAGAATGCACAAGCAGAATGCAGAATGCACAAGCAGAATGCAGAATGCACAATTGTCTAGTAGTCTAGATAATCTGGAAAATTTAGTATTTGCTTGTTAACTTGTCAACTTGTTAACTATTTCTGTGGAACAAAAGCGAAAAATAGCCGTTTTGGGAAGCACTGGCTCGATAGGGAGGCAGACGCTCGACATCGCCACTGAGTACCCTCACCTGTTTGAGGTGGATCTACTGGTGGCGAACCGCAGCGCCGACTTGCTCATCGAGCAGGCATTGCGTTTCAAGCCACGTAACGTGGTGATTGCCAGCAGTGACCTCTACGACAAGGTGGCTCAGGCTCTTGATGGCTCGGGCATTGCCGTTCACACTGGCGACAGCGTGGTGTCGGAGCTGGTGGCGCAGCCCGAGGTTGACACTGTGGTGACTGCCATGGTGGGATATACCGGCCTGGCATCGACCATCGCCGCCATCAAGGCGGGCAAGAAGATTGCCCTCGCCAACAAGGAGACCCTTGTGGTGGCTGGCGAACTAATCAACGAGCTTCTCAAGGATTCTGACTCGATGCTCTATCCTGTTGACAGCGAGCATGGGGCGTTCTACCAGTGCCTAGTGGGCGAGGAGATGAAGAATGTGTCGAAACTCATCCTCACCGCCTCGGGAGGACCTTTCCGCACCATGCCGCGCGAACAGCTTGCCACTGTGACCAAAGACGATGCCTTGCGCCACCCCAACTGGGCGATGGGCGCGAAAATCACCATCGACAGTGCCACGATGATGAACAAGGGCTTTGAGATGATTGAGGCGAAGTGGCTCTATGGCATCTCGCAAGAAAACATCGAGATTGTGGTGCATCCGCAGTCGATAGTACACTCCATGGTGGAATTTGTCGATGGCTCGGTGAAGGCGCAGCTGGGATTGCCCGATATGCACCTGCCCATACGCTATGCGCTGGGACTGCCGGGACGATTGGCGACCAACGAGCGCCGCATGACAGTTGCCGACTATGCCTCGCTCACCTTTGAAAAGCCCGATTTCGAGAAATTTCCGCTGCTGGACACCGCCTACGAGGCAGCCCGTCGCGGCGGCAACGTGCCGTGCGTGATGAACGCCGCCAACGAGATCGCCGTCGCCTCCTTCCTCGCCGACAAGATAGGCTTTAACGACATTTACAACATAATTGAGAAAACTATGGCTTGGGCGCCGTTCATCGCCTCTCCCACCCACGATGACTACATCGCCACTAACGCTGAGGCGCGCAGCTATGCACAGTTCATAGTTCACAGTTCATAATGCATAATTCATAATTCATAATTCACAATCGTCTAGATAATCTAGAGAATCTAGAACGTCTAGCCAACTGACAACTCAAAACTGATAACTGACAAAATAATGAATATCTTTAACAATTTAGTAGAAACTTTTGGTTCAGCGTCTTTCTGGATAAATGCTTTACAGTTGATATTATCGCTTAGTCTGCTCGTTTTTGTGCATGAGTTGGGGCATTACTCATTTGCCCGGTTGTTCAAGATGCGGGTAGATAAATTTTACCTGTTCTTCAACCCCAAATTCTCTCTCGTGAGATGGGACCCTAAGAACCACAAGCTGGGATTCTTTGTGAAAAATCCCGATGACGAAAAGGAGAAAGCCGACGAGAAAGCTGCCGAGGAGACTGCCGAACAGGCTACCGAGGACAATGTAGGGACAGGGCATGCCCTGTCCGCTGAAGTCGCCGAGTCGGAAGCCACTGACGATGAGAACGAGAAATCCACTTGGCGTGACACCGTTTATGGCCTTGGTTGGGTGCCTCTGGGAGGTTATTGCTCTATAGCGGGCATGGTTGATGAGACGACAAGCGCCAAGGAGCTTAGCGCGAAGCCCAAGGCGTGGGAGTTCCGCTCTAGGCCAGCATGGCAGCGACTGCTTGTGATGATAGGCGGCGTGCTGTTTAATTTCCTGGCAGCTTGTATCATCTTTGGCGGAATGACTTACCATTATGGCGACAGTTACATCCCCTACGAGAATGCCACCGAGGGCATGATTTTCAGCCCTTGCGCCGAGAAGATAGGTTTCCGTGATGGCGACATCCCGCTTAGTGCCGATGGCAAGGAGCTGCCGGTGGGCAACCTGCAGGCTCTGCTCGAGGCAAAGCAGGTGAAAGTGCTGCGCGACCACAAGGACACTGTCACTATCAATATCCCTGATGGCTATCTGCTGGAGGCAAATAAAGAGGCAGAGGCAGAGCAGAAGAAGGACAAGCCTCAGCTGTTTATGGATTACAGGGTGCCCATGGTCATCAAGAGCATCCAGAATGGCGACGGGGCCGATAAGGCAGGTCTTAAAGCTGGCGACAAAATGTTGAGTGTCAATGGTGTGAAAACCCCAGACTATAGAGATTTCATTAGTGAGCTTGAAAAGAACAAAAACACCACGGCTGTGATTTCTTACGAGCGTGACGGAAAAATTAACAGCGCCGATGTGGCAATCAGCGAAGGAGGAAAGATAGGTATTGGCGTGACACCTGCCAACGAGATTTTTGAGGTCAAATATGTTGATTATGGCTTCTTCCCATCAGTCAAGATAGGTTTCCAGAAAGGCTGGAACCTGCTGGTTGATTATATCACCATGTTTAAGTATGTGTTCTCTAAAGAAGGCGTGAAGAGTTTGGGCAGTTTTGGCGCTATAGGCAGCATGTTTGGAGGTGAGATTAACTGGTACTTCTTCTGGTTTATCACTGCCTATCTGTCGATTATACTGGCGTTTATGAACATTCTGCCAATTCCAATCCTGGATGGCGGCTATGTTCTCTTCCTGCTCATTGAGATGATTACCGGTTGGAAGCCCAGCGAGAAGACGATGGACATTTGCTTGAGGATTGGCTTCTACTTCATAGTGCTCCTCATGGTCTTCGCACTAGGAAACGACTTCTACCGATTCATTATTAAATAAGTGTGAAGTTTTAAGTGTTAAGTGGGGAAAAGGCGCGCCTTTTCCGTAAATCGTCTAGACTTTCTAGATTTTCTAGATTTTCTAGACTTTCTAGCCAACCGATAAGATTTTACTATTAGCTTGTCAACTTGTTAACTCGTCAACTCGTCAACTTGTCAACTTGTTAACTTAAGATATGATTTATAAAAAGATTATCCTGCGGCGGGGCAAGGAAGAGTCGCTCAAGCGGTTCCACCCCTGGGTGTTCTCGGGGGCGATTGCCCATGCCGACTCTGCCATTGAAGAGGGCGACTTGGTGTCGGTCTTCGGCAGCGATGGCAACCACATAGGCAACGGCCATTACCAGGTGGGGAGCATCATGGTGCGCATCCTCGCCTGGGGCGACACCGCCATCGACGAAGCGTTCTACAGCGACCGTCTGCGGCAGGCGTGGCGGGTGCGTCAGGCACTCGGCCTGATGCGTCCCGACAACAACTCGTTCCGACTGGTTCATGGTGAGGGCGACTTCCTGCCCGGGCTGGTGGTGGATGTGTATGGCTCCACCGCGGTCATCCAGGCTCACTCGCCGGGTATGCATTTCGCTCGCAAGAGCATCGCCCAGGCTCTCGTTGACCTGCCGGGTGCTAATATAAATAATGTGTATTACAAGAGCGAGACCACGTTGCCCTACAAGGCGCACCTCGACCCTGAGAACCAATACCTTATCGGCGAGTTCGACACCGATGTGGCGATGGAGAACGGCTTGCGGTTCCACGTAGATTGGCTGCGAGGGCAGAAGACGGGCTTCTTCGTTGACCAGCGCGAGAACCGCGCCTTGCTGGAGCGTTACTCTAAAGACCGAAAAGTGCTCAATATGTTTTGCTACACTGGCGGATTCTCGTTCTATGCCATGCGTGGCGGGGCGCGGCTCGTTCACTCCGTGGACAGCTCGGGCAAGGCAGTGATGCTTACCGAGCGCAACGTGGAGCTGAATTTCCCTGATGATGAGCGCCATAAGGCATTCGCCGAGGACGCTTTCGACTACCTCGACCGCATGGAGCGCGACGCCTACGACTTAATTGTTCTCGACCCGCCGGCGTTCGCCAAGCATAAGAGCGCGCTGAAGAACGCCCTCATCGGCTACCGACGCCTCAACGCCAAGGCTTTCAGCAAGATACAGAGTGGGGGAGTGCTGTTCACCTTCTCGTGCTCGCAGGCGGTGACCAAGGAGCAGTTCCGCGTGGCGGTGTTCACCGCCGCCGCCCAGAGCCGCCGCAAGGTGCGCATCCTGCACCAGCTCACCCAGCCCGCCGACCACCCCATCAACATCTACCACCCCGAAGGCGAGTACCTAAAAGGACTGGTGCTGTGGGTGGAGTAGGTCTTTAAGTGTAAAGTGTTAAGTTTTAAGTGTTAAGTAGGGACGAGGCCTGCCTCGTCCGAGGGGTGTGTTTTTTAGACAGAAGAACATAATGACATAAGGCTGCCGCTGCGGGATGTGTCCTCAATGCAATTATGTGCTTATGTTCTTATGTCAAAAAGTGAGAAGAGGGTGATATATGTCCTTTTGTTCTTGTGTCTAAAAAACGTGGCGAGGGGGCAACTGTGAATTATGAACTATTTTGTTAATCTATCCTCCTCGTTTCCTAAATTATGTTAAATATCTGCCAAAGTCGTTAATTTTGCCGTGAACTGGTCAATTTTTCATGTTAATTGGTTGCAGTTTCAATAATAATGTGTAAATTTGCAGCGAAATATCGCCAGTTGTGTTTTAAGACTGAATGCATGGATGGTTATTTTTAGTAGAATCGCTGACTAAATTGGGTGGACAAACAATTGTGGGTCAGATCTGTAAGCATAAATAACTTCCATCACGACAGCCATGACACAATAGACTGTGTTAGCGGTTGAATGAGCTATTTATAGATTGTGGATTTATAAATTGTGCCGCCGCAACGATTATGCGAACGAAAAAAAAGTGTTTTTTATCAATAACTTATCTAAAATTTTTTATTAACTATGACACGTATTTTGAGATTACTACTGATCGCCGCAATCGCCTTGCCCTACTTCGGCAACGCTGCGGCGCAAGAAGTGAAACCGGAGCAGATGCCTTCTCCCAAAAATCTGAATATTCAGATGATGAAAGACGCTGCCGGTTTGAAAAACAACTTCGTTCCTAAAGGGCGTGCTACAGCAAAGCCCAAAGCTTCCACAAAGTCGGAAATAAATGCAAATTCCATTACCGTGCTGGAAGGATATACCGGTACAAATATTTATGTGCCGGTATATGGTTGGTATTATGATACTAGTAACAGTACCAGCCAAATGATTTACCCGGCGTCGTTGCTGGATGGACTTAATGTTGGCGATGAAATTACCAAGTTGACATTCTACACCGATGACAATGGCATCAAATTTAGTGGGGGCCAACTCACCTTCACTATAGGCGAGACCACCACAAATTATTTTTCATCGGAGGCGTTAATGTCTCTTCCAAGCACTACAGTGTCAGGTACCGTGGTCCCGACTTACGGGGCTACCGAACTTTCTGTTGTATTTGACACACCACTCGAGTACCAAGGCAACAACCTCTTTGTTCAGGTCGTGAATACCACCTTGGGAACTTGCAACAGTTATAACGACCCTACCCTCTGGCTTGGTCGGTCTGGCATTCAGTCTACCAGTGGAAATGACTGGTATGCTTCTTATTGCAATAAAGGAAGTGCTGCTCGCCAAGCTTTCTTGCCTACAGTGACAATTGAGAAGTATGTTGACCTTTCCAATCTTGAGGCACGCGATATTACAGTAAAAGACGATGCATTCTTCGGCGGCAAGTCTTACACCTGGACCGATAGCGAAGGCACTCACACCAGCTACCTGAATGAGCCGGCAACCACCCCAGAGCAGATGATTGCCATGCTGCAGAAGGTGTATATGGACCCCGAGATTCCCGGTAACCTGAAGCGTGGTTTTGCTGCCAACGGTACTGACAACGGCGAGACCAACCAGGCAGTGTATTATAGCGGTGTGGGTGGCGTGAAGAGAACCGGCACCTACGTTGACGTTGCCGACAGCTACGAGTACTACGACAGATATGGCTGGGGCATTACCGGCAATATCAATGAAGTTCAGGCGTCGAGTTATCTGGCATCGCACGGCTCAGAGAGTCCTTATGTGGACTATTTAGCTTACTATGCGGCCCTTGACCAAGAGCAGTATAAACCCGAGAAAGAAGGATTGACATTGCTGCTTGTGGAAATGAAGGACACTTATGAGGATGGCTCAAACAGCGCTATCACCAGTGGTACTTACGATACTGAATATGACAGACTGAAAGCTTATTTTGCCAACACCGTCAAGTCAATTCGCATTATCACTCAGGCCAGACGCACCGGTAGTGGCGTGGATGCGGGAACGCTGAAGCTGGTCGGAACGGATGAGGAAACGATTTACAAGACATTTAAATTGCTTTTAGAAGATAAGGACGAGTATGACAGGATGAGCAATGCGTGCAATCCTTATGGAGACGGACATGCTTGTGAGAGGATTGCGGATGTGCTTGAGGGGAGAGATTATCAACCGTGGATACAAAGATAAAATTATTTCAAAATGTGAATAATCCTGAGATGTGTTTAGGTTAACAAAGAGGAATTTGCTGATAGATGAGTCGGGGAAGAAGAAAACAACAGCCATATAGAAAAAATTCAGGCACACAAGCGAAAAAGATCATTGAAACTATATCCAATCAGGAGAATTTGAATACTGAGGCGTATAAAATGTCTGTCGTGAAATGGCTCATAATATGTGTTGGAATTTCATTATTCCCCCTTTTACTATCAATAGGCATT
>ERZ842401.7606-NODE-7606-length-11028-cov-5.307755_pt1 | contig 11028 bp, 10 predicted proteins | sample MGYA00521270_ERZ842401 | MGnify/ENA primary metagenome ERZ842401 (study PRJEB31892, sample SAMEA3878208) | bioreactor metagenome | biome: Moose rumen | place: Sweden | collected 2011-10 | study: EMG produced TPA metagenomics assembly of the PRJEB12797 data set... | reverse complement strand
AAAGAGGCAACGTTCAGGATCGGACACATGGGAGACACGACACCTGCGATGGTGAAGGAGCTCCTGTCCGCCATGGACGAGATATTGGAGGAATGAAAATGACGACGAAGATTCTGGTATCGGATCCCCTGGATGCAGAGGGACTCGACATACTGAAGAAGTCGGGATTCCCCGTCGACGAGGTTTCCGGACTGACAGAGGATGAGCTGTGTGCTAAGATCGGTGATTACGATGCATTGATCATCAGGTCCGGTACCAAGGTGACCAAGAAGGTCATTGATGCCGGAAAGAAACTGAGGGTCATCGGACGCGCAGGGGTCGGTGTGGACAACGTAGACATCCCCTACGCAACGGACAAGGGAATCCTTGTCATGAACACCCCCTCCGCGAACATCCTGTCCGCGGCAGAGCACTCATGCGCCATGCTCCTGGCCGTCGCAAGGAACATCCCCTTTGCCCACGAGTCCATGCACAAGGGCGAGTGGAAGAGATCTAAGTTCACCGGAGTCGAACTCAACGGAAAGGTACTGGGAATCATCGGGGTCGGACGTGTCGGAGGAGAGGTCGCGAAGCGCATGAAGGCCTTCAACATGACCATGATCGGATACGATCCTTTCCTGCCTAAGGAGGTAGCGGATTCACTGGGGGTCAGGCTCACAACATTGGAGGAGGTCATCACCACTGCCGATTTCATGACCATCCACACCCCTCTTCTCCCCGAGACGAGGAACATGATCTCACTGCCTCAGTTCAAGATGATGAAGCCCAACGCGAGGATCGCCAACGTGGCACGCGGAGGAATCGTCAACGAGGACGACCTCTACACTGCACTGAAGGAGAAGATCATCGCAGGCGCAGCGTTCGATGTATGGTGCAACGAGCCCCTCACGGACGACGAGAAGAAGCTACTCGAGTTGGACAACCTTGTAACAACCCCTCACCTCGGAGCATCCACTGTGGAAGCCCAGAAGAGGGTCGCAATCGAGGTAGCCGAGCATGCGGTCATGTACCTCAGGGACGGGATCGTGTCCAATGCGGTCAACGCACCCCGCGGTTCCGTGGACAAGGACACCGAGCCCTACGTGCCACTCGCAAAGGACATGGGATGCATCATACAGCAGATCGTCGGCAACAACCCGCTCAACAAGCTGGAGATCTCCTACTGCGGAAACCTCGCCAAGAAGCAGAACAAGATGCTGACGGTCAACGCTGTCATTGGATATCTTGAGGGCGTCATCGGTACAGCCAACATCATCAACGCACTCCCCGTGGCAAAGTCCAAGGGAGTGGAAGTCGTCGAGACCAGCAAGGACGATTCCAGGGACTACAGCAGCATTATCGAGATGAAGTTCACATACAACGGTGCCACCCACTCGCTCAGGGGAACCGTCATCGGAGGAACACCCAAGCTCATCGGAATGGACGAGTTCGTCACGGACATCTCCATCGCCGACAGGATGATCATCCTCAGGTACAAGGACACACCCGGAGTCATCGGAACCGTCGGTAACGCCATCGGAGAGGCCGGAATCAACATCGCCCACATGGCGGTCGGAAGGTCCAACGGAAAGGCCACGATGTTCCTCACCGTCGACCAGGACGTCCCCGCGGATGTCATCAAGAAGGTCGGCGACAAGGTAGAGGTCGAAGAGATCTCGTACATCAAGACAGAGCAGTGATACAATGACAATCGTAACCGTCGACGACCTCACACTCGCCATCAAGAATAGCATCGACGATTCGCACGCGATGGTGGAGGAGCAGGCATACGAGCTCGCCCACCACGTGCTGAACTTCTTCGGATACTCCGACAGGATCATCGACAACATCCTGGAGCCCGAGGACCGCGATGCGTTCTATATGCTGGAGGACGGAGGCATCCTCACCACAGAGAGGGAGGAGACAACGCTCTACGACGGAAGGGAGTGGAGGATCCACTACTGGCTGTTCAAGAGGGATAAGATCGCCGATCTGATGGTCAACTCGAGGATGAGAAAGGCCGAAGCGGACGACGGCGAGTTCGTATACGCCGACCTCCCGGACGATGTCTGGCAGAGGGGTGGCGACGACGCCGAGTGAAGATGGATTACTTCCCTTACGAGTACCGTCCCGGACAGAAGGAACTGGTCGGTTTCATAGACCGCACGGTCCGCGACCGCAGATGCGCGGTGATAGAGGCCGGGACAGGTACCGGAAAGACGATCTCATCCCTATGCGGTGCCTTGAGCTATGCCAAGGACCACGAGATGAAGGTCATCTACCTGACCAGGACGAAGTCCCAGCAGAAGCAGGTCATCAGGGAATCCGAGGCCATCGGCAACGGTATTCTGTGCGTAGCCGTCCAAGGCCGTTCGGCGGCATCATGTCCCCTCATGAGGGACGATCCCGATCTGGCTTCGGGCAACGCCGAGGAGATCTCGAAGCTGTGCTCCGTATACAAGCGCAAGTCCAACGGTGTCTGCCATTGCAAGTTCTACAGTGGCATCGAGGAAGTGGATGTGGAGGGCTGGGTGGAGGTCATCCGCCAGCAGCATCCTGATCCGGAGGATTTCGCAAGGATGTGCGAGGATGCCGGAGTATGTCCGTACGAGCTGATGAAACTCATCCTTCCCTATGCGGATGTCATAGCGGTCCCGTATCCCTTCGTATTCATGCCGATAGTCCTCGACCGTTTCGTAGAATGGATGGGTGTACCCCTTTCTAGGACCATCCTTATCGTGGACGAGGCCCACAACCTTCCCGATTATCTCCGTGATGTTCAGACATTCGAGTACAGCGAATACGCCATGGATCTGGCGGCCAAGGAGGCCAAGGAGCACGGCGACTTCGAACTTCAAGAAAGCATCACGGTCACTGATCTTGTAGCGGTATTGAAGGAGATACTGGCACATGCCGAGAAGGAGTATCTGATCGATGAGGATGGGATGCTCCCGCCATATTTTCTGGAGGATGAGCTCATGAGCCGTTTGGGTGTGAGTTCCGTTACAATATCCCGCATGTGCAAATCCATGGAGGAGATAGGCGACGGCATCATGGAGAAGAAGAAGGAGCGCAAGAAGCTCCCCCGTTCGTACATTCATTCCATGTCGAGATTCATCCGCGCCTGGATCGACGGTGACGAGGACAACTATGTCAGGCTGATAATCAAGGAGAAGGACAATCCGATGTTCCAGGCATACTGCATGGACCCGTCGGGCGCTGCCGGACCCCTGATAGACTGTTTCTCATCCATACACATGTCAGGTACCCTTCAGCCATTGGACGCTTATGAGACAGAATTGGGATTGGATAGGGTCAGTAAGCTGTGTCTCAACGGGATATTCCCCAAGGAGAATCTCCTCACGCTATACACGGACAAGGTGACGATGAAGTATGAGGAGAGGGAGCTCCCGCAGAACTACGATACGCTTATGCAGATGGTCGTGGACTGCGTGAACGCCGTGCGTGTGAACACAGCGATCTTCTTCCCGTCCTACGGTTTCATGGACAAGATGATCGACGACGGTCTCGTGAGATACCTCAACAGGGATGTGGTCTTCGAGCAGCGCGGAATGTCCCAGCCGGAACTGATGTCGGTGTTCGAGAACTTCAAGACATCCGACGGAGGGGTGCTCTTCTGTGTCACCGGCGGGAGGATCAGCGAGGGGTTGGACTTCCCGGACAAGTCCCTGGAGATGGCGATAATAATCGGTATCCCGTTCCCCAAGCCGACGGCCAAGCTGAGGGCGATGCGCCGGTATTACGATATCAGGTTCGGCAACGGCATGCTGTACACATCTACGATCCCTACGGTGAGGAAGATGAGGCAGTCGATCGGGAGGCTGATCAGGTCCGAGACGGACAGAGGAGTCGCTATCATCATGGACCGTAGGATTGCCAGTCTCAAGGATATCGATGCGGAACTCTGTCAGGATATCCCTTCGAAGGAGAGGGAGTTCTTCCGCTACTCGAAGTACGGGCTCTGACCGTAGGTTTTTCCCCAGCGGTTCGGAACGGACAAGATGGCTTTTTATCCTTGGTGACAGTGCGGGATACCGATGTGGACAGGAATCGAGTTCTTGCTGATACTCCAGGACCTGAGGCTCTCGATGCCTCAAGCGGTCACCGACTTCTTCGACCTCATCGCCAGAGGCGAGTTCCAGTACATGATACCGATACTGCTCGGTGCGTTGTTCCTGTGGGCCTTCGGGAAGAGGGAGGGGGAGTTCCTCCTGTTCAACTTCACGTTCTCGAACCTGATTGGGTACATGCTCAAGTACACCATAAAGCAGCCGAGGCCCTGGATCCTGGATCCGGACATCCAGCCGAATCCTGCTTCCAAGAGCGTTGCCGGTGGCTATTCGCTGCCCAGCGGCCATACGACATCCGCACTGGCCGGATACGGCACCGCCGCCTGGCTGTTCAAGAACAGGGCACTCAAGGTGCTGTTCCTGTCAATCGCCATCATCATGCCCTTCTCGAGGATGTTCCTCGGGGTGCACACGCCCCTGGACCTAATCGTGGCGCTGATCGTCGTGCTGGCGGTATGCTACGTGAACTACAGGGTGCTGGAATGGTCCCATGACAGCGAGAGGAACCGCACGTATGCCCTGCTGGGCTATATTGCGGTCGCCGTCGCGGTCGCCGTCGCGACCGACCTCGTGTCGGGGAAGTTCCTGTCCAACAAGATGACATGCCTGTCCATCGCCATCCCCGTCTGTCTGCTGATAGAGGAGAGGTTCGTCATGTACGAGGCCCCTGTGTCGAGGCCCCTGAAGGAACGCCTCCTTCTGTCGGTCCCCGGACTGATCGGCGGGTTCGCACTGATGGAGGGCATATCCCTGATGAACCTCAAGCTCGGCGTGTGCATCTACACCACGGTGGCTGCGGTGTTCATCATCGTGGTCTACCCGTACCTGCTAAAGAGGTATCTCAAGAGGGCGGGATGAGCGGTCCCGGAGACGAAGTCTTATCTACTAAAGTAATTGTAGCCCGAATCATGGAGATAACCGTAGACCCCGAAGTAGAGAAGCTTATCAGCGAAGCAGGATGCGATTACCGTGTTTGTACCGCATGTCTTGGCCCTGCACTCGTACCCACTTCCGTGAAGGGCCCTAAGGATACCGATGTGCAGATCGAGGTCGGGGGGCACACCCTGTACATCTCCAGATACGTTGCGCGTTACATCTCCAGGGTCACCATAGACATGGTCTACGATGACGATGAGATAGATTCCTGTCCGGCTTTCCCGACAAGGTACAAGGGTTCTCAGTGGTGAAGTACCGCACTGTCCGCACAATTCCTAGCGAGTGTATCGAGATCGATGCTCTCGCTCATGTTCAGGACCTTCTCGGCGTTGGCCTCTGTTATGGGTCTCACAGGGACTATGAGGCATCCTGCGGTCTGTTTTATCGAGATATCGAAGGTGCCTATCTCCTTGGCGATCTCGATGATCTCCGTCTTGTCCATGCCTATGAGGGGTCTGACTACGGGGAAGTTCAATCCCTGATTCTCGGATCTGATGTTCTTCAGGGTCTGGGATGCGACCTGTCCGAGCGAGTCGCCCATGATTATCCCTGAAGCTCCGAGTTTCTTGGCCAGTTCCCTTGCGGTCCTCTGCATGGTGCGTTTGCACATCACGCATTGATAATGATAGTCGCACTTCTCCTTGATCAGTTCCTGATTGGGTCCGTGCTGTGCGAAATAAAGTGGGAATTCCTTGCCGGTGATTTGTCTGAGACGGTCCGCCAGCTCTTCAACGACAGCTATGGACCGGTCGTCTGTGAACGGACGGTTGTCCATGTGCAGCAGGATGACATCTGCACCCATCCTGCTCATTATGTATGAGGCCACGGGAGAATCAATCCCGTTGGACATCAATGCGACTAGTTTCATCAGAGTTCCACGTCGCCGTAATCGTTGGCAAGCTTCCTGGGCATGGCGTATTTGCACTCGGGACAGTAGAGTCCGTCGCCCTTCTTGCTCCTGATCATCTCGGTCTTGCATTTGCTGCACTGTGCCCTGATGACTCCGAGGTGATCGTCCTTGGTGGTGAGCTGGAGAGCGGGTTTGATCGCTGTGACCTTGGCCCTGATGAAGTCTCCCTTCCTGAGCTCCTTGGAGACGTCGTCGGTGTAGCCCTGGGAGATCTTGGACACGTGGATCGTGGCGTATGTGTCGCCTCCGAGCCTCCTGTCGACCCCTTCCTTGACGTAAACGTCCGCTGTGGCCATGGTGTTCCTGATGTCACCGACCACTCCGTAGACGATATCCCCGACAGCCAGAACGTTCGGGGGGTTGGGGGAGACGACCCTTGCGACACAGTCTGTGTCGTCGAGTACGAGTTCTCCTACCTGCGAGGCATACACGATGCCGTTCTCTGCGAAAGTCCCCTCTGCGGCCAGATACTCTTCTTCGGAGGCCACTTCCTCTCCGGGGAACACGAATTTGGACTCTGTCATATGAAATCACCTTATGTTGACGACCGCGACGTCAACCGTCTTCTTCGTCTTTGTATGGAATGAAAATGTATTATGGATGTCGTACTTATAAATTTTAGAGAATTCCACCCTGTGTCCCTTCTTCTCCACGTATTCCGTGATGAAGTCCAAGGTATTGGCCATATGGATCGAGTAGACGCATTCCGACAGCTCCATCGCCCTGTCCAGGAAGGGTCTGTCCGCATTCCTGTTCTGACATCCGAAGGGAGGGTTCATGAATATGGTGTCCGCCCCTTCCTTTACATTAATGATATCATTATTATGGAAGGAAACGTCCGCGTTCAACTCTTCCTTGTTGGTCTCGGCTATCCTTAATGCCGATTCGGATATGTCGTATCCGTCGACCTGCGCTGCTCCTAGCATCCATGCGCCGATGGAGAACATCCCCGTTCCGCATCCGAGGTCAACGACCTTCAGGTCATTGATGTCCCCTTTAGAATAGGCATCGAAGAGGATGTCCGCCGCTATGGTGGCGGGGGTCATGTACTGCTCTAGGAAGGGATCCGGGTCTTCGAAGTTCCTGACCTTCTGCAGGCCCATCTCGAGATCCTTCTTCTTCATCGTCATCTTTCCCTTCCGGCCTTCCCGCCGGCGACTAAGGTTACGGGCCGCCACTATATAATTTCGGATATCGCAAGGTCGGGTGACCGATATCGGACATGGTTTTTTCGTGAGTGTGCGACGGAAAACAAAACTAATAATCAGAAAAAAGTTGGATAAGTTTCTTTTTTATTTGATGAGAAATATCGATGGAACGTAGGAAACAGGACTAATTCTGTAACCACAGGTGAAGTACTATGGCTATAAAGAGCGAATATCTGAAGGAAGTCTACGCAGGTCTCGAGCAGCGCAACAAGGATCAGCCCGAGTTCCTTCAGGCTGTCAAGGAAGTACTGGAGTCCCTTGAGCCCGTCGTCGAGGCGAGGCCCGAGCTCCAGAAGGCTGGAATCATCGAGAGGATCGTTGAGCCCGAGAGGATCATCATGTTCCGTGTGTCCTGGATGGACGACAACGGAAAGGTCCAGGTCAACCGCGGATACCGCGTACAGTTCAACTCGGCAATCGGACCCTACAAGGGAGGACTCAGGCTCCACCCGTCCGTCAACCTGTCGATCCTGAAGTTCCTCGGATTCGAGCAGATATTCAAGAACAGTCTCACCACACTCCCCATCGGAGGAGGAAAGGGAGGATCGGATTTCGATCCCAAGGGCAAGTCGGACGCAGAGGTCATGCGCTTCTGCCAGTCATTCATGACCGAGCTCGCTAAGCACATCGGTGCGGACACTGATGTCCCCGCAGGAGACATTGGAGTGGGCGGAAGAGAGATCGGATACATGTTCGGACAGTACAAGAGGCTCCAGAATGAGTTCACCGGCGTCCTCACCGGAAAGGCGATCCCCTGCGGCGGATCCCTCGCAAGGACAGAGGCTACCGGATACGGACTCTGTTATTTCACCGAGGAGATGCTGAAGGACAAGAACGATTCATTCAAGGGAAAGGTAGTCGTCATCTCCGGATCCGGAAACGTCGCGACATACGCCTGCCAGAAGGCCACCCAGTTGGGTGCCAAGGTCGTTGCGGTCTCGGACTCCAACGGTTACATCTACGACCCCGAGGGAATCGATTACAAGATCATGCAGGAGATTAAGGAGGTCAAGAGGGACAGGATTAAGACCTACACCAACTACTCCAAGACCGCCAAGTACACCGAGGGATGCTCCGGTATCTGGTCCATCCCCTGTGACATCGCTCTCCCCTGCGCTACCCAGAACGAGCTGGACGAGAACTCCGCTAAGATCCTGATCAAGAACGGGGTCAAGGCAGTCGCCGAGGGAGCCAACATGCCCAGCACACCTGGAGCCATCGAGGCATTCCAGAAGGCCGGTGTCCTCTTCGGACCCGCCAAGGCGGCCAACGCCGGAGGAGTCGCGACATCCGCTCTCGAGATGAGCCAGAACAGCCAGAGGCTCGCCTGGACATTCGATGAGGTGGACGCAAAGCTCCACGACATCATGGTCAACATCTACAAGCAGGCATCCGAGGCAGCCAAGAAGTACGGCATGGAGGGCAACCTGGTCGCAGGTGCGAACATCGCCGGATTCGAGAAGGTCGCAAACGCGATGCTCTGGCAGGGAATCTCCTACTGATAAACAATTCAAGGTGCCTTCGGGCGCCTCTTTCTCATACCGTTCCGAAGCTCGATCACGATGTTCGGTGGATTAGTAATCCAATCGACTAACACAGATGAGTTTGGAATTTGTACATTTTCGGACCTTGGATAGGTATTATTATTATATCAGAGGATGATATCGCTCTTTCGCAAGATGACCCGACTATGCGTCGGGGAGCGGATGTGGGAACGGGATGCAGTTACAGTTGCGCCCGTTTGTACATTCACTGGAATCAAAACCTTAACGCTTAAATACAACGTAAAACTAATGTCCTTTCAAGGATGTGCCTACTGGGTTTAAGATGTCGAAAGTAGGTGTGTCTAACCCTAACAAACGACTTACCCCGGTCACAGAGGGATCTGTGAGTTGGGTTCCCCTAATATCTATCCGGGTTCGGAGAAATCCGAGCCCGGATCCCCTATTTCTCGTAAATTATGTCCACTTCTTTCATGCGTCACGCGTGCGCTTAGCCAATGGTTATAACTGATTAGCATCATTCCAGGATGCATACAGAGTATGCATTTCCTTCCACGAGGGGGTGTGATTCTGGCTAAGATCAAAAGGGCAGTCATCAGCGTTTCCGATAAGGCGGGCATAGTAGAGTTCGCCAAGGAACTACAGTCCGCAGGAGTGGAACTCATATCCACAGGCGGAACATACAAGCTTCTGAAAGAGAACGGCATCAAGGTCATCGAGGTTTCCGACGTCACAGGATTCCCAGAGATGTTGGACGGACGTGTCAAGACACTCCATCCCAAGGTCCACGCAGGTATCCTCGCGCGCAGGGACATCCCCGACCACATGGCGGCGATCAAGGACAAGGGCATCGAACCCATCGACATGGTCGTCATCAACCTGTACCCGTTCAAGCAGACCGTCCTCAAGGAGGGTGCCGAGTTCGAGGACATCGTCGAGAACATCGACATCGGCGGACCCAGCATGATCCGCGCAGCAGCCAAGAACTATCCCTCCGTCGCTGTCGTGACGAAGCCCGAGCAGTATGCCGAGATCATCGAGCAGATGAAGGCCAACGACGGCAACCTCAGCCCCGAGCTCCACGAGAGGCTCATGGCAGAGGCGTTCGACGTCACATCACAGTATGATGCGATGATCGCTTCTCAGATGAAGAAGAGATTCATCCCCGGATTCCCGGATTCCTTCCCCATACCCCTGGAGAAGGTGCAGGACCTCAGATACGGAGAGAACCCGAACCAGGCCGCGGCATTCTACAAGGATCCGTTCACACCCGGCCCCACTGTGGCCAAGGCAGAGTGCCTGTGGGGAAAGGAACTGTCCTACAACAACATCCTCGACCTGGATAAGGCCCTGGACATCTGTATGGATTTTGAGAAGCCCACAGCGGTCGTCATGAAACACACGAACCCCTGCGGTCTAGCTTCTGCGGACAATATCTTCGAGGCGTTCAAGACAGCCTACAACGTGGATCCCCTTTCCGCATTCGGATGTGTCATCTGTTTCAACAGGCCCTGTACGAAGGAGTGTGCGGAGATGATCTCCCAGTACTTTGTCGAGGCGGTTCTCTGTCCCGAATTCGAGGACGGAGCAGTCGAGATCATGGAGAAGAAGAAGAACATCCGTCTCCTTAGGACCAACTGCCCTATTGGTCCCTCCGAGAGGGTCAGGGAGTACAAGATGAAGAAGGTCCAGGGCGGAATGCTCATCCAGACCGACGAGGATGTCCTCATCGACCCCAAGAACCTGAAGGTCGTGACCAACCGCGCTCCCACCGAGGAGGAGGTCCACTCTCTCCTGTTCGCATGGAAGCTCGCCAAGCATGTTACATCCAACGCTGTCGTCTACGTAAGGGGCGAGCGTGCGGTCGGAATCGGTGCGGGTCAGATGAGCCGTGTCGATTCAGCTAAGATCGCGACAATGAAGGCCAACGAGCCCACCGAGGGATGCGTAATGGCATCCGATGCATTCTTCCCGTTCAGGGATGGTGTGGACGAGGCTGCCAAGGCCGGTGTGACAGCCATCATACAGCCCGGAGGAAGTATCAGGGACCAGGAAGTCATCGATGCGGCCAACGAGCACGGAATGGCGATGGTCTTCACCGGATGCCGTGTGTTCAGGCACTGAAACTCATTTCGGACCGGGAGACCGGTCCGATTATTATCAATCCGTGCGCGGAGTCCGCAAGAATCGGACTTCATAAATTATCATTATGAAGACAGCGAGATTATGATATCCGAATACATTTGACCAGCCAGATGTCGGTTCACGTTATTTGAAAAATGGTCATATTGGATACATTCACCAATAAATGTACCAATCGGTGAAAAACGTGGTAAACACTGCTAAACTTGAATTCCCGAGTTTTATTCTTTCCACACCTCAAAATCGGAACCGAGAGCCTT
>ERZ842401.7605-NODE-7605-length-11031-cov-6.301931_pt1 | contig 11031 bp, 18 predicted proteins | sample MGYA00521270_ERZ842401 | MGnify/ENA primary metagenome ERZ842401 (study PRJEB31892, sample SAMEA3878208) | bioreactor metagenome | biome: Moose rumen | place: Sweden | collected 2011-10 | study: EMG produced TPA metagenomics assembly of the PRJEB12797 data set... | reverse complement strand
TCATCGGGCCTTACCTCGTCGATGTTCTCGCCGTTGAGTTTCTCGTCGGCATACTGCAATATCTGCTCCCGTGCCTTCGCCACGAGCAGGTTCTGCTCCTCGTCGGTCAGCCTGTCAGGATTCTCACACTCTATAACCACCCGTGTCATCGGGCAGAAGCTAACCAGAAATGCTGTCTTTGCCATAGTCGTAATTGTTTTAATGAATAATTCGTGTTTAATTCGTGATAATTCGTGTTCCATAACTCACGCCGCCCGTCGCATCTGCTCCAGCAGCACCATGCGCAGCCTTTCGGCCATTGATGGTTCATGGTTCTTCGACGAGCGAAGCGGCAAAGCCGAGCGAACGGTGCATGGTTCAGGGTTAGAAGCCTTCGCCGCCTCCGTCCGTGCCCTCACTGCCGTACCCATCAGGTCGCGTATCTCAGCGTCGCAGCCCAGCAGCTGATACACCTCACTGATTATCTCGGCCTTCGTCTTCACGCTGCCGGTAAACATATCCACCTGGCCGCTGGCACTGGCCTGTGCATGGTGGTTATAGATGGCCAGCACCTTCTTCAGCCGTGTCGAGCGCTTGTCGTTCAGCAGGTCGGCCAGCAGCAGCATCGCCCCGTCGGTCATGTCGGCCACGGTCTGCTCGTCCGAGAACATCGTCATCTGCCGTGCGAAGCCGCTCACCCGGTCGCCCTCATGGTAGCCGCCCGTCCGCCGTGAGATATACACCAGGCGGATAGCCTTCGCCATCTCCTGCTCCAGCGAGTAGTCGGGCCCCAGGCAGATGCTGTTCACCACCTCGGCCAGCGCCGTGATGATGATCTTGCGCATGGAGCGTACCGAGGTCGTCTGGCGCACAGCGTCGGGGTTCTGCTCGAAAGCCTTGCCGATAAGCAGGTTCTCTATCACCTCCTGCGCCGCGTCGCTCAGACGGTCGCCGTCCATCATCGCCGCCATCTCCATCTGCGATAGCACGCCCTCCGTCACCATGTCCCTCACCACGTCGAGCGCAGCCCTCGCGTCGCCGTAGAACTCGCCCAGCGTGTCGAACGTGTTGATGGTGCGGCATGTGCGGTGGAACAGCTCGTCGCCCACCAGCTTGCCCATCTTCACCGCCTGCTCCGTCTTGCTCATCGACTTCATCTCCTGGGCGTTGAACTTGGCGAAGGTCTCGGTGGTATAGGCAGGTGTCTCGTCCAGCTGGAACACCACCCTGGGGTGGCGCAGCTGCCTTACCTGCCCCTCGGAGAATCCGAACTGCTCAGGGTATTTGGCCAGATAGTCCACATAGCCGTCGTCGGTGCCCCACTGTGCCGCCAGGTCGCCCGCCATCGTGCGTCCGTTGCCGCTGAGCACGATGCCGTCCTGTGTCACCACCACCGCCGTCTGCAACGCCCGCTGGTCGTAGTGCTCGGCTATGCGGCGCGTCACCTCCTGTGCCTCGCGGTCGTGCTCATAGTCGCGGTCGTTCACCGTCTGTCCGTTCACGTCCATAGGGAAGCCCTCGCTCTTCTGGAATCCGTAGAAGGGATTGTGGCTCGCCGTCACCGCTCCCGCCTCCGTCAGCCTGTACACGCCGCTGATGCGTGTGCCGTCGGCCAGCGTCAGCTCGTTCTTCAGTCCCCGGCAGCCTGCGCCCCGGAGATAGCGTTCTTGAATCTGTCTCATGTCGTTCTTTGTTTTAGGGTTCTGCGTTTACGTTTCAGCATCGACGCGTCGAACATTACGGCGCGTCGCTTGTCAGAGATAGAGGCCAGCCGTGCCGGCCCTGTGTCCTCATGCCGCCGCCATGCTATCACCACCAGCCCTCCGAAGAGGTCGGGCGCAAAGCACAGCCACGGCTCGCCCTGCACCACCACCAACTGGCCGCTGCGCAGGCATCGTCTAATCTGTCTCGCCGTCATAAGCAATATGTTTAGGGGGGTAAATAATCGTCATACCAAAAGTGCCCCTCGCTTCCCAGCGAAGAGCACCGCAATAATAACACTCAAAAATTCAACGTCCGGCCAGAGCACCCGGCTCGGACTGCAAGTTATGAAAACACTTTTGGTGTCCTGTGTGCTGCAACACCGTTGCAGCCACAATTAGTGCCCCGCATCCCATCAAAGGGCAGGTCATAGCCGTGCGGGGCTGTAGGCTTAATAGTGATAGTCAATCACGGCACCGATATAAATCTTCTTGCCGGCCTTGAACTTCTTGTAGGCTATCCACTCCACGAGGTCGTCCATCGGCCCTGCATAGCCGTTCCACTCCTCGATGCTGACGCGGCGCGAGGTTTGCAGATGCGTCTCCTCGCAGATAGAGCGCACCGTCCAGCGTGGCGAAGACTCCAGCACGTTGTCTGCCGTAATCTCCTGCGCCGCCTTGCGGATAGCGTCTGCCCATTCCTGCTTGAACTTCCGCATGGCGTCGGCACCCTTATACACCAGGGCATTGCCGTCGTCGCTCAGGTCGAACAGGTCTTCCAGTTCTTCTGCCAGATACCTGATTTCCTCCTTGCGCTTGTCGCCCTCCACCTCGTCGCCGATATAGTCGGCAAAGTCACCGCTGTTCTCGTAGAAGTTGTCCGGTGTTGCATACTCATCCACTTCAATAGGCTGGATGCTCACCTGAAAAATTCTGCTGTGTGCCATAGTCGTTACTGCTGTTTAATTATTACTTCACGTTTCCTAATCTCGCCGATAACGCGGTTGGCGCAATGGTCTTCAAAGAGAAAATTGTCGTCATTCTTCTGACTGACATCCTCTTGCCATTGGTATTCTTCGTCCTCGGTCAGTGCTTTCCATTCCTCGTCCAGACGCTTACGGGCTTCGTCCTCGCTGCCGAACACCTCCACGTCCACGTCGGGCAGCTCCCACTCTCGGTCGTGAATAAACGTCACCACCCATACCGTCACCGTCTTGGGCGGCTGACACAGCTCCGGGTCTTTCACCCTCGCCAGCACATGCACCAGGCACTCGTTGATGTCGGCCCCCACCTCGTGTTCAAAGTCGCCATCGGCATAGCAGTCGTGGTTGCTGCCGTCCTTGTCGACGCTGCCGACCGACCAGTACATCTCGCCGTCGTAGTCCACCACGATACGCTTGCCGAACGGCTCCAGCGTCTCGTTAGCCTTGCGCAGCGTCTCGTCGAAGTCGTGCTCCGTCACCGTCAGTTCGATGTCCGCGTTGATATACGACGGCTCGCTGTCGTCCACGCTGTCATACTCGGCCATGTAACCGCCGCCTGTAAAGCGCCCCTGCTCGTCCTTGCGGATGTTCAACTCGAAGTAGCCGCCTGCGTCGCTCTCGTCATTATGTATAAACACCAGGGCCAGTTCCTCGTCGTCGTAGTTGCGGTCCAGTTCCGTGCGCAGGCCCTCAATCTCCCGTCCGTCCTGCGATGTGAATTTGTATTCTATAAGCATAGTCGTTCAGTTGTTTAATTTCTCGATGATTCTTTCCTGTTCCACTCTCTCGAAGCCGCTGCGGTCGGTCATATCCCACTTGCTTCGTGGCGACCTGATGTCATACTTGCCGTCATAGCAGGCTATGATTTCTGTCCTGATAACGCATCCGTAATACCTGCTTCTGGCCAGCACCTTGTCGCCCACTCTGTATTGTCCCGTTTGCGGCGGGTTCAACGCCTTGATACGGCGGGTCAGTTCCGCCGTGGTAGGTTCCTTCATTCCGTATGTCGAGTCCATAGTCGTTCAGTTGTTTTAGCATGAAACATAATCCCCGCATGGGGTGTCGATAGTAATCTCAGAGTAGTACAGTTCACGGTCGGCGGTATATCCGTTGAAGTAGTGGTTGATGATGTCCACGATTCCTTCGTCGTAGTAGTCGCCGATGTACTGCGTCAGTTCGCTGGCGTGGTTGTCCACATAATTCTCGTTCTGCTTCAGGTGCTCTATGAACTCGCTCAGCGGCTCGATGAATCCCGTGTATTCTACATTACGCCACGGCCCTTCGCCCTGGTCGTCGCCCTCGGTATAGCAGTAGCCCCAAACGTGTATCTGCTTACCACCCTGTCCGTCAGGCTCGATGCTATAGAACTCCACTTCCTTCGGCTCCGTCACCTCGGGCAGCCGCAGTCCCAGCTCGATCGCCACGTGCTGCTCGTATTCTTCCAGCCGGTCCAGATACTGGTCGTCGTCCTCGCCGTACTTCGCCGTGAGCCACGCCTCCATCTTCACCGCCTGCTCAATGATAATGCCCGCCACCTCCAGCGCACCGCCGTCGGTCTGCGAGTCGTACACTCTCTTGTAGAGGTCAGCGGCCAGCATCACCGCGTTCTCCATCTCCTTTCTTGTGAATAGTTCTTCTGTCATAGTCGTTCTGTTGTTTTTAATTGTTTATATTCCTAAATTTGCCAGTGTGTCGTTGCAGTCGCAATAGTGATACAGGCCGAACGTGCGGATGCCTATCTCGTAGATGTCGCGCCGGTACTGCTCGCACACCCTGAAGCACTCTTCCATCACCGCGTTCAGCCTGCGGCACTGCTCGTCGGTAAACGTCCGCTCGCCCGTCTTCTCGCACACATAGTTCTCGAAGTCATCGTCCGGATGGAAGTTCACCTTGCAGTCGAACACCAGCCAGAAGAAGAACCGCCCCACGTCCTCGGGTAGTTTAATCGTGAAGTCGCGTATCTCGATCATCGTCTCGCCCTCCTATAATATTTCCTGTAGTTTCTTCATCAGTGCGTCGATTTCGCCCGCACGCTGCTTAGAGAGTTCGTTAGTCGGCCATGCCTCATAGCGGCTGCGCATATCGTGCAGGGCGTTCAGGATGTCGGCCCGCTCGTTATCGGTGATAATGCCGAGCCTGACCGTCTTGAACCCCGCCCGCTTGATCTGCTCCAGACTCTTCAACTCCAGTTCGTCACCGTCGGTACGCAGCACCACGCCCTCAAACGTGCCGTCCTTCCGTCCGTTGGCACACTCCGTACAGGTAGTGCTGTAATACTCAGCCCCACCGTCAGTTCTGTGATAGTACAGTTCCATAACTCTCGATGATTTTAACTGTTACTTACCTCGCTGAATCTCTCTCTGCACTGGCGCACCTCGATAACACCGTTCTCCAGATAGACGATGCCATGCAGGTTGCCGTACCATACCGTCTTGATAGTACGCACCGCAGCAATCCACTTCTCTTTCTCCACTGGGTCAACGCCGATGTAACTGTAGCCGTTGTCGTGGTAGTAGGCGAAGTGCATACCCTCCGCAGGCTCATAGGCTTCCACCTCCTGCCAGCCCACGATTTCGCCGTTCAGCTTGAAGCGCATCCGCTCCTGGCTGATATAGGCCAGCGCCTCGTACTCCGTCGTCCACGTCGCGCCAGTCCAGATATTCTTATGCTCCTTCTGCAGGGTCATGTAGGCCAGGTTCACGCTGGCTGCGCAGTCGGTCATGCGCTGCACCTCCTCTGGCGTAGCCACGCGGTAGTCGCCCACCTTAGTGAAGCATTTGGTAGGACCGAAGCAGAACGTGCCGTCGGCATAAACGATGCCGCCAGTGCGCAGTCCGTCGCCCTTCTTCATGCGTTTCTCCTCGTAGTCGGTCACGGCCACGATAGCCGGAGTGTTATCCATCTTCCTGGCTGTAGAACCGAACACGCTAAAATGCTTTTGCATTACATTGTCAATCACATAATAGTTCATAACTCTCGATGATTTTTGTTTTAATTTTGTCCATAAACTAAGCACCCTCGACCGCAGATCAAGGGTGCCGTGATAGTAGTCTCGATAGGGTTCAGATGCTAAACGTGAAGCGCACGCCGCCCTCGCTATCGGGCTCCAGCAGGAAACGCCCGAAGCAGATTAGGTCCATGCCGATGATGAAGTCTGGGTCGTCGGCCTTATGAGCCACCGCCTGAACATGGGCCTGCCTGCCGTTGGGGAAGGTGACGAGCACCCAATAGGCTTTCGCCTTGCGCTCCTTGCCGTCGGCATAGGTTTCAATCACCTGTTTGGGATTCTTCAGGCGCAGCAGCTTCACCATGCGCCGCGATATGCCTGAGTTCTGGGCTCCCGTGTCCCACACGGCCACACCCTCCTCCTTCGGCTCGCCTTTAAGGGAGGATAGGCTTACCGGTGTGCGGATCCAGGAACGCGGCTGTATGCCGTCTGCCGTAGCTATCAACGAATAGTCCTTTTTCGTTTTCTTCATCTCGCTTTACTTCGATAGTTAAATTCATACTCTGTTCCATAATCTCTAAGCGTTTAGACGCTGCAAAGATACGAATTTTCAAGCGAATAGCGAAGGGCGGTAGCAAATTCTTCACTCTTCACTCTTCACTCTTCATTCTTCATTTAACTCACGCCGCCATCGGCATAGGCAGCATCAGCGGGTGCATAGCCTTGTTCACCTCGTCGTACTTTCTGAGGATGTAGTTCGTGGCCCGCTGCACGTGGTCTATCACAGCAGGAATGAAGTCCTTGTCGTCGCGGATAGCCTGCCGCCAGTTCTGCACGTAGGCAATATGTTGCTCGTCCAGCAGTCTGCCGATGCCCAGCATCGAGCAGACGCACGCCGCCGTCAGCTCCGCCACGAACTCCTCGCGGGCATAGCCCTCCGAGCCGAAGCCCTCGCTGCCCATGTCGCGCTTCAGCTCGCCCGCCGTAGAGTGCGCCATCTCGTGAATAGCCGTCGAATAGAACAGCTGGTCGCCGAGGAAGTGGCTGCGCTCCGGCAGTCGGATAATGTCCTCCGAGGGGCTGTAGTGCGACGAATGGCCGCCGAACTTGATAGCGCAGCGCCACTCGCCCTGCATGATCATCCGCTCCAGCACCTCGTCGCGGGTGCCAGCCTTGTAGTCGTGCTCGGGCAGACGTGTCAGTTCCTCCCACTTCTCCGGGAACTTCGCTTTGAAGTCTGTCTGCGATAGGTTGAACTCCGGAAAGGTCTTAGGCCAGAAGTGCGTGTTCACACGCTCCTTGTCCTCGTCGTCCAGCTCGTCATATTCCTTCTGCGTCAGCTTCTTGTGGTCCAGATAGTAGGTGGGCAGTTTTTTCACTACGGGGAAGCTGCTCTCGAACATCGGCATCCCGTTGTCCTTCAGCACCACGTTGCCCTCTTCGTCCTCCACCATATTGAGCGATAGCCCCATGTCGGTAAGTTGCTCGAACTTCATAAACATCGGCACTTCCCATCCTCTCACTGCGCACAGCAGCGTCAGGAAGAAGTCGTTGATTCCTCTGTACGGCTTGCGCCACTTATAGTTCATCGGCGACATGTGCCGGGGTGCCACCCACGGCTTGCGCCACTCCGCATCCTCCATAGCGTCGAGTGCGCTGGTAAACAACTCGGCATACTTCGCCTTCTGCTTGTCGTTCATCTGGAAGCCTCGCTTCTGCTGCTGGCCTCCGTTGTTTCTCTTTGTTGCCATAACTTTGAATTGTTTTTTGATTGTTGATACTAAACGCAGACGGCACAGACCTTGTGAGTCCGTGCCGTCCGCACTTGATAGTCGATAAGATTACTTTTTCACGCTGAACGCAAACCTGAACGCGCCGCCGCCCATAGGCTCCAGCAGCATCGTGCCATAGCGTATCAGCTCCATGCCGATGATGAAGTCCTCCTTTTCGTTGTCGGCAAACTGTGCAGCCTTGGCGTATATCTCGTGGCCCGACTGCAGGAACCTGAGCCGCAGGATATAGACAGGCTCCATGCGCTTCTTGCCGTCGCCATAGGTCACCTCCGTGGTGTCCACCTGCTTCAGTCCCAACTGGCGGACAGCAGCCGCCGACACGCCGCAGCACGTGGAGCCCGTGTCCCATAGTGCCACCGCATCGTCCACCGTGAGCTTACCGTCAAGGGAAGAAAGTTTCACCCGTGTCCGAATCGACGAATACGACGGATCGAAGCACGCCGTTGCTATCTGTAAACAGTTCTCTCGTTTCTTCATCTGTGATGTTGCTTAGGCCCTCGCAGTGTCTCACACCGTTGCGGGCCGTGTTAATACTCTGTTCCATACTTACAAGCGTTTATAGTTCAACGCTGCAAAGATACGAAAATTTATGGATAATTCGTGGCAATTCGTGTTAAAACCATTACGCCGCCATAGCATTGACGATAGCAATAGCCTCCTTGTCACCTTCGATGACACGGCGCATCAGGTCGGCCACCTCCGCCTCGGTATAGGTCTTGCCTGAAGATGGCTGAGGGCTGACGGCTGATGGCTGATGGTTCCTGCCCTCGCGCTCCTGGCGATAGGCCTCGCGCTTCTGCTTGCGCTCCTCGCGCTTCTGGGCACGCTCCTCGGTGGCGCGGTCCACCACCGCCTGACAGCCGGCCACGGTCTTGCCCTCGTTGAGCATCTGGCACACGGTCTTAGCCACCTCCGCATAGCGTGGGCCGAACAGCAGGAAGTTCACGCGCCCCTGCTTTGTGTTCTCGTAGGTAGCCGAACCGTGCAGGCTGGCAGCGGCCTCCTTCTGATAGGCAGCGTCCGTCTCAGCGAATCCGCTGATCTTGGCGCACGTCTTGCCCTTCGCATTCGTATAGGTCGAGTAGACGTAAGATGTCTGATGTTTGATGGCTGATGGCTGAGGTACCTCTTCCTTCTTCCCTCTTCCTTCTGACTTCTTCTTCGTCACCTTGGGCTTCTCCATCTTCACGGTCTTGGCAGTAGGCTCCTCAGCCTTCAGACTTCCGCCATCAGCCTTCTCCTCAGTAGGCTCCTCAGCCTTCAGACTTCCACCATCAGCCTTCTCCTCAACCTGCCACCCGCCCTGCAGCAGCTTCTCAATCTGCTCGGCCTTCATGTTCATCTCCTTGGCGGCATTGTCGCCCATAGCGAAATCGACCTTCACCTTGTCGCCGTCCACGCTCTTGATTACATACTTGGCATTGCCGTTACACACACTCTTGCCGATAAGGTCGGCCACCTTCATTGTCTCGTTAGTCATAACTTTGTCCTCCGAATTGTTTTGATTGTTTGAATTGTCGTCCTCAGTTGTCTCGCCGTCATCGTCGATAACCTGCAAGTCCTCCAGCTGCACCTTCTGCATAGTGGTCAGCACGATATAGTCCAGCGTAGGCTCCTTGTCCTCGCCGATAGTCCCCGAGCGGTGGATCATAAACACCCACACGCGCTCCCCGTTCATGTAGAGGTCCACGTCGCGTCCCTCCACCTCGGCCATAGTCGCAGGCCGGTACCTCACTTCGTTTGCCATATAATTTTCAGTTAAATTTTTAGTCCGATTTCTGCCCTGCACAGGGCATCCCATAGTCTTACACATTATAGCGGTTCTTATACACCCCATAGGTCACGGCGAAAGCCGCCAGTTCGCGGTCGCTCGTGAAGATGTCGCCCGTAGCGTCCACATACGCCTTCAGCAGCGGCACGTTCTCAGCCGCCTGCATCAGCCGCTCGCCCTCGTGCGTCATAGCCCGCTCGTCGGTCTGCTCATACGGGGCGTTATAGTACAGGTCGTACACCATGTGGAACATCTGCACAAACTGCTCTATGCGGAACTCTGCCCGCTCCCAGAATTTCTTTGCCATAGTCTTACGCTGCTTTACGATAGTTGATAAACTGGTCCTCGATAGCCTCGGGGATATAATTCACGTTCACGTTATACGCCACGCTGATAGCACGGCGCACTTTGTTGATGTTGATTGTCTTTGCCATAATTCAAATTAGTTTCAAGTTTCACGTTTCAAGTTTCAAGTTACTCTTTGGGATAGTCCACCACCTTGCCGTTCACGTACACGATAGACGGGAAGGGCAGGTTCTTGTTCAGCATATAGGGCACCTGCCACGTCTTGCCGCTCATGCCGATAGCCGTCTGCAGCCACGCTTTCAGCGTCTGCTCCGTCTCTTCGTCCATGTCCGAGCAGTCGTCGCCGATAGCCCACTTTATCTTCATGCCGTTGAACTCGCACTTCAGTACGTTTCCCTCGCGCTCGATCTCGTCCAGATCCGGCGCAATCTTAATCTCTGTTGTTGCCATAGTCACGCTGCTTTTTTAAGTTCGATTTTCTCTCTTGTCAGTTCCCTCACGCGCTCCACGTGTCGGTCGTGGATAGCCTTGAAGCGGTCGCGGCTCACCTTGTGGAGCACCGCACCGTCGTGATAGTAGTACCAGTCGTCTTTGCCGCACAGGGTAGTCATGGCTGCGCCCATCCACGTATCGTCCTTGCCGTTCAGGAAAGCCCTCACGCGGTCGCCGTCCGTCGCCATAGTAGCAACCCAGCACTCGGACTCGCCCTCTGCGTCGAGCACCTCGTTCATGGTGTGGCTCTGCCCCACCTCCCATAGCAGCGGATGATGCCACATCTCGCGGCTGAATGTCATCATGTCGTGGAAGTAGAAGTCGGTCTTGAACGAGCGCATCTTGCCCTCCACGATAGCCTGCATGTTCAAATAGAGTCGCTTGCCCTCCAGACCCGGCCACCGCACGCGCAGCGATAGCACCACGCAGGGCTGCACCTTGCCGAAGCCGAACGACGAGTCCTCACGCTCCAGATAGTTCGTAGGCACGGCCTCCGTCTCGCCCATCTTCTCCACGAAGATAGGCGTCCTGCTGCCCAACACCCAGAATAGCTCGTACAGGTATTGCAACCGTCGCGATGTCTCGTAGTTGGGTGATAGGCGGTGTTCCGCCTTCAGCTCGTCATACACCTTGTGGGCCTCGCAGTTCTTCAGCATCTCTGCCTTGCCCATGATATACTCGCCCACCTCGGCGGGCACGTTAATCCGGCATAGCTCATACATACGGAACGGTAGCCGGTTCCTGATTTTTTTCGTAGCCATAGTCTTGTCCTCCCATACGTTATGCCACGTCGCCGCGTGACGGGTTCCACGTGTACTCCAGGCGGGTGTCGTCCCACAGATAGTCGCTGAACGGGTCGCCGTTCACGGTTATCATGTCGCCGCCCATAGCATCGTTCATGTCGATAACTGCGGCCTGAGCCGTTGCGTTGTGTGCGTTAGCCTTGCCCACGATAAGTGCTGTCATAGCCACGATTTTAGCACTGTTGATAATTGCTTTCTTGTTTGCCATAACTCTGTCCTCCCGATTATATCACGTTAAACACTTCGTTGTCGTTCAC
>ERZ842401.7604-NODE-7604-length-11032-cov-3.241232_pt1 | contig 11032 bp, 10 predicted proteins | sample MGYA00521270_ERZ842401 | MGnify/ENA primary metagenome ERZ842401 (study PRJEB31892, sample SAMEA3878208) | bioreactor metagenome | biome: Moose rumen | place: Sweden | collected 2011-10 | study: EMG produced TPA metagenomics assembly of the PRJEB12797 data set... | reverse complement strand
TATGCTTGTAGCGCTGCTCGCTGTTTTCCGCTATGGGGAAGGGTCGGACTATCCGAATTATCAGTTGCTTTATCAAGCGTACCGCACTGAAGCAGGGTCGATTATGGAGTACTATGACCATTGGGGATTGCGGGATGTTGCATTTTTCTTTCCCAGCTTTCTGCTCTCTCGATTGGGCCTTCCTTATGAGGTATACTTAGGACTGATTACACTGATTGAGATCCCGTTTTTGTACCTTTTTTTGAAACGATATTGTTCCGGATTTCGCTGCATGGCATTGCTGCTGCTGTATCCATCATATTATTTTATATATCTACTATCCTCATTAAGAGAGGGACTGGTGATCGCTATTTTTCTCGGAGCGATGCTTCCAATGATAGAAAAAAAGAAGTGGATTCGTTATTTCTTGATGGCGGTTTTGTGTGTATTGATTCACAGGACGGCTGTTGTCTATCTGTTGTGCCCGGTTATATTGAAATTGAAGACTCGACTTATGGAAGTGATTGCCGCGTGTGCAGCATGCTTTGGGATAATTTATCAGGTTGTCTTGCACTACAGAACAGGAATGACTACGTTTAGTTCCATGTCCTATCTGTTCCGAATAATTCTTTTGGTAGTTGTGATATTTTGTTTTTATCACGCTGTAAATAACAGAACATCATTTGAAACAATGATATATAAAATGTTTCTTATAGGAATGTTCTGCTTTTTTGTTTTGTCATGGAATCCTTTTGCTGCGTCAAAGATGTCTGATGTATTACGCTTTACGGATGTGATTCTTGTAGTGATGTTTTTAAGAGAGATAGAAAAAAAGAAGTCCATGTTGAGTTTAATGGCACTGGTTGCTTTTTCGGCAGCGATGTTTGGAAAAAACCTTGACTCTAGAATTAGATCCGGGTTAAACGCGAATGTTCATATATGGAATTATCCATATGTAACGGTATTCAATAGAGAGGATATAATTAGATACCAGTTATAAAGAAGTATTGAAATGTGGAAAATTGATTATCGTTACAGCAATTCCATAAAGAATAAAGAGCAGGTCAAAGACCGCCATAATCCCAATACACCCAAGGTAAAGGCTGTAGAAAATGGGGTTGTTTTGCCCTATCTTCGTGAGCGCTCCATGACGTATGGTCTTGGGGGAGTTTTGGATTCGGATGGAAAGTATGTTGAGGAATGCAGCTTTTTTCATGTGTTTAACAGCTCAGACCAACCGGATTGGGGCGGAGAATATGAGGTGGATATCGCATCTGTACACCATCTTCATGAGACGGTAATCTTTGCGGGTTTTATCAATAACAACGAATGGGGGCATTTTCTAACCGACTGGTCTTCAAGGCTCTGGTACGCGGTGGAGCATGATTCTGAGAGCAGAGTGGTCTATTGTCAGAGGGGCATGGATGAACTGCTTCCGAACATTAAAAAGGCGTTAAAGTACGCGGGCATTTCGGAGGACAGACTTCTGATCATAAGAGAAACAGACCCGCCAATCCAATTTGATGAGATCCTGATTCCGGATTCGACCTTTTCTTCTGCCGGCTTCCGAAGAGAATACCTGGTTCCCTTTCATAAAATGGTGAAAACTGTTTTAAAAAACAGACAGGATTTCATGATGTATGATAAAATTTATTTAACACGTACAGGGTTGAAGCCGAATAAGGACTTTGGAGAAAAAGAGATTGAAAAATATTATCGTTCAAACGGTTTTCACGTACTAAGACCGGAGTCTCTTTCCCTGGAGGAACAGATTTTTTATTATGCCAATTGCAGCGAAGTTGCTTCCTTAGAAGGAACACCTGCACACAATATTGTTTTTTCAAAAAAAGGAGTTCGGCAGACGATTTTAGAGAAATCCCAGGCTGTGAACGCAAGACAAATGATGATCTGCCAGTGTTGTGAAGCACAGGTAACCTTTGTGGGGACATACCCGAGGATTAAATTTTACGATTATTATTCGGATGGACCGTTTATCGTTGGAATAACCAAAAAGTTCTGCGATTACGCAAATTCAAGAGATGATTTTCAAGTACAGGCAAAGCCTCTGGTATCGAAATGGTTTTGTGAGTATTTAAGATATGTGATTTTGCGGGTTTTCAAGAGAATTATGCAAATCACGAATAGGTTTTTCCGAGTCGTAAAAATGAAAGCGACATGATAGAATGAATTGAGTCAAATGCTTAAGAAAAATGTATATATATTTAGTGCCTGCTAACCAATGTCCATTTTTTCAGCCCATCTATGCCGCATCCTCAAATTCGATATAACTTCACTCTGTTTCCACCTATTTTTACTGGACGAAAAAAGAGTATCTGTTTTACATCTTAACGATTCTATTTGCGAAAACCGGGGCTCCTTATGAATTATATGTTGCAGTTCTCGCAATTGTGTCGATGGTATTCTTAACGCGTTTTATCTGTAGATATTGCCGGGGAGGCATGTGCCTTGCTTTATCTTCTGTGTCCGCTGGTCATTCTGATAAAAAATCGAATCGTGGAACTCATGGTACTGCTTTCAGGCATTGGCGGTGTTATGTTTCAAGGAATTCAATATTTACGTGACGGAAGCGTGACGATGGGCATGTCTGCTTATCTTTTCCGTGTATTTATGGCGATAGGTGCTTTTCTGCTGGTTCGATTTCTGGGGGTGACAGAGCTGGAAGGGGTTTTCTACCGGATTTTCCTGGATGGAATGATGATGTATTTTTTGTTGTCCTGGAATCCATTTTATGCATCCAGAATGTCGGATGCATTGCGGTTTGTGATTGTTGCGTTGGTGGTGCACAGGTTGGTCACATTGGATTCCGGAAAAGCAGGCGTTTTTCTGATAGTCATCATATTATACACAGGTCTGCTTTTTTGCAGAACTTTGGATAACAGAATCAGGTCGGGACTGAACGAATCCGTTCATGTGTGGAATTATCCGTATGCAACGTTTTACTTTGCGATTATTGAAAGAGGATAAGACCAGCGATGAATAAAATGCAAATTACAAAAATTACGATGAGAGGATTCAAATCTATTCAAAATGAAGAGTTACCTCAAGTTTGACAGTTAGGTGCACACCATGATATAAATTATGATGAAGCAGGGAAAACCATCACGGGACAAACAGTCTGTTGGTTCAAGGGAGGATTGCAGAGTGGATCTGGAGAAGAGCAATAGGGATTTTATTACAGAGGCGTATGAGGCGGCGCAAAAGGAGTTTTTGGAGGCGGAAAAGCTGATGGAGACTCCGGAGGATCTGGTCAGAAAAGAACAGGAAAATCTGGAGCTGCAGGAGGCAGAGGAGCTGCTTGAACTTAATATTCTCGATGAAACAGTTACCACTCGGTATCGGATGCTGGAATCAGAGATTATTGGGAAGAAGGAACTCTTGAATAAACTATATGGGGTGAAGGTGCAGAGCGAGAGCATCCGGATCTTTCAAAAGGCAAGAGAAGAGTTGTCTGTTTCCCTGCAGGAAATTCGAGATTCGATAGAAGCGAAGCATCGTGAAACCATGGAGCAGCGGGAAGCAGACGAGGCGAAGAAGGAAGAGGAACTTTTGCGGGAGACAGAAAACCGGCTTGGGGAGTTGGAAACGGAGTATAAGGAACTCAAGGCGGCTTCGGAGCAGGAGTTTCATAGAGAGCAGGCAGAGTATGATTATCGTCTGAAGCGTGAAAGAAAAAGCAGCAAAGAAAACAGAGAGGCAGAAACTGTAAAGCGGGAGGAAGCTCTTAGACAACAGGAGAAGGAAGCCGAGGATCGGAAGAAGGGAGTGGAAACGCGTCTTGCGGAGATTGCAGAGCTGCAGAAAACAGTTGAGGAAATGCCCTCGCAGATAGAGGCGGCGAGGCAATCAGGGATGAAAAAAGCCGAAGCTCTCCTGAATAAGAACTTTGAATACGAGCAGGCGCTGGAAGAGAAGGATCAAGGGCACCGGATAGAAGCTCTGAAGCTGCAGTACGAGCGCCTTCAGGAAAAGTTTAAAAACCTGCAGGAGGAAAAGGCTGAAATCAGCAGGCGCTTGGAAAAGTGCAACGCGGAAAGCCGTTCCTTAACGAGCGATACGGTGCGTTCCATCGGGGGGATCAATATTTTGAATGCAGAAGCGCGTGTTCATAACGGGACAAATTAATGGGGGATCGGAAAATGACTGAGGAAAATACAAAGGCAGAGATTTTGGAGGCTTACCAGGAGGCGAGAGATAAGGCCAGAGAAGCCGGGATCGCACTTCCGTCGGGACTGTCCGGGTTAAACAAAAGCAATAACAAGGGGGATCTTCTTTCGGCTCTTTCCGGCTTGGAGGCGCTTTTGAAGGAAAAACCTGCTGAAAGCAGGAAAAGAGAAGATATTGACGTTGGAGTGCAGATTTCGATTGAGGATGCCGACATTGCCGTGAAAAACAGAAATAATCGTACAACGGAGTCGTTTCCGGTTTCGGAACGGGGTCAGATCAAACAGAGTGCCGAGGAGAAGACGATAAAAGCGGAAAAAAGAGAAGAGGAAGCACTGCTCTTAAACCGGGACATCCTTCGGAAAATGGATGCTTTAAAGGCTGTTCTGCTCCGCAGAGAGGAGGAACTTAGTACGCTTCTTGCTCTCGAAAAGGGTTTTGCATCACTCGCCATTGATGTAAATACAAAGCGTCAGGAAATGATGTCGATCGAAAAAAGGCTTAAGGAGCAGATGGATGAAAAGGAGGAGTGCCTGAGGGAGAAACTGGAGTCTGTTGAGAGAGAGTCGAAGAGCAGGATAGAGCAGGCAGAAACCGCGATATCCGAGGAAAAAGAGAGGATCGAACAACAAAAGCGAATCCGGGATGAAAAAAGGGCAGAGGAAGAAGAAAACTATCAATATGAGAGATCTGTTGCATGCAAAAAAGAGGATGATCTTTGGGAGGATGAGGCCAGAAAGAGGAAACAGATACTGAATACGGTTACAGACGAAATACTTCTGCTGGAGAAAACTCTTGAGGAAAAGGAGCTACTGGTTCCCTCTCTGGACGAAAAACTCAATGAGCTGCCGGAGCTTTTGAGAGAAGCGGAAAAAGAAGGCTTCGAAAAAATGGAGAAGGAGCTTACAGAAGAGTATTCCCATAGAAGGTCACTTGCAAAAAGAGATGCAGAAGCGTCTGCTGCAACACTTGAAACGCAGATACAGAATCTCCGGTCGGATTATGAGGATCTTCTGACGGAAAAGGATGCCATTGAAGCAAAGCTTGATAAGGCATATGAGGACAGTAACCGGCTTTATCTCCAAACAGTTCAGTCCACCGGAGGCATAAAGATCCTTGGAGGCGCTGAGGGGATCAAGAAATGATCAGGTGAAAGCAGAAAAGGCTCGTTCAGATAGTGATGAGGCTTGTAAGAACCATCCGCAGAAGTGCATCCCACAATATTGGTATCATGAACTGCATGTGATTTTTGTTCTGATGTTATCTCCTCACAGTGAAGAATATGGACAATAAACGAACAATTTATAATCTGTTTCAAGGGATATGGAATAATGAAAAAATTTCCACATCCCTAATTGCAACGACCATTTTTTGCTTGATTACACACGGTTATGCATATACCCATACGACTTTTTTTGCAGACCGAATGGGTTTTTTTAATCAACCGTCTTTTGGCGGCGCCGCTGCTGGACGCTGGTTTCAGCAATATGTATATCTCCTTTTCCGTTCCAGCTACCTGCCATGGCTGGACGGGGTACTTACCATACTCATTCTGGCATTTTCCGTGTATTTGATAGTTTCTATTTTGAATATAAAAAAGAAACTTAGCATCTGGATTATCGCAGGGCTTTGTGCTACGAATGGTTCAGTTATTGCTGCTCATATGTATTGGGCATACAGTATTTTGATTGCACTACTGTTTGCATGTCTTTCCGCATATTTTTGGAAAAGAGATGACTGGAAGCCCGTAATCCGGATAGCCGGAGCAGCCGGTTTCCTATGTCTGTCATTTGCTACATATGGGGCGTACCCAAGCGCTGGTACATCGATCGTGATTATAGCTCTCATTATCGGACTATTAGAAAATAAAGATGCGAAGAGATCATTTGTACGAGGACTGGAATATATAATTTCTTTCTTTCTCGGTGCCGTGATCTATTATGTGATTTTACGGATTTTTCTTTCCGTTCAGACGATTGAAGTCAGCAGCTACATGGGGGAAGACGTTCTCACAAATGGCGCTTCTCTTTCGGAATTGCTTCGCTGCATCGGAATCGCATATGCGAGAACACTGCAATGGTTTTTGGGTATAGAACCGCCATGGAGACATCTTCCCGTATGGTGCGCGGTGGCGATATTTGTATTGGGAATTGTAATGTTTGGAATCCTGATAAAATATAGAAAAGAGAGATTGAGAGAGCCGGGTTATGCTCCCATGATGCTTTTTTTGATCCTGGTTTTTCCACTATCCCTTGGCCTGATTTACGTAATGTCCTTTAATCATGTGCATTATCTGATGCTTTTTTCTTTTGTTTTTCTATATATAGGATTTGTAAAATTGGCGGAAATGGTATACTCTCTGGAGGCACCAAAAAACATACGGATTAATGGACGAAAAGGAGCGGTTTCTATAACGATTATCCTGCTGGGATACTTTGTGATACGTGGTATTTATGTTGGGAATATGACTTACGTCCGTGCAGAACAGGTTTCGATGGAGACAGAGCATATTGCAGAGCGACTGATCAGCAGAATCGAGGACTGTGAAGGGTTCACGGGGGAAGAAACAATTGTCTTTGTGGGAGATGTTTATTCATCTCCATATTTTTCTTCCTATCACAATGAAGAGAAATACTGGCTGGATATTCTTGAAGGGATGGGGATCGGAAACAAGTATTATACAAATGGCTATACTTACAATGGAAATATGTACCCGTATCTGAAAAAGGTGATGAATGTTCAGCTTCCAATGGAACAGTATGATCCGGACAGCTTTTCACAGCTGGAAAAGGATCAGATAGGGGAAATGCTGAGTTTTCCGACAGATGGAAGCATTAGGAAGCTGGGTAATAGAATCATAGTGAAATTAAATGAGGTGGCAGAATGAAGATTGCGATAGCAGGTTCGGGATATGTGGGAATGTCATTAGCTGTTTTGATCAGCCAGTATCATCAAGTGACAGCAGTGGATCTTGTTCCTGAGAAAGTTGACAAAATCAACCGGAAAAAGTCTCCGATTCAGGATGAAGGAATAGAGGATTTTCTGAAAGAAAAAAAACTGGACCTCAGAGCGGTTACCGATGGAACGGAAGCATATCAGGATGCCGATATTATCATTATCTCGGTTCCGACAAACTACGATCCGGAGAAGAATTATTTTGATACTTCTGTAGTCGAAGGTGTATTGGATCAGATTATGGAAGCGGCAGATGCAAAGCACTCTCAGCCGACGATTGTAATAAAGTCTACGATTCCGGTGGGATATACCAAAAGGCTTCAGAAGAAATATCAGACCAATCGAATTCTGTTTTCTCCAGAATTTTTACGAGAGTCCAGAGCTCTTTATGATAACCTCCATCCGTCACGTATTATTGTGGGCGCGAACAGAAACGATGAAGATTCGCGAAAGCGCGCAGAGAAGTTTGCACATATTTTGCTGGACTGTGCAGAAGAAAAGGAGGTGCCGATTCTAATCATGGGAACTACAGAGGCAGAGGCGGTTAAGCTTTTCGCAAATACTTACCTCGCTCTACGCGTGGCTTTCTTTAACGAGCTTGATACCTTTGCAGAGAGCAAAGGTGTGTCGAGCAAAGAAATTATTTCCGGAGTGAGTTTGGATCCACGGATTGGAGATTTCTATAACAATCCTTCCTTTGGTTATGGAGGCTATTGCCTGCCGAAAGACAGCAAACAGCTGCTTGCAAACTATTCGGATGTTCCGGAGGAGCTGATTCGAGCCATCATCGAAAGCAATCGTACAAGAAAAGACTTTATTGCGGATCGAGTTCTACAGAAAGCCGGCTATTATAGCTATTCCGGAAAAAAAATCTATGATCCTTCGGAAACCGATGTGGTCATCGGAGTCTATCGATTGACAATGAAAACTGATTCCGATAATTTTCGGCAGTCCAGTATTCAGGGCATCATGAAGCGTGTCAAGGCGAAGGGAGCGGAGGTGATTATCTACGAACCAACCTTGAAGGATGGATCTACATTTTTCGGGAGCCGAGTAGTCAATCATTTGGAAGAATTTAAGGAAAGAAGCTGCTGCATTGTTGCAAATCGATATGACAGTGATTTAGATGATGTAAAGGATAAGGTCTATACAAGAGATATTTTTCAAAGGGATTAGTGCATCACTTCGAAGAATATGATGTTCTGCTGATAAATATGCAGGATTTTCTGAGCTGTGCGAAGCTGCTGCATTGTTGCGAATCGATACAACAGGGTTCTGGACAAGAGATTGAACGTACATTGACAGCTTCGAAGGGAAAATGATAAGTTATTACTTATAAAAGAAATAAGAAAGATAGCAATAAAAACAGGAATCTGTTAATTAAGGAGGATACGTGATAAATTGGTTTTCGATATATCACGTAAAAATGTAAGATGATAAGATCAATATACGTTAACAATTATAAATCTTTCGTCAATTTCAAGATATACTTTGATCAGGTAGGGGTCCTGATCGGAAAAAACGGAAGCGGAAAAAGTAACCTGCTGACACTTCTTTTATCACTGATGTCATTTATGCGCGGACAGTGTGACGCAAGAACCAGTTTTCCAGACACTACACTAACAAAGTGGATGAAAAGTGATATTCAGACATTTGAATTAGAAGTATCAGATGAAAAGGATACTTATCAGTATCAATTAGAGATTAGTCATAACAAGAATACTGGTCTGATATATGCACATAAAGAAACCATCAAAAAAGATGAAACCGTTATTGTCGAATTAAAGGATGGAGAAGGTACAATAAATATTGGTGATAGTAAAAAGAAAGATATTCTGACAGATAATAAATATTCGGCCTTAAACCTGATTCCGGACAATGCAGGCAATCATTCAATTCAGGCATTAAAAAAACTAATAAACGAGATTATTATTTGCAGCCCGAATCCTAAAAGGATGGATGAATTAGCAGCTAATGACATATATTTTCCGGAATATGAACTTCAGAATATTGCATCCGTATACTTAGGAATAACACAGATACGTCCTGAAATAATATCTGATTTGTGGAATGCAATGAAAGAATCCAATCCGGCTTTTGTGCGATCAGGTATAGGCTTTGTAAATTATTCTAAGTATTTGGCACTGACTTATAAGTATAGCGATCAGGAATTGGAGCACCACTTTTTAGAGATATCAGATGGAGAAAAGATGCTCTTTTCTTTATACTTGCTTTTATATGGATATATACTGCAGGGAATGACAGTACTGTTAGACGAGCCGGATAATTTTTTATCGTTGAGAGAAATTCAGCCTTGGTGCATGGAACTGGAGCAGGTATTGGAAACAAAAGGACAATGTATTATGGTTTCGCACCACCCGGAGGTAATTGATTATTATGCTGACAATTATGGAATATGGTTTTCCAGAATTACATCAGGAGAAACAGTATTAGAGGAAAACCCATATTACCGTGACGATGAGGAAAAGCTCTTGAGGTATTCTGAACTAATTGCCAGAGGGTAGATGTATGAAAGTCAGTAAGGAATATCATTATGTGATTCTTTGTGAAGATAAACAGATGCAGACCTTTGTAACGCATTTTTTGAGGGATCAGGATGTAGAAAGACATCACATCAGAACAATTCCGATGCCGGGAAGCAAAGGAAGCGGCGAACAGTTTGTAAGGGATCATTTAGATGCGGAATTAAAAGAGTTGAGACGTAGAAGCTACAATCGGAATGCGTTGATTGTTCTTACAGATGCAGATAATCTTTCAGTAGAGGGACGCATTCAAGCATTACAAAAAGAGGTATCTGAATATGCAATTTCAAAAATGAATGATGTATTATTGTGGATTCCCAAAAGGCATATCGAGACATGGATCTATTATTTGAGAGATGAAAAAAATGTAGATGAAGAAACCAGATATGATCATCATGTAATGCTAAAATGTAAAGAAGAAAGCAAAAAGCTGTCCAAAATGTTTCAAGATGAAGAGAGCGAATACGAATATTTACCTTCATTGTTGCGTGCAAAAGAAGCTTATCAGACTTTTTGCAAGAACCAAAGATAGATAACCCGACTTTTTTCATTATTCGAGGAATGTACGCAGCAAATATGACATTTGTCCGCGCAGAGCAGGTGCCTGAGGAAACGGAACATATTGCTCTGAGGCTGGTCGACCGCATTGAGGATTGTGATGGCTTTACCGGGAAGGAAACGGTTGTATTCGTTGGAGATCTGCATGAATCCGAATACTTTTCGAACTATCACAATGAGGAAAAATATTGGCTGGACTTTTTAACAGGACTCGGAATTGGGAATAAGTATTATACAAATGGGTTTACCTATAATGCAAATATGTATCCGTATTTGACAAAGATTATGAATGTGAGACTTCCACTGGAGAAATATGATGAAATGCTTTTTACAGATGAGGAAAATGAGATTATTCGTCAAATGCCATGCTTTCCATCGGATGGAAGTGTAGCAAAGATTGGTGATAGGATTATAGTGATGCTGAGTAAGTAAAGATGCTGTGATGCTGATGGTCAAAAATGTTTCATAGGAGGAAACCGTATGGTTAAAAGAAAGTCACGGATTTGGGCTCTGCTTCATGAACTAAAAAAATATGGCGCTAAGGAAGTCATTTATCATATTTTGAGTTTTTTCTTCCAAGGTAAATATACTGTAAGGTATTTGCATGAGAAAGAGAAATACTATCATGCTTTGAAAGGAGACTGGCTGAAAAGAGAAATAGAGGATGATTATCAGATTTTCTTGGGGGGGCAGATGTATAGACCTAGATCATCCGGAAACCTTTAATGAAAAAATACAATGGTTGAAGGCATATGATAATAATTTACCTGATTCCGTGAGCCTCACCACATAATAAAGGCTCTCATGATTGTTGA
>ERZ842401.7603-NODE-7603-length-11033-cov-4.217071_pt1 | contig 11033 bp, 10 predicted proteins | sample MGYA00521270_ERZ842401 | MGnify/ENA primary metagenome ERZ842401 (study PRJEB31892, sample SAMEA3878208) | bioreactor metagenome | biome: Moose rumen | place: Sweden | collected 2011-10 | study: EMG produced TPA metagenomics assembly of the PRJEB12797 data set... | reverse complement strand
GTGGTGTTCGCGCTCCCGCCGCTATGCCTTGGACGGCTTGCCGCGCTCGATGGCAGCTTCTCGCTTGCGCATGGACTTTCCGTGTTCATCGACCGCGCTCCGGAGGGTTTCTTCTCGTTTACTGCCGGCAAGTATACGTGGGTGTACATGCTCGTGTTTTTCTGCTGCGTCGGCTCTACGCTCTCCACCAACTGGTCGCTCGTCCAGCGCTACTATTCTACGCGCAGCGATCGCGACGCGAAGAAGATGGCGTATCTCGTCGCCGCGCTGTTGTTTCTCGGCCCGCCGCTCTTTTTCTTCCCGGCGATGGCGGCGCGCATATTCCTGCCGGATCTGCCTGAGTCTGAGATGAACGGCGTCTACGCGATTCTTTGCCGCGAGGTCCTTCCTGCCGGCATGATGGGACTCGTCGTCGCCGCGATGTTCTCCGCTACGATGAGTTCCCTCGCCGGGAACTTCAACGCCGCCGCCGCGGTCGCGGTGAACGAGCTCTACATTCGTTTCGCGAAGTCGCCGTCGCCGCGCGCGAAGATGGTCGCCGCCCGTACCGCGACCGTTCTCGTCGGCGGTCTTGTGGTCGCATTGACTTTCGTTATGCAGTATGCCCAGGGCGCGGACGATCTCTTCAACCTTTCCAACAAGGTTTTCGGAGTGCTTCTCCCTCCAATCGCGCTGCCGATGCTCGGCGGGCTTCTTGTCCGCCGCCTTTCGCGCCGCGCCGGAATGTCCGGCCTTTTAGGAGGCGCCGCCTTCGGTCTCGTGCTGTTCGCGGCGGGCGCACGTTGGCCGTTTCTGCGCGAGATGACCTGGTCTTTCCCGCTGACTGCGGCGGCGACCGTCGTCTTTCTGGCGCTCGGCACGCTTGCATTCCGCGACGGGCCGGACGAGCGCGCCGCGGTGGAGGCGTTTTTCTCAAGACTGGAGAAGGAAAATGACAAGACGTGAATTCATGGCCGGCGCGGCTTCCTGCGTGGCGCTCGGCGGGTGCGCGGCACTCTTGCCGCGCGGCGGCAGGACCAAGTTCAAGCTTGCTATGGCTGGCTATACGCTCAACAAATTCAAGACGGACGACGCGCTTGCTTTCTGCGAGGCCCACGGCTTTGCGCATCTTTGCGTGAAGAACTTCCATTTGCCGTTCGACGCGACGCCTGCCGACATCGCGGAGTTCCGCCGCAAATGCCGTGACCACGGCGTCGAGCCGTATGCCGTCGGCCCGATTGCCTTCAACTCGCCTGACGAGGCCCGCAGGCGCTTCGACTATGCGGCGGCGCTCGGCGTGCCGCTGATAGTCGGCGTTCCAGGCAGGCAGGACGGCCCCAATTGGACGGATTGTCACAGCGACCGTGCAATGTGCGAACTCTGCTCGCGCCTTGCCGACGAATACAGGATAAAGTTCGCGATCCACAACCACGGGCGGAATCCCAAGACGGGCAACCCGAACCTCTACCCAGCCGTGCCGGAGACTTACGGCCTAATCGGCGACCTTTCGCCACGCATGGGCTTTTGCGTAGACTGGGCGTACACGTATGCGGACGGGCTTGACTGCGGCGAGATCGCGCGGAAGTACGCCTCGCGCATCTTTGACGGGCACGTTCGCTGCCTGTCCGACGCCAAGAACGGTTCGTCGGGAGTGAACCCCGCGGGGCGCGTCTTCGACTACGACGGGATCTTTGCGGCGCTCAGGGAGACTGGCTACGACGGCTGCCTCGGGCTAGAGCTTGCAAACGCGTTCCCAGACAATCCGCAGTGGATCGACGAGTCTCGCGACTACTTCAAGGGGCTGATGTGAAGGGCTGGGTAGATCTCCAGGTGAACGGCTATGCAGGCGTTGACTTCAACGCGCCGGGCCTGACCATCGAAGCCGTGAAGTCCGTCACGGACAGGCTTGCCGCCGACGGCACCGAGGCGTTTCTGCCGACGCTCGTGACCGGTGACCCCGAGACGGTCGTCGCGACGATACGCGTTGTCGTGGAGGCCCGGAAGCGCTATGCGGAGTGCGAGCGGGCGATTCTCGGGTTCTTTCTCGAGGGGCCTTTCATCTCGCCAGGACCTGGCGCCGTCGGAACGCATCCTGTAGAATGGGTGCATGCGCCGGACCTCGCGCTTTTCGGGCGCTTCCAGGACGCGGCGGAAGGGCTTGTCAGGATGGTCAACGTCGCGGCGGAGATTCCCGGTATGCCCGATTTCGTGCGCGCGCTTTCTTCACAGGGCGTCGTCGTGTCGCTCGGGCACCAGCTCGCGACGTCTCCGGCGCAGCTCGAGCCCTGCCTCGCGGCGGGAGCGAAGGCGTTCACCCATCTCGGCAACGGCATCCCGAACACCGTCAACAGGCATGACCAGATCGTGTTCTCGGCGCTCGTCGAGGATCGTGCGTCGGTCATGTTCATTCCCGACGGCCACCATCTTCCGGACACGATGCTGAAGCTCTATTGCCGCGCCGTGCCGCTCAGGCGCCTTATCGCCGTCTCGGACGCGCAGTATCCGGCCGGAATGCCGCCCGGGGAGTACGATGTCTGCGGTGCGCGCGCCCGGCTTGAGCCGAACGGGCTTCTCTGGAACCCGTCGCGCAACTGTCTCGTCGGCGCGACAACGCCGATGTCGAGGATGATGGAGCTCCTCGCCGAGCGCGTGGGGCTTTCAGACGATGAACTTCGCGCGATAGGACGCGACAACCCGCTTGAGCTCATAGGAGGAGAAAAATGAACATAGTGATTGGAAAGGACAAGTTGGACATGGCCCGCCGCGCGGCGGATGCCGCCGCAGGGAAGATCCGCGAGGCGATAGCCGCGCGAGGAGATGCGAGGATAATCGTCGCGACGGGCGCGAGCCAGTTCGAGTTTCTCGCAGCGCTCGTCGCGGAACCGGGCATCGACTGGTCGAAGGTGACGGGATTCCACCTCGACGAATATTTAGGTCTTCCCGTGGCGCACAAGGCGTCGTTCCGCGGCTACATGCGCGAGCGGCTCGTCTCGAAGACGCCGCAGCCGATGAAGGCGTTCGTAGAGGTCAACGGAGAGGCCGAAGATGTCGGCGCGGAGCTCGCTCGGCTTGAGGCGCTCGTGAGGGAGAAGCCTGTCGACGTCGCCTGCATAGGCATTGGCGAAAATGGGCACATCGCATTCAACGATCCGCCGGCGGACTTTGACGCGAAGGCGGCCTACGCCGTCGTTGACCTCGACGAGAAGTGCCGCATGCAGCAGGTCGGCGAAGGGTGGTTCGCCTCGCTTGACGACGTTCCCAGGCAGGCGTTCTCGATGACCGTGCCGCAGATAATGTCGGCGCGCGCCATCGTCTGCACGGTTCCTGATTCGCGCAAGGCCGACGCCGTCGCAGGCGCGGTCAATGGGCCGCTCACGAACATGTGCCCGGCGTCGATTCTGCGTCAGCATTCTGACTGCACGATGTTCCTCGATCCGCCAGCCGCGGCGAAGCTCGGGAAGGGGGTCGAATGAGGGCGTCGTCAGCTGGCGGGTGCGTGCGTGGCAAGGTCGTGGCCATGGCGGCCGCGGCGCTTCTTGCCGTCTTCGGCGCGGTCGCGGAGACGCGCATCGAGGAGGGCTTCGTACCGATGTTCAACGGCCGCGACCTTGCTGGCTGGGAGGGTGCGACCAACACGTATTGCGTCACGCCCGAGGGCTACTTGACGTGCACGCAGTCCGACGGAATCGGGGAATCCGGCGTCAAGAACCTGTGGACGACGCGCGACTACACCAACTTCACAATCAGGTTCGACGTAAAGCTTCCGCCGAACGCGAACAACGGGCTCGGCATACGCACGCCCCCCAACGGATGGTGCTCTCGCGAGGGGATGGAGCTACAGCTCCTCGACGACTGGGGCGACATGTACAATGGCTCCAACCGTCTTGCCGACGTGCACTACACCGGTGCGATATACGGAGTGGTCGCGCCGGCGCGCAAGGTAAACGGCGACAGCTACCTGAAAAAGCCCGGCGAGTGGAACAGCGTCGAGGTCACGGCCGACGGGCCGAGGGTCAAGTTCGTCTTGAACGGCTCGACGCTTGTCGACGCCGACGTTTCGCAGTATTCGACGGACGGCACCGTGCCTGCCGACGGAATACGCCGGCCGGGACTGCACAACAAGTCCGGACGCATCCACTGGTGCGGACACGGGCACAACATCTTTTGGCGCAACATCAGAATAAAGGAAATACGTTAGGGGGGCTATGTACAGCAGAAGGCAGTTTCTTGGATATGGCTCGGCGGCGTTCATCGCGGCTTCGGGCAGGGTGTTCGGGGCAGAGGCCCCGTCAAACAGGGTTCGGCTCGCCATCGTGGGGTGCCACGAGCTTGGCCGCGGGCAGCAGGTGATGAAGTCGGCGCTTCGCGTGCCCGGCGTGGACATTGCCTGCGTATGCGACGTCGACTCGCGTGCGCGCGATTTCGCCGCGGCAGAGGTGGAGCGGCTTTCGGGCTTTGCGCCGCGCAAGGAGAAGGATTTGCGCAAAGTCCTCGAGTATCCGACGCTCGACGGCGTCATACTGGAGACGCCAGACCACTGGCATGCCTATGGCGCGGTTCTTGCGATGCAGGCGGGCAAGCATGTCTATGTCGAGAAGCCGTGCTGCTTCTGTCCGCGCGAAGGCGAGATTCTCGTCGATACGTGGAAGCGTACCGGCAGGGTGCTGCAGGTAGGTTCGCAGAGGCGCTCGTCGTCCAACTATCGCGCCGCGTTTGCCTGGCTCGCGGAGAACGGGAATCCCGTCGGGGAACTGCGCTTTGCGAAGTGCTGGTATGCGTCTAACCGCGCGTCGATCGGCCGTGGCAGGGTCGCGCCGGTTCCCGAATGGCTTGACTGGGACCTTTGGCAGGGGCCTGCGCCGCGCGTTGCCTACCGCGACAACGTCGTCCACTACAACTGGCACTGGTTTCGACGGTGGGGCACGGCCGAGACGGGCAACAACGCGCCGCACTTCGCCGATGTCGCGCGCTGGGCGCTCGGGGGCAAGTTCCCCGAGCGCGTCACGACGGCAGGCGGGCTCGTGTTTCCGAAGGGCGACGACTATGAATGGCCCGACACGTACAGTATGTCGTTCGAATATCCCGGCGGAAAATTCGCGACCTTTGAACTTGTAAGCCACCTTCGCGCGAGGACGTTCAAGAACGCCGGTTCCGGGGCGATCGTCTACGGCGACAGGGGGTCGGTGTATTTCGGTCCTTACGACGACGTGTGCGTGTTGGATGAGAAAGGAGTGGAGATAAAGCGCTGGGACAAGGATACTGCCGCGAAGGCAGGCAGTCTCACCGATCCAACTACAAGTCTCGACATCATCCACATGTCCAATTTCGTCGCGTGTATCCGCTCTGGAAGCCAGAAGACGGCGGCCCCTGCGGACGAGGGCTACATGTCGAGCTATATGCCGATCGTCGCAAACATCTCGCTCGACCTGCATGAGCCGATTAGGACGGATCCTGAAACCGGCCGCCCAATCGGCAACAAGGCGGCGGAGGCGCTGTGGCGGCGGGAGTACGAAAAGGGCTGGAATGTATTTCAAGTATAAAGGAGGTGCAATATGGCGAAAGACCAAGTGAACGGCGAGAAACGCACCGGAAAGCGGCTGTTGTCGCTCGACGCCCTTAGGGGCTTCGACATGTTCTTCATAACGGGAGGGGCTGCTGCCATTTCCGGGATATGCGCGGCGCTTGGCTGCCAGGATGGCTGGCTTGCGGCGCAGATGAAGCACGTCGAATGGACTGGACTCGCGCAGCACGACACGATCTTTCCACTCTTTCTTTTCCTCGCCGGCGTCTCATGGCCGTTCTCCCTCGGCTCGCAACTCGACCGCGGACGGGCTGTCTCGCGCATCCAGGTGAAGATCGTGGTCCGCACGGCGATACTGTTCCTCCTGGGGTTCTCGTTCGGCGGGGTGCTCAAGTTCAAGCCGGACTTCCGCCTTATGGGCGTCCTCCAGTATATCGGGCTTTCCTGGGGATTCGCGGCGACGGCATGGCTGCACATCAGGCGCAAGAGCGTTCTTGCCGCCTTGGCGGCGGTCCTGCTCGTCGGCTACTACGCGCTTCTCCATTTCTGCGTAGCGCCAGGGGCGCCGGAAGGCGCGTGGTCCTATTCGGTGGAAGGCAACATCGTCTCGTGGCTCGACAAGGCGGCGTACGGTTCGCACATGGTCGCTGGCTGGGGCTATGAGCCGGAGTCGTTCTTCGCACTTCCGACTGGCATCGCGCTCGCTCTCATGGGCATGTTCGCCGGGTCGCTTCTAAGGCGCGGCGGCACACAGTGCACGGGTCGCAAGTGCGGGATCCTCGCGGCGTTTGCCGTGGCGAGCGGGGTCGCCGCATGTGTCTCGGTCCTCGTTCTCGGCGATCCGATCGTAAAGAAGCTATGGACTGTTTCGTTCGTGCTTTCGGCGGCGTCCTATTCGCTTTTCATGCTTGCGCTTTTCGTGTTTGTCGTAGACGTCCTCGGCTTGCGGCGCTGGACGGTTGCGTTCGATCCTGTCGGCAAGAACTCGATACTCGCCTACATGCTGATGATGACGGGTGTCATGAGCGTTCTTCAGAGGTGGCTTTTCTCGGGGCTCTGCGGCTATGTCGATGCCTGGGGTGGTGCGCTTACAGGCCTTACGTCCTATCTTGTCACATGGTCGATACTCTGGTATCTCGGCCGCAAGGGAGTATTCTTAAAGGTATAAAAATCACGAAAGGTATGAAAATCATGACTAACAAAACTCTGTCCTCTCTGTTGCCACTTGTCGCGCTTGGCCTCGCCGTTGTCGCTTCGCCATGCGTCCACGCCGAGGAAAGATCGCCCGTGATGCTGTCGCTCTTTGACCCAGTGCAGTGGCCGTCGTCGCAAAGCGATGTCGGCGGATTCCGGCTTTCGCTTCTCTACGGGCAGTGCGACGATTTCGCAGGGCTCGACATCGGGCTCGTCGGTCGCGCGACCGGCGATTTCAACGGGCTCTCGATAGGCGGCGCGAACATCGTCTCGCGTCGGCTCGTCGGTCTTCAGGTGGGGCTCGTCAACTGGAACTCGAATGGCGACGATTCCTCGGCTCGTCGCTCGATTGGCGTTCAGTATGGTCTCCTGAACTATGCCGATTCATTTCTCGGGCTTCAGGACGCCTGGATAAACATGTCGAGCGGTAACATGTCGGGTCTTCAGTATGGCTTCCTGAACTGCGCCTCTGACGTGCACGGCGTACAGTGCGGAGCGCTGCTCATTGCTGGCGTCAACGTTGCCGCCGGTTCCGTCAGCGGCTGTCAGATCGGCATAGTGAACTATGCGGGCAAGATGGATTCCGGCTTGCAGATAGGGATTGTAAACGTTATCTCCCGCGGCGGCTTCTTACCAGTCTTTCCGATTATAAATGGTAGCTTCTGACTTATGGCGGGGGCCTAAGGCGCTTCCTCTGGCGCTGTGATGCGGTTGTTGAAGTTGTGATATAATATCTGCATGAGAATGAAATGCTTCGTGCTGTTGCTGCCTCTCCTCGCAGCAGGTTGCGCGACCGGTTCCACTGCGGAGGCACCTGTCGTCCACGCGCGCTATTCCCAAAAAGGACCGTCCAACATCGACATGTTCGGACCGCACGGCGTGTTCGTTTCCGTCACGAACGGAGTCGTAGACGCGGAAACGCAGCCGCCCGCCGGCGACGACGACCTGAGCTTTTGGTTCAGCTGCACCTACGATGCCGCCGGGCTTGCGGTAAGGGTGGTCGTCCTTGACGACGATGCTCGCCGCGCCGACACCTGTCCCTCCAACGCGGTTTCGTGCGCCGCATGGGACGACGATGCAGTCGAGATCTTCATTGATGCCGAGCTTGCGCGCTTGCCAGACAGTCGTGCGGACGGCGGTATCCATTTGAAGCATGGCGGAGAGTTCGCCCTTGTCGCCAATGGCGCCGCAAACAGCGATTACTCCGGCTACCCGAACACGTTTTTCCGTGTCAACAAGAAGCATTTTGCCAAGAAGGGGACGGCGGAATTGAATAGCATGGCTAATTCAACTAATGCCTGGTGGTCGGGTTGCGCGATGCCGTTCACAGTCGGGGCGAGAAACCAGGACGACTCGTCCAAGCTCACGCTTTACACCTTCTACATCCCTTGGGCCGCGATGGGCAGGACGTCTCGGCCCGATCGAATCGGCTTCAACATCAGCGTGCAGGACGATGACGGAGGAGGCCGTCGCGATCACGCCCTCTACTGGGTCGGCAACCCCAAGCGCCCCTACTCCGACGAAAGCGCTTTCGGAATCCTCGTCTTCGACCAGTAAAATGTCCAGATTCGGGTCGGGCATTGTTGGATTTGCCCCGCCGCGCAGGTTGTGTTATAATTCAAGGTATGAAGAAAATTGCCGTAATGCTGTCCGCGGCGCTTGCCGCGTCCGTAGTCTTCGCAAACGCCTGGGACGGAGTGCTCATCAAGGGGCGCACCGACAAGGACAATCCGGTGGGGTACAAGTCCGGCGAGCCGATCGTGTTCACGCTCGTCGCGTCCGAGGTCCCCGCCGAGCTCGAGAATGCCGGCTACATGGTCGACTGGAAGCGCACCGGCGACGACGGCAAGGTAGAGTCCGGCAAGGTGCCGTTCAAGTCGGGCGAACTCTGCAAGGTGACGACGAAGCACAGCGTCCCCGGTTTTGTGCGGCTTGAGACGTATGTCGTCGATGCCAACGGCAAAAAGGTCATGCGCGACAAGACCGCACCCGGGGCTCCCAACTGGCAGAGCTACCTGAAGGAAGTGTTCTTCGACGGTGGCGCTGGCGTTGACGTCGACAAGATCGGCCGGTTCACGCCCGAGCCGAAGGACTTCGACGCGTGGTGGGGCAAGCAGAGACAGCTTCTCGCGTCCGTTCCCCTCAAGGCGACGCGCAAGGAAGTGAAGACCGTTCAGGGCGTAAAGATCTACGAGCTCTACGTCGACTGCTACGGGCCGCGTCCCGTCTCTGGCTACCTTTTCATCCCCGATGGAGCCGCGCCGAAGAGCTGCAGGGCGCGCTGCGGTTTCCAGGGCTACGGGTTCTACAAGCAAGGATGCCCCGAGTGGGCTGCTTGGACTTGCAAGGCGCGCAACGAGATATTCCTCGAGATCAACGCCCACGGCTACGAGCTTGGCCGCGAGCAGGCTTACTACGACGAGTTCGGCAAGGGCATCCACCCCGAGGGCTATTCGTACGCCTTCTCGCCCGAAGAGAACGCAAAGCCAGAGACGGCCTATTTCCGTTTCATGGCGCTTCGCGTCATGCGCGCGCTCGAGTACGTGAAGTCGCTTCCTGAGTGGAACGGCAAGGATCTTGTCGCCGAAGGTGGCAGCCAGGGCGGGCTCCAGACTGTTTGGGCCGCGGGGCTCGATCCCGATGTGTCGCTTGCGCGTCCTTCTATCACCTGGGGGTGCAATTTCTCCGCGACGGAACCGGGCGGCCGTCTCCACGGCAACTGGTTCGTCAAGTATGCGCCGGGGCTCGAGTATTTCGACGCCGTCTCGCACATCGCCCGCGCCAAGTGTCCGGTCGAGATTCCGCGCGCAGGTCTCGGCGACTACGTCTGCCCGCCGTCTGGTCAAGCCGCGCTTTTCAATGCGATCAAGACGCCGAAGTCGATACTGTGGGTACAGGGCTCGCAGCACGGTCTCGTTCCGCCGCAGCCGAACCAGACCTATCGCGTCGGCGACTTCGATCCCACTGGCGGCGAGTCTAAGTCTCAAAGCGCTTCCTCTGACGTGAAGTAGCCGTCGCGCTCCGCCATGGCCCCGGTGTCCTCGCCGGAAGGCTTGAGGGCCAAAATTATGGTATAATTCTCTTCTATGGCGAAGCGGGAAAACTATGACGCCGCAAAGAAGCTTATTGAGGGCGCAAAGCGGATTCTCATTTCGGGGCACCTGAGCCCCGACGGGGATTCGCTCGGCTCGATGATCGCGCTCGCGCGGCTTTTGAGAGGCGCTGGGAAGGACGCATGGGCGACCGCTGACCTCAACGCGCTCGGGAAGCCCGGTTTCCTCGAAGGAGCGGCAGATTTGATTCCCGTGCGCAAGCTCAAGAGTGCCAGGCGCAGGATTGGCGGCGCGTTTGATCTCTTCATCGCCGTGGACTGCAGCTCGTTTAGCCGCATGCCGCCGGAGGTCGAGCCGGTCGCGAAGAGCCTAAAGTGCATCTGCATCGACCATCACGTCACGAACGACGGCTCGTTCGGCGATGTGCAGATCGTAGATCCCGAGGCGTCGAGCGCTGGCGAAATCGTCTGGCGATTTGCGAAGTGGATGGAGTGGAAGCTCGATCGAGTGTCTGCCGAGGCGCTATGGGTCGCGATGATAACGGATTCCGGCAGGTTCGCCTACGACTCGACGAGTCAGCGCACCTTGCGCGCGGCTGGCGATCTTCTCAAGTATGGTGTCCGCACCGCATTCATCAACGACGTCATATACGGGACCTTCCCGCGCAAGGCCATTGAGCTCAAGCGCATCGCGTGGCGTTCTCTCCACATCTGGAAGAACAGGAAGGTCGCCGAGGTGACGCTAACGCGCGACGACTTCCGCGAGGTGCGCGGCACGAAGGCGGAGGCAGAGGACATTATCGAGATCCCGCGCTCCGTTGCGCGGAACGAGATCGCTCTTTTCTTCTACCAGATCCCCGACCGCACGAAGGAGGTCCGCTGCTCGATAAGAACGCGCGGCGACTGGGACGCGACCGTCCTTGCCGCGAAGTTCGGTGGCGGCGGGCACCGCAAGGCGGCGGGCTGCACGATAAAGGCGTCGATGGGCGCGGCAAAGCGGCAGATGCGCGCGGCCGTGAAGGAACTTCTGAAGAGCGCATGTCGCAAGACAATGCGCATTCCCGCGGGAATCGTATGACGAATAGCGCCAAAGCCATTGTACTTACCGACGGAAAGGCCGGGCACGAAAACCAGTCAAAGGCGTTCGCGCGCGCGCTTGGGCTTGACTTCCAGCTTGTGCCGGTGAAATTCAAGTCGCTGTTCCACAAGATGCTCAGCTATCTTTTTGACAGGCTTGGCATAAGGACTGTGGGGCTTCTTCATGGATTGGACGAACTCCTCAACTCC
>ERZ842401.7602-NODE-7602-length-11033-cov-4.819093_pt1 | contig 11033 bp, 10 predicted proteins | sample MGYA00521270_ERZ842401 | MGnify/ENA primary metagenome ERZ842401 (study PRJEB31892, sample SAMEA3878208) | bioreactor metagenome | biome: Moose rumen | place: Sweden | collected 2011-10 | study: EMG produced TPA metagenomics assembly of the PRJEB12797 data set... | reverse complement strand
GGCCGCGCGCGACGGCGCGGTTGACCGCATCGACGCGGTCGCGCGCGCCGAGCTTGGCGAAGACGCCCGACAGCCGCACCTTGACCGTAATCTCGCTCACGGCCAGCGTCTCGGCGATCTCCCGGTTCGTGCGCCCCTCGGCCGCGAGCCGCAGGGTTTCGAGCTCCTTGCCGGTGATTTCGGGCGCGGCGGCGCGGCGGTCGTAGATGACGCGGACATCCTCCGGGATGAACCGTCCGCCGTCCGCGACAGCCCGGATCGCCTTCATGATCTCGCCCGAATCGCCGTCCTTCATCACATAACCCTTCGCACCGAGTTCCAGGGAGCGATAGATGTCTTCGTCCGTCCCGCTTGTCGTCAGCATCACGACCTTGGCGTCCGGATGCACGGCGAGGATGTCGCGGAGCGCCTCGATGCCGTCCTTCCCCGGCATGCGGATGTCGAGCAGGGTGACGTCCGGCTTCGCCGCGTCCACAAACTCCGCGGCGCCTTCGCCGCGTGAATGCTCCCCGGCGAACTCCATGTCCTTGAACATCCTCACGGCGAACTTGAGCCCCAGACGGACGACCGAATGGTCGTCGATCACCGCCACGCGTATCTTTTTCATCGCCTTGCCTTCCCCTTGAGTTCGACAAAGTTCCATCCGTCTTCCTCGCCGAACGACACGGCAAAACCGCTGCGTTCGCCGCGCTCGTGCATGCTGTCTATACCGAAATGCCCGGCCGAACTGCCCGGCGCACGGCTTGCGTCAAAAGGCAGTCCGTCGTTCAGGACGCGCACCACATAGCCGTCTGCCCCGTTCCGTTTCGACTCGATGCGCAGTTTCGTCGCCTTGCCGTGCCGAATCGCGTTGGCGACCGCTTCCTGCACGACGGCGAGCACGTCGCCTTTCACTTTCGGGGCAAGGTCGGACGGCATCCGCTCAAGGTCCGTTTCGACCGCGACGCACTTCGCCGCCCTGACCCGCCGCGCATGCAGGCCGAGAAGCTCGTCTATCCGCATCGTGAGGATGTCGTCGTTTCTGAGGTTGTCGATGGCGTTCCTCACCTCAATGCGCGAGACGTCCAGCATTTCGCTCGCGGTCGAAAGCGCCTCGCGCTGTTCGCCCGGGAGCGTGGATTCCGCCGAGCGGACGGTGTCGAGCAGGATACGCGTCCCGGAGAGATACTGCGACACGCTGTCGTGCAGTTCGGCCGCGATCCTGCGCCGCTCCGCCGCGATCGCCTTCGCCCTGACCTTGCGCTGGCGTCTGCCGAAGACGAGAACGGCAATCACGGCAAGCAGCGGCAACGGCACTATGAAAGAGGCGACCCTGCACACGGCGAGCGTCCAGGCAACCCATTTCCTCGCCAGAGGAACCGGATGTATCGCGCCGCCGCCCGCCGCCTCCAGCACGGGGAACAGCTCGACCCCGGAAGTGCTGATGTACGGCATGACCACGCCGTCGGCGAAGACACGCTCTCCGCGATGCCGTCTGCAGTCCTCTTCCGAAACCCCGTGTACGAGCAGCGTCCCGCCAGGCGTCTCGAGCTCCAGCTCCGGCAGGTCGTGCCCGAATATGTTGACGATCCGCGCATCGCCCACCGTCCCCTCGAACCGCGCCCGCGTATTGGAGCGGACTCCCCTCTTGAGGTCGGAAAGCCCGGTGAGAGGCGGCGGCGGAAGCTTCATCTGCCCGATCTTCCTGATGTGTGAGGCGACGACGCCGGCGTGAACCATCATCGGATCGACGAATCCGCGCACTTCAACGATGTCTCCGGTCGCCAGCGTACGGAAGCCGGAATGCTCGCTCTTCGGTCTTTCGGGGAAGGCACCCGTGACATACATGCCGCGTCCGTTCGGCCGTGCGACATCGGCGAGTATGGCCGTGTCGTTGATGTGCGGATGCGCATACACCACGACGCCAGTCACCACGCAGGACGGCTTGTGAGAGAACCGGAACCGGTCCGGCGCAAGTATACCGTCAACCGTCGCGGGGAGGAAATCCGCCTTGCTCTCGAAGAGAATTCCCCTCGGCCTGGCGGCACCGTGCGGATAGCTGCGAAACGTGAGCACGACATCATTCATGCCGACGCGCATCTGCGGAGTTATGTCCACAAGCGACGCATCTGACGGCGAATGCGACAGGTCGACGTCGTTGATGCTGAACGCGAACGACTCCGGACAGTCCTCGACCCGCATCGCGAAGCGCACACCGGGGCTAGGGTGCAGGGCAAAACGCGCCGAGAACTCCACCGTGCCGGGCGTCCTCGGCTGCCGCGGCTCGAACAGCACCTCCGTCGCATCGCGTAGATCGGCATGCACCGGCACGACTTCAACCGGGTCAAGCAGAGAATGCGTGGCCGCGCCGCACGAAGTGGCAAGTGCTGCTGCCGCGACTAAGGGACTTGCGTATCTTAATAACGCATTCATCTGTGCAGCATTATACTTAAAAAACTCAGTTGAAGTCAAGAAAGGTGCGCGATTCGTCAGAATACAGAATTCGCGATTCCACTCTGTCATACCTCGGTCGTCGCGTGGTTTGCGTCGAGGAACGACTCGACCTCGGCGCGCGTCGGGGCGGAAGGCGGGCGGCCGGAGAGGCCGCGGCACTTTATCGCCGAGACCGCCGCGCCGAAGCGCTGGCACTCGAGAAGATCATGCGTCTCGAGCCAGCGGATGGCGAAGCCAGTGTGGAAGAGGTCTCCGCATCCAGTCGTGTCGACGACTTTCTCGACATGGAACGCCGGACACTTCACGAAGTCCTTTCCGTCGAAGCACATCGACCCGCGCACGCCCATCGTCGCGCCGCAGACCTTCGGGCGGTACTTGGCGTAGACCTCTCTCACCGCAGCCTCGGTGTCGCTTGTTGTCGTCCGCTTGCTGCCCCTCCCCGTAAGCTTCAATATGAACTCCTCGGAGCATATGAGAAGATCGGCGAGCGGCAGAAGCTCGTTCATCCCATCGCGGTGCGTGCCCGCGTCGTACATCACGGTGACGCCCGCCTCGCGCGCAACTTTCGCCGCGGCAATCGCGCCACCTGCGTTGTGTCCGTCGAGATGCAAAATCTTCGCCTTCGCGATTCTCTCGGCGTCTATCTCGTCGGCCGTCAGCTCGGTAAGCCCCTCGTGCGTCCACGCGCATGACCTGGCGCCAGTCTTCTCCTCGATCCAAAGATACGCTATTGCGCTCGTCGCACCCTTCCTGACCTTCACCATCGAGGTGTCGACGCCCTGGCGCGCGAAGTCGTCGAGGATCATCCGCCCGTCCGCATCGTCGCCGACAGTTCCGACGAACGCCGCGCTCATCCCGAGCGCCGCCGCGCCCGCCGTGGAGTTCGCGGCAGGTCCGCCGCCCATGATGGCGTGGGACAGCATCCGCACCTTCGTGTCCATCGGAATGAACGGCAGCACCGCGAGGTGGTCGTTCGAACAAAAGCCGAGGCCGATGTAATCCGCATCTTTCATCACAGCAATTATACCACAAACACCATGAGAGTGCAGAGCAGTCTCCTGAAACGAGATGAGAAAACATGAGAAATATGGTAGACTATCCCGCATGGACAACCTACGCATACGCAAGATAATCAACTTCGCGAAGGAACGCAAGTCGTGCTCGATCGCCGAACTCATGGAGAAGTTTGGAGTAAGTTCCGCGACGATCCACCGCGACATCGACCTTCTCGCGAAGCGCGACGTCATAGAGCGCGTCCGCGGCGGAATAATCTACAACGACGCGCCGAACGCCCGCGCCACTTCCGCAGACTACCAGGAACGCGTCGTCGCGAGGCGCGCGGAGAAAATCGCGGCGGCACGACGGGCGCTCGCTCTTGTGGAAGAGGGAGACATCGTGTTCCTCGACTCGTCGACGACTGTCTACGAACTTGCACTATTGCTGATGCAGAGCAAGCTCGACCATCTGACCGTAATCACAAACGCGATTCCGGTGATGCATCTCTTCAGGAAGTTTCCGCCGCACTGGTCGATGATCGGGCTTGGCGGAAATTACGATCCGCAGCTCAATTCAATACTCGGTGCGGCAGCACTTGAGCATCTGTCGCGCTTCAACGTGACGAAGGCGTTCGTCTCGGCCTTCGGGCTCGACGACAAGACGGCCACAACAAACCACGAGCAGCAGGCCGAGATACTGCGCAGAGTGCTCGATGCCGCAGACAAGCGCTATCTAATCATCGACCACACGAAGATAGGGCGAAAGGGAATCTACCGCATCGCCGCCCGCGGCGGATTCGACGCGATCCTGACGGATAGATCAAAAGACAGTCGCTAATCGCGGCGGTGGAGCGAAGGTCCGAGCGAGTGGATACGGCGTATTCGCCGAGGGTCCACGAGAAGGAGCCTTCGGACACCGCCACGATCAGACGCGAACTCGTCCTGAGGCAACCTCGGCGCGGTATTCGTCGACGGTGCGGCGAAGGCCGGCGGCAAGGTCAATCTTCGGCGCCCAGCCGAGCTTGCGGATGAGCCGCGTGTCGCAGAGCTTCCTCGGGGTGCCGTCGGGCTTCGTGCGATCCCACTCGATGAACGCCTGGGAGCCCGTCGCCTCCTTCACCATATCCGCAAGCTGGCGTATCGTCACTTCGCGGCCAGAGCCGACGTTTACGAGGTCTGGCGGGTTCTCCATCTCAAGGAGAAAGAGACACGCCGACGCGAGATCGTCCACGTGCAAGAACTCGCGAAGAGGCGAACCCGATCCCCAAAGCGTCACCTTCTGGCTGCCGCTAACGCGCGCCGTCTCGAACTTGCGTATCATCGTCGGCAGGACGTGTCCATGCTCCGTGTCGTAGTTGTCGCCGGGCCCATAGAGGTTCGTCGGCATAAGCGAATGGTAGACAAGCCCCCTTTCGCGCCGCAGGAACTCGCAGAGCTTGAGCCCCGATATCTTCGCAAGCGCATAGCCCTCGTTCGTCTTCTCGAGCTCCGAAGTGAGAAGCGCAGACTCGGGGATCGGCTGCGGCGCCATACGCGGGTAGATGCAAGTCGAGCCGAGGAAAAGAAGCCGTTTCACGCCAGTCTCGGCGGCGGACCAGACAGTGTTCAGCGCGATGAGTTCGTTCTCGTAGAGGAACTGCGAATTCGCCGCGCTGTTCGCGCCGATGCCGCCGACGCGCGCAGCCGCGATGATGGCAACGTCGGGCTTCTCCGCTTCGTAGAACGCGCGGACCGCAGCCGGGTCAAGGAGATCGAGCTCGGAATGGGTACGCGTTACGATGTTCTCAAAACCCGCCGCCTTCAGCGCGCGAACGCACGCCGAGCCAACCATGCCGCGATGCCCCGCGACGTAGATCTTGTCGGTCTTAAGCATCCTTTATCGCCCTTTCCTTGCGGGCGAGCTCAAGGTCGGACTCGACCATCATCTTGACGAGGTCGTGGAACTTCACCTTCGGCTCCCAGCCAAGCTCGCGCTTCGCCTTCGACGCGTCGCCGAGAAGCTGGTCGACCTCGGTCGGGCGGAGATACCTCTTGTCGCACTCGACGTACTTCTCCCAGTCGAGGCCGACGAGGCCGAACGCCTCCTCGAGGAATTCCTTGACCGTGTGCATTTCGCCCGTCGCGAGAACGAACTCGTCGGGCCGCTCGTGCTGCATGATGCGCCACATGCCCTCGACGTAGTCGCCCGCAAAGCCCCAGTCGCGGAGCGAGTTGATGTTGCCCATGTAGAGCTTGTCCTGAAGCCCCATCTTGATGCGGCCGACGGCCCTGGTGATCTTGCGCGTCACGAACGTCTCGCCGCGGCGAGGCGACTCGTGGTTGAAGAGGATTCCGTTGGAGGCGAAGATGCCGTATGCCTCGCGGTAGTTGCGGACGGCCCAATAGGCGTAGAGCTTCGCGACCGCGTAGGGCGAGCGCGGGTAGAACGGAGTCGTCTCCTTCTGCGGCACCTCCTGCACGAGGCCGAAGAGCTCGGAAGTCGACGCCTGGTAAAACTTCGTCGTCTTGTCGCGGCCGGTGAGATGAATCGCCTCAAGAAGACGCATGGTGCCGAGCGCATCGACGTCGCCGGTGAACTCTGGCGAGTCGAACGACACGCGCACGTGGCTCTGCGCCGCGAGGTTGTAGATTTCGTCAGGCTGTATCTCGTAGACGAGCTTTACGAGGTTCGCGCTGTCCGCGAGGTCACCGTAGTGGAGGAAGAGCTTAACGCCGTTGATGTGCGGGTCTTGGTAGAGGTGGTCTATCCTCTCAGTATTGAACGTCGACGCACGGCGGATTATACCGTGAACCTCGTATCCCTTTTCAAGCAGCAGCTCCGTGAGATAGCTGCCGTCCTGTCCCGTAATGCCGGTAATGAGTGCTTTCTTCATTTGGTCCTCTTTCCTTGAGGTGTGTATTATACCAAATCCCAGGACCCCAAGGCCGACTCCGCCGACCCCTGACTACTGACCCTGACCGCAGAGATTCAAATCACGTTCAGCGAGCGGATGCAGGGTATGAGCGTGTTTGCGAGAACTTCGGAATTCAGCTGGTGCCCGCCTGGGAAGGTTTGGGACATGCCTGGGTAGTGCTGCTCGAAGGCCTCCCTCGACTCGGGGCCGACAAGCGTGTCGGCGTCGCCGAAGAGCCCGTGGCAGAGCATGCGGTCGTCGTCGTCGATGCCGTCGAACTGGCGCGATTCAAGCTCCTGGAAATGGGCAACCGTCTCCTTCGTGACGTGGAACTCGGTCTCGCCGTCCTTGCGCTTGTTCAGCCACTTGTGCTTGCCGACATAGAGAATGTCGTACTTCTTGGACGTCCAGAACGACGGGTTCACGCAGATGCGCGGAAAGCCGTGGAGCATCTGTGCGTACATCCCGCCCATCGATGTGCCGATTACGAGATCTGGCATCTCGTCGTAGGCAAGCGCCTCGAGCGTCTTCTCGGCGACAAGCGGATCAAGCGGGATGTCCGGCGCAACCACGACTGCGCGATGCGCCGGTTCTGCCCGTTCCCAGAACCACTTTCGCAGCAGCTCGACGGTTCCGCTTGCGCCCGACGACGCAAAGCCATGTAGATACAGAATCTTTCTCAATGCGTATCCCGACATGCAATGTCAGTCGATCTTCATCTCCTTCGGGAACTTGGCGGCGGGAATCGTCTTCCCGCTCTTCTCGTCCACGGTTTCGACATCGGCGACATTGTGCGCGCGGAACTCCACGCGGTTGGAGGTGTAGTACAGCAGGGCGCGCAGGGCGAGCGCGATGTCGCGTCCGAACGCACGGCATTTCTCCGGCGTCACCACGGCTCCGTTGGCGTTGGCGAACGGGAACTCCATCGCGCGGCAGACCTTGGGCTCCTTTACATTGTGACAGGCCCATACCACCGACGGCCAGCCCTGCGCAAAGTTGACGCCCTTGTTCCATGCCTTCCCGAACGGCAGGTCGTTCGCCGCCTTATACCGGAGAGCCCCAGACTGAACCTTTTCGAGAATCTCGGAGAAGCGATCCTCCTGCGCGGTCGGCGGCGTGATCTTAGGATCCTTCCGAGTCGCGTACACGAACTCGTTGTAGCCGCCGCGTATCCACGGACAATGCAGGTCGATGAACGCGTCGAGTCTCCCCTGCGCGTGCTCGCCGATCCACTCCGTCAGCGCCTTCGTCTCGGGATAGATGAACTCCGAGTAGTCCCGGTTGTGGTCGTGGGGCTTGCGGTTCTTGCCCTGGTCACCGGCCTGCACGCCGTCGTAGTCCACGAACGGAACGCCCATGAGCTCCACGTTTGCGCGCAGCCACGCGCCGAGATCGTCATCGGCGAGGAACGCGTCAACGATCCCCTCGAACACCCAGCTCGCCGTCGTCTCGGAGCAGTGGTGGCGCGCCGTGAACATGAACCTGTGCTTCGGATCGCCACTAAGACACCCCGCTCGCACGCGCGGCACCTCCGCCCCGGCGCGCGACCTGCACAACGTCTCGACGGCAAAGACCCCTTTCGCCGCGTCCGCCGCATGCCGTGCGACGAACGCATCCCAGTCCGCGCGCACGTACGGATGGCATTCGTAGAAGAGCGTCTCGTTCTCGTCCGGCGCAAACGTATAGGTGAAGCCGCATGTCGTCGCCTTGCCGTCGAGCGGATACGAGAACGTCTTTCCGCCGTCTGTAGACACGACCGGCCCCCTCACGCCGACGATGTCGAGCGTCGTTCCGTCCGGCTTGCGGAAGTCAAAGCGGACGGTCCTGCCGGCCGCACCCTTCACGCGGAACGCCCAGTAGAACCATTCGCCCTTCGTGTCGCGCAGATCCTGGCGGATGCTCACCGTGTCGCCCTCGATCGAGTTGACAATCGCGTTTCCGGCTGGAATCTCCGTATCAATGGTGAAACCGGGCACAGCGGCACCGCATATCGATACTGCGCCGAACGCGACAAGCAGGAACATTCCGCGCGCCAAGCGCGATTTCAGAATCGAACCGGAACCTTCGACATGTTTCATTTCAATCCCCCTTAATGCATCGTTTCGTTTTTGGCGGTATTATAGGCACTACTATTCAGTGCCTCGTGCTCGATACGCCGATGCTCGTCTGCAACCGCTCTGCGATAGAGCTCGGCCGCTGACTCGTCAGAACGCGAAGTCGATCTGCCAGCGGATGAAGTAGCCGGGCTTGTCGGTGTCGTAGTAGTCGCCGGGGTTAAACAGCTCGGCTATGACATGCCCGTAGATCTCGAAGCGCTCGCCCTTGTCCCTGGCGGGCGTCCAGATCGGGAACGTGTAGAGGGCGCGGGAGAAAAGCCCCTTGAAGCGGCCGTTGCCACCGCCGACACCGTCGCGATCTGCCGCGAAGACAGGTCCCGTGGAGACTATGACCTTGTGGCGAGGCGAGAACTCAACGCCGCCCCAGAGCTTGAGGTAGTGCTGGTTCGACCACCAACCGACGCCGTCGTGCGTTCCATAGAGGTACATCTCCGACTCAATCGCGTCGCGACCCCACATCGGGTCCCACTTGCCGCTCATGTAGCGGTAGTACGCGCCGCAGAGGGGCTTCCAGCCATCGCGCGAGCTCTTCCAGTCGATTCCGGCGAAGCCGCTCCACTCGCCGCACCTCTGGTACATCAAGTCGAAATCGGCTTTGACCGTCTCGGAAAGCCGCGGCTGGACGCGCGCGCCGATGAGATCCGTGCGGCGGCTTCTCTGGGGGCTCTGCGTCTCGCGCAGGCGCTTGGTAACGGCGAACACCTGGTATTCAAGCCAATCCACGGGCTTCTGCCCCCACACGACGCCCGCGCCCCAGTCGTCCTGATTGCCCGAGCCGTCGGGGAAGCGCGACGAGAGCGAGGAGAGGCGATGGCGATCGTCGCCGATGCGGAAGTCGCTCGCCGAGTCGAAGTTGTAGAGCCCGAAGACGTCGAGCGTCGAGGTCTCGGTCACGTGGAACCTGACGGACGCCATGTCGGTGTAGAGCGTACGCGACCCGTCGCCCGGAGTTCCGTCGACGAAAATACGGTCAAGCCCGCAGAGTCCGCGCAGGTTCTGGCGGCCGACCTTGAGGTCGAGAAAGCCGTCAAAGACACCAAGTCCCTCGACATAGAGGTTGTCGAGGACGATTTCGCCGGGCCACGCGGTCGTGCGGTTCGCGGGGCGGCTGTTCCAGCGGAACTCGTCTGCAAGACGGCCATAGAGCGTCCAGGCGCCGGCCGCTCCAGCATCGCCCTTAAGCTCAGCCCAAACGCGCGGGCGGAAGCGAATGTGGTTGCGATAGCCCGATTCGCGGAAGCGGAATGCGCGGAAACCGCCATACGGATTCCCGGGGACATGGTCCATTATCTCCTGGCGAATGCGAAGGTCCGCGCCCGCGTTGAAGCTGAGTCCCGAATCGTCGGATTCCTGAACAACGGCTTCAGGTGCAGTCGCTGCCGGGACGGCGACTTCTGTAGCAACAGGCTCAGAAGCAGTGGCTTTCGGGGCAGCGGACTCTTGATCGGCCGCCGCGCAGTGCGAGAAAAGCGCGAGCGCGGCAGGCAGGAAGATATACGAAAATCGCCTTGTCATAAAACTCCTTTTCTCCGTTTGTCGGGAATATTATACCAAATTCCGCCGCGTGGAGGACATGCCTGCTGATCGACATGAAGCTCGGCGGTCAGTTGGTCGGCGCGATACCTGTCTGCCCGACCGGCATGTCAAAGATCAAAAAGCCTCGTTATCGGCTTTTGCCCGTTGATACTCAGCAATTTGTTCTATCTTAGCTACTGCATCTGGGGCAAATTCTTTCGCGCCTGTCCACAACTGCGCTTCGTCGATGCCGAAATATCCATGAATCAGCACGTCACGAAAACCAGCCATGTCACGCCACTTCACTTCAGGATGCGCGTCTCGAAACTCCTTGGTCAGATTCTTCGTTGCCTCTCCAGCAATCTCGAAGCTAGACGTAACGGCACGAATCAAGAGCTTTGTATCGAGAAACTTTTTCAGGTCTATGCCGGCGGTGAACTCAATTGTCTCCCGAAGAGCATCGACAATGTGCATGAGAAAGATCCCGTCTGTCATGTCGCCGGCTTTCATACGGGTACAGCCTCCTTACGGATGAACTTGCCGATGTATGGACTAAGACCTCGCTCCGACACCACGTCAACCTTTCTGCCGAAATATGTATTCAGCGCATCGCCCAATTCAACCTGTGAGCCAAACGCCATGTCATCGCCAAAGCGCACCAGAAAATCCACGTCGCTGTCGGGGCGTTCCTCCTTGCGAGCACACGAACCGAAGACCCAAAGCTTCTCGGCCTTGTGCTTCCTTGCGATAGCGTATATTTCATCCCGCTTCGCATGTATCTCGTCCAACATGCACATCCCGATTGACGCTCCCGATCAGTTCTTAACTATGTCTTGTCCACAGACTCTCGCCCGAAGACAGTGAAATTATACTACATTCCCTCTTTCTCCGTCAAATCGCAAAACTAAAAAAAAACTAAAAATCAAGGCGCGAAGAAATGAGATTACGGCGCGGACGAAATCTCGACGGATTTGCCGCGGGGAAGCGGTCGCCTCGGAGAGGCGCCCCTACCAAGGCGGCGCGACGGATTTGCACCCCGCATTGAGCTCGCCTTCGGCGACTCCGCTTCGCTCCGGGGG
>ERZ842401.7601-NODE-7601-length-11033-cov-7.557205_pt1 | contig 11033 bp, 9 predicted proteins | sample MGYA00521270_ERZ842401 | MGnify/ENA primary metagenome ERZ842401 (study PRJEB31892, sample SAMEA3878208) | bioreactor metagenome | biome: Moose rumen | place: Sweden | collected 2011-10 | study: EMG produced TPA metagenomics assembly of the PRJEB12797 data set... | reverse complement strand
CCGCAGCCTGGTTTCCGTCCATTGACTGTTTTTTTCTGGACATTTTGTCCTCCTATAAAATAGTAGAAAAAAGAAGATCCGGAATGTGGATTAGAATCTTCTATGAAAAAATACTTTGAATGATTACTTAATAGAATAAACCTAAATCGTGAATCTTACAAGGGAAAAAAACAATTCTCACATCTTCTTGACTAAAAATAGGGGGGAGGGGGAGGTAAGATTATTTTAAGTTTTACAACTACTTTATAGGAGGCTTGGATTGACAACCGCATGTTCATCAGATGGCTTACCGCCAGAACTCTCTGGGGAAGCTACCTCGGTCAAGACAACAGGTTCGGTAACTAAGTCAACAACCAGTGGCAAAGCCACCCTCACTGCGTCAACTGGTAAATACGAGTTCACCGAAACGGGCGCAACAAGCCCCAAATACAAGGGAACTTACAAAGGCGATATTTCAAAACTCGGAACGAGCGCAGTTAAACTCGACCTCACCATTAAAGCAGTCGCAGACAATAACGGAAAACTCGTAAAAGTCGAAAGCGAAAAGAATTTCGATTTGGAAGCAGGCACTTCAACTTTTGAAGCCCAAATCCCGAGCGTTACTGCTTCGTCAGAAGAATACAAAGATTCAAGCAGCAGCAGTGGAGCAGGCAATGACAATGATGATCCTGCTGACGATGACAATGACGATCCTTCAGGAGATGGAGATAATCCAACAGACACAGAATATACATGCACAGAGACCGATAAAGAAGATTCTTCAAAAACTTACAATTTCACGGTAACTCTCAAAACCGATGGCACATGTATCACAACATACGATGGTGACCAAACGGCAACAGGAGAATATACCCTTTCTACCGACGGAAAATACTTTGCTACCATCTATGAGTTTAAAGGGAAAAATGACATGGAAGTCTATGAAATTAAAGATGGCAACACGATTGAAGAAGTCGATATAAAAGCAGATGACGGGCACTCCTGGCGACGACCAAAATGATGTCTACACAGGTTCTGACAATAAGACCTATATGGTGACTTATTCTTCTGAAACCGAAGGAACTATCGTTGTACTTGGTACTGACACTGAACAGCCAACAGACCCCAGCACAGGTGACTAAGCCAAAAATCAAGAATTAATTCTTACCCGAGCGAATAGCTCGGGCTTTTTTTACCAGTTTACTTTTTTACCGACAATGGCGAGCATGTCTTGAAGTTCCTGCTTTGTTGCGTGGCCTTTTTCAACATAGTCTTTCCAAACGCGCTCGGCATACGGAATAAATTCATCACGCTGTGCGGGTGTTAAAGTAATGACGGTGCATCCTTTGCTCTGAATATGCTTAATGTACGCTTCGTTTTCGGCATCGGTAATCCGACCGTTCTCGTCCATCATATTTTTTGCACATTCAGTGAGAATCGATTGATAGTCTTTGGGAAGTTTTTTCCACCAGTCAAGATTCACATACATCAGCTCGGGGAAAAACTGATAGTTTATAATAGAACAATATTTCTGAACTTCGTAAAATTTCGTTGAGTCAATAAGCGCGAGCGGATTTTCCTGCCCCGAAACTTTGCCGACCGCGAGGGCAGCATACAATTCGGTGAAAGGAACGACCGTAGCCTCGGCCCCCAGTTCATTGATGAAATTGACCGTTGCCGTGATTTGGGGCGCGCGGATTTTAAGCCCCTTCATGTCGGCGGGCGAAGTAATCGGATGCTCAGAATTCGTAATCTGACGGAAACCAGAATCATCACCCACGGCGAGCACGAGCATGTTATTCAACTCAGCCTCACTGAGCATATTTTTGACAAAATCGCTGTAGCAGAGTTTGCGAGCATCTTCAAGCGTGTCAGCAATCATGGGGAGACCGAGCAACATTGACTTTGGCAAGAATTCCAAATCGCCGCCACGGACAGCTTCAAGCCGCCCCTCAGAAACAGCCTTCGTCATGACCGTTTCATCGCCAACAACGCCATTTGAATAAATCTCAACTTTGATACCGCCGTTCGTTCGTTCCTCAACCTGCTCTTTAAAGAGGATAAGCGAACGATGACGCGGAGACTCATCGGTTTGGGCATGCCCAATATGCATCGTATACACAACACTTGGTTTTTTATCATTACAAGCAACAAACAAGAACAGAACACTCACTGTAAAAAACAACACCGAACATACTTTTCGTACAGAAGCCATAAAAAACACTCCTTGTATTATTCATATTGCATAGTGAAAATTAGAATAATTATAACAGATATTTAAAAAATTACAAATAAATTTTATGGGGGCATTATATAGAGGTATATCGCAGGAATAGCACAAATAATTTTCTTTAGTTATAATCTAAAAATCCGATATTTAAACAAAATAGAAATGTACTGTTTTTTCGGGAGGAATATATGAAAAAAACACTGTTTATTTTGGCAGCGGCGGCTCTTACGGTTCAGGCTTTTGCTTTCGATTCGGGGGCATCGCTCAAACCGAACGGCTCTACCGAGTATACAAAAACTGAATATCAGATTACAGAAAAATTCGGCGATTATTACCGTTCTCCGCGCGCAAAATTCGTTCATGTGTTTGATTCAACAGGAAAAGAAGTTGAGTCTTCTGAACTCACGAGCAAAGACGCGCTCGTTGACCACATCACTTACAAATATGAAGGAAGCAACCTCGTTGAAACGGTTTGCACTGATTCTGACGGAAAAGTCTCATGGAAAATCACGACTACTTACGACGCAAATGGCAACAAAGTCGATGAATCAGAATTCAACGCGAGCAATAACCTCGTAAACCGCACTATCTGGAAAATCAACGGCAAACAGACTGATGAATCTTACTACAACGCTGACGGCGCGCTTCTTTCAAAAATCATCACCAAATACGATGATTTGAACCGAATTGAAGAAGTCGCTCAGTATCATGCGGCGGGCTTTCTCGAAGAAAAAGCGGTCTATTCTTACAATGACGCGGGCAAACTTTCTGAAATTTCATATTTCAATGGCGCAAACATTCAGTCAAGAAAGGTTGTGTACCGCTTCGACGCTTCTTATCAGATTACCGAAGAACAGACTTACAATGCGGCAAACAAACTTATCGTGCGCGTTATCTACAAATACGACAATAGCGGAAATATCGTCAAAACAACAACTTACAATGTCGCAGAAAAATTCGGAACAACGGTAAACGAACTTGCCGGCATTTCAGAATATGCATACGGAACGAACAATACAACGGTGAATCGACCTGCTTCGGCACCGACAACCGCACCACGCGCAACAATCGACGCTAAATAAGCGGCATTTGGCTTCGGAAGACGACAAAAGGGGAATGAGATGAAAACAATCGGAATTAAACTTGCTGACGGAACATTTTATCCGGTTCTCGAAGAGGGTGAACCAAAAAAGAGAATGCTGGATTTGACGACAGCAAAAGACAATCAGACAAAAGTTCAGATTGACTTGTATCGCTCAGAAAACGGCACAATGGAAGATGCTGAATATGTCGATACGCTTGAAGTCACAAAACTCAATCCTCATCCGAACGGTGAGCCTGAGCTGCACCTTTCAGTCGGGCTTGACGAAAACAATAATCTCACTGCCGAGGTCGTTGACCCAGAAACGGGCAAAAAAAGCGAAACCGAAGTGCATTTGGTTTCACGAACGGAAGCTGAACGCGCCGAATCAACAGAATCTGATGTTACGAGCGCAGTCGTTTCAGAAGAAAATGTTGCCGAAACACACGATGAAGCAACTTTCTCTCCGGACGACCTTCCTGACATGGGCACAACCGCGCTTGAAGACATGCCGTTTAGCTTTGACCACTCTGAGCCGCACGCAGCGAGCGAATTGACTTCTACCGCAACTGATTCTGATTCATCAGACTTTGAAGGCGCACTCCCCGATTTCTCTGACCTTGACGACGATTTACCGATTGAAGATACCACGCTTGAATCAGTCAATTTCTCAAACGACGGATTAGCCGATGAAGCAACCGACGATGTTATTGGAACGGAAAGCCCCGATTTGGGCGGCGATGAAATTCAAACCGACACAACAACAACCGTTTCCGATGATTCAACGCTTGCCGCAGATTCAGCCGACGATTTTTCAACGGATTCATTCTCACTTCCTGATTTTGACGACACGGCAGCAAGCACAACAAGTTCAGAAGATTTCAATTTCGATTCTGCCTCAGATTCATTTGGCACAACTGAAGATTCAACCGTAGCGAGCGATGATTTGCCCGATTTCGGCGATGATTTTGGCGCAACAGATTCAGCAGACCCATTCGGCACAAACGACGATTCAACGGTAAGCGCGGATTCAACCGAGCCGGAAAGCTTTGACCTTCCGGATTTTGACACACCTTCTTCTTCAAACGATTCTGACCCATTCGCTGATTTCGACTCGGACACAACAAGTTCTACAACAGGCTTGAATTTTGACGATTTGGACGATCCCGCCTTCACTTCAAGCGACTTTGATTCAACGAGCACAGGAACAAGCGGCTCTGCGATGGATTTCTCTGACCTCTACGACAAAGAAACGCTCGCGGGCGAACACGCTTCCCTCTACGATGAAGACGAAGAAGAAAAGAAAACACGCACTCCGGTGATTATCTGCATTATTTGTGCGATTATCTGTGTGATTGCAACAATTCTCTTGCTGTTCGTTGTTCCTTCAAAATACAATCTGCTCGCTTCTCGTAACACGAACGGCGTTTCACTCCTTGACCGATTCTTCTCAAAAGAAAAGGAAACGGTTGTCGAAAAGACAGTTGAAACTCCCGCTCAAATCGAAGAGCCAAAAGAAGAAACAAAATTCATCGATGTTCAGGTTGAAGAACAGAAGAACGAACCTGCTCCCGAAGCCGTTGAAGACAAAATCATCATCGCACCGGAGCCAGAAAAAGTCGTTCCGAAGCCAACTCCCGTTGAAGAAAGAAAACCGGAAGTCAAAAAATCCGCTGATGCAAAATATCACATCAGATGGGGCGACACGCTTTGGGATATTTCTGAGTCTTACTATAAGACCCCGTGGAAATACCCGAAAATCGCCGACTACAATAAAATCAAGAACCCGGATTTGATTATCTCTGGCACAGACATTCTCATTCCGGCGGAGTAAATGAAAAAAGCACTTCCCGTTCTTGTTTTCCTTTTGATTTTTTCCGCATGTGCGCGTGTCGGAACTTCGAGTTCCAAGAATTCTCCCCAAAAGAAATTCGGCGACGACGCGCACTATTTTCTTGCCTTACAAGCGGCTGAAAAAGGCGATGAGAACGAAGCGCTCAGGCTTTTTAAAATCGCGCGAAAAAAATCAAATCCGCTCATCGCAAAACGAAGCGCGGAAGCACTCACTCTTCTCGGGAGCGTAACCGAGCGCATTGAGGCGGCTTCGTTCCTTGCGGAAACCTACTGCGATGAACCTTCGCTTGTCACCGCGTGCCAGGAATTGTTCTCGCACGGAGAATATGCAAAAGTCATCTCGCTTACCGACGGCATTTCCCTTGAAGAATCAAAAAACGAGCTTATCAAACTGCGGCTCATGTCGCTCGCGCAAAAACGAGACAGCCGCTTCGACCAAGAATTTTTCAAATGGTATGTGAGCCGCCCGCTTTCAAGCGAACACCTCGAAAGCTACGCGACTTACATCGCCCTTCTGAACGAAAAGAATGAAAATATCCAAAAAGAAAGTGAAAAGTTCCAAAAAGACTTGAACAAACGAAGCCTCTTGGAAAGCCAGCTCGCACCCGATTATAAAGAAAATTCCGAACCCGATTCCGAAAGTGCCGCCGACGCTTCCGCAAATGCACCGCTTTCCATTGTTCCCGAAGGCGGCTTTGACCCGCTCATTGAAGCCTTGCAAGACGCCGAAAATCCCGAAAAATTCATCATGGAATTCAGAATTGCCGTGTTCCACCGAAGCTACAAACTCACTTTCTCGCAAATCGACAAAATTTTTCAAATCTACAAAAACCGCGGCGAGGAAGTTGATTCGCAGATTCTTTCTGACATCGGAAAATCCACGCTCTACGGCACGAACGACTATTTTGCTTCGGCACGCACTTTCGATTCGCTTGCAAACGAACTGCCGCGCGAAAAGGCATATTTTGCCTATTTCTACGCCGCCCGCCTCTACGACAAGGCAGGCCGCTACCCGCGTCAGACCGTCTCGCGATTCCGCTCCGCGCTTGAATCCACCGACGATTCGCTCCAGTTCGACAACTGCCTCTGGTATCTTTTGAATTTTCAACTCCGCACTTCCACCGACGACATCATTTCCACGCTCACCGAGTACGGCTCACGAATCCACGACCCCGACTATTTCGACGATTTTTTCGAGTCGCTTTCGATTCTTCTGCTTTCAAGCCACCGCTGGCAGGATTTTTTCAAAGTGTGGAAGCAGACCAATTCCAATTTTTCGGACTACACGGCGGGAAAATACGCGTACATTTCGGGCCGTTTGATTGAAGAAGGCTTGGCTCAGGGCGATGAGGGCTTAAAAACACGGCAGACCGTCGAAGCCTTCACGCAAGTGCTGAATTCAAATTCCTCGCTCTACTACAAAGTGTGTGCAATGGAACGGCTCAATGTCACCGACAAAGCGTTGATTGAGTCTTATTTATTGAAGAAAAATGCAGAACCCGAAGCCGAAAATGCCGACATGAGCGCAAGCATTCTTCTCAAAGGCTACGCGGAATTCGGCTTTCCTCAGCGCGTGTACGCAGAGTGGCTTTCAAACCGCAAAAATCTTTCGATTCAAGACGCAATCGACGCGAGCGTTTTTTTGAGCCACTGTGCCGAAACGAGCAAGGATAATTCCTACAATGTGCAGGGGCTGAGAATCGCTTCACGATGTTTTGAAGGCACGGACGGGGCGATTCCACAAGAACTTCTTGAACGCACTTTCCCGCAGATTTTCAAACCGCTTGTCGAAAAAGCCGCCGAAGAATTCCAAGTTCCTTCATATTTGTTGTACGCGCTCGTGCGAAGCGAAAGTTTTTTTGACCCGAATGTCACGAGCAAAGCGGGCGCGAACGGTCTCACGCAGCTCATGGAAGCCACCGCCGACGACGAAGCCCGCAAACTTAAAATCGGCACTGACTACGACATCTTCGCCCCCGAAACGAATATCCGCATGGGAACGCACTATCTTTCTTCGCTCATTGGCAGAACCGATGACAACAACGAACTGCTCGCCCTCTACGCCTACAACGCGGGGCTGACGAATGTGCGGAACTGGGTAAAACGCTTCCGAAACGACTGGGCAACCACAGGAAAACCCGCGCACACGCCAGTCGGAATCAGCATGGACTTGTTCTTGGAATCTCTTCCCTTTGCCGAAACGCGCGAGTACGGTCGCAAAGTCATCGCCGCCGCCGCCATGTACGCCTACCTCTATGAAGGCAAACTTCCCTGCGAAACCGTACGCGAAATAATGTATTGATTACTTTTCTGTTGCGCGCAAAATTCCGTCCCAGTTTTCGGGCGGATTTTTAATCAGCTTGTCGCATTTCTCTACGAATTTCGCCGATGGTGCGTCTTCTGCATTCACCGCAAATTTCGCCTTCGCTTCGGCAAAATCGCCTTTTACAAACAATGCGTACGCTTCATCGTAGGCTTTTCTCGTTTCCGCGCTTGATTCAAATTCTTCATTCGGCATTGGCACGAAGACTTGCACGCCCTCTTTTTTGCCAACAACCGCAATGTTTGAAATCGGGCGGAACGCGTATTCACAGCCATTTTTGACGGCACTTTCCATAGTTGCCTTACTGCACATTGTGTAAGTTCCGAACTGCTTGTTGATTCCTTCAAGGCGGCTTGCAAGATTCACCGTGTCGCCCATCATCGTGTAGTCGAATCGGCTTCTGCTTCCCATGTTGCCCACGACGGCTTTTCCTGTGTTCAGTCCGATTCTCTGCACGAACGGCTTTCCCGTGACTTTTGTGAGTTCGTCCTGCATTTCGCGGAGTTTTTTCTGGCAAGCGAGTGCCGCGTCGACCGCCCGTTTTGCGTGGTCGGCTTGGTTCGTGGGTGCGCCCCAAAACGCGATGATTGCGTCACCCTCGTATTTGTCGATTGTGCCACCGTGCGCAAGGATAATGTCCGTCATTGCGCTCAAATATTTGTTGAGCAAATCGGTGAGTTCTTTCGGCGTGAGTTTTTCTGAAATCGAAGTGAAGCCTTGTACATCAGAAAAATACGCGGTGATTTCGCGCTCTTCTCCACCAAGATTGAGTTTTTCGGGGTTCGCAATCAAATTCTCAATGACGGCGGGGCTTAAATACTGGCGGAATGCCGACTTCAAGTAGCGTTTTTGGTGTCCTTCGGTCATGTAGGCTTCAAAAATCGCAAGAATATACGAAAGCATGAACGCCGAAACCACCGTAGCAAGCGGAAGAATGTAGCCCGCGACAAAAAGCGCGTGCGCAAACACCGAATAGGCAAGGCAAATCACGAGCGCGAAAATCGTTTTGAACACGAGCGAAGAAATTTTCGCCTGAGAAATCGAAGAGCCGAGCAAAAATCCGCCGACAATCGAAAGCAAAATCAAAAGAACCGTAAGCGAAAATGAAATATCGCGGAGATAATTTTCTTGCAGAATCGTGTCGAGCTGGCACAAATGCACGCCCACTCCGGGATATGTCGCAGAAAGCGGCGTGGCACAAATATCGAACAAGCCCGGCGCGTACAAGCCGAAGAACATGTACATGTCCTTGAACTGCTCTGGCGGAATATATTCCGGGTCAGAATCGCTCGCCGTGCCTTTTTCGATTTTAAACTCACTCTGCAAAATCTGCTTTGCCGAATAGGGAACGAATCGGCTCAAATCATCGACATAGCGCACATACATGCCGCCCTGCCATGCCCGCGGAATTGAATCAAAATCAAGCGTGCCGTTCTTCACAAGGTAGCTCGAAATCGAAAGCCCATACTCACCGGCAACGGAAGGCTCAACGGGGCTTCGTCGGGCAACGCGGTCAAAATCAAGCGAAGAACTCACATTTCCGAGCAATGCCGCAGAATCGCGCAAAGCCAAAATCGGAACGGTCGGCTCAGAATTTTGGTTCTCATAAAAAATCGTCTGAATCACGCGCCCGAATTTCTTGGAACTTTCGGCGAATTTTTCATCATCAGCCGTGCCATACAACGAAGGCTCGGAATAAATCATATCGAACGCAAAAGAAGCCGCATCAGCACGGTTAAAATAATCAATTATTTTTGCGTAGGCTTCCCGCGGCCAGGGCCACCCCCAGCCAAGTTCCTCTTTTGCCCAGTCAAGGCTTTCTTGGTCAAGCAGAACAAGCCCGATTTCCTCAGAGGGCGAAAAATGCCGTGCAGAAAGAGCCATGCGGCTGTCATAAGATTTGTTTTCTGCCCAATAAAACGCCCCCGAAAGAGAAAGCAAGCACACTAACACCGTAAGCGCAACAATCGAAATAAGCGTTTGACGGATTTTTTTGAGTTTCTTCATGAATCTTCCTATTTATTCGTTGTAAATCGTGCTTTTCGGTAGCTCGTGGTGTCGGCTGGTGCGGTGACTTTTTTGAGTGCGGAATTCACATTGCTGATTCGCTGCTCGGGGCTTGGGTGCGTTTTGTACATGCCGTTTGATTTTCCGCTCTGCGCCGCTTTGAGCTGAGAAAGCATGTCGAGCATGGAAGCAGGATTGTAGCCCGCGTTCGCCATGAGCGTGAGCGCGAGAGAATCCGCGTCGAATTCCTGTGACTTTGAGTAACCGTTGTTGAGTGCGTCCATTGAAGCATCGGTCAAATCGCTCATCGCCCCTGCAAGCTGAGAATCCGTTGCCGTAGCCGCCGCAGAAATCACAGAAAAGACCGCCTCACCCCGTCGGCTCGTTTTGATTGCTTTGAGACTGTGCTGAAGCTGAATGTGCGCGATTTCGTGCGCAATAACTCCCGCGAGTGCGTCTTCGCTGTTTGTGCAAGCCAAAAGCCCGCGCGTAATGAAAATATGCCCGCCGCTTGTTGCAAATGCGTTCACTTCGCTTGTATCAAGAATCTTCACATGGTAGCCGTTGAACAATTCCGGTCTTTCAGAATTGATAACGATTGTGTTGCAGATTTTGTTTAGGTAGCTTTCGGTTTTTGGCGCAGAATACACTTTATAATTGGTGAGAATCGTTGCCGCAACCGCCCGCCCGATGTAATATTCGTTTTCTGGCGTGATTTCTTCCATTGCCTTTGAGACCGAAGCCCCCGCCGAAAGTGCCGCTCCCGCCTCGCCGTAGCCCGCCGCATTTGCAATTTCACCCGCTGCAGAAAGTGCGCTCGTCAAACCGCTCGATGTCGCACAAGAATTGAGGAAACTGAAAGTTGAAAGTTGAAAAATGAAAAATAGCAGCATTACAAATCTTTTCATTACTCGCCTCCCTTCAAATGACCTTCCGAAATAAAGGCAGAAAGTTCTGAATCCGAAACCGTGATTTCTTCGATTTTATCGACTTCGGCATAATTCAAGTTTCCGTTTGAAGACTTGAAGGCTTTTTCGGCTTCCTCAGAAAATCCTTTTCCCGCAAGAGCCAGTTCGTTTGAAGAAGCGTTCACCGAGCTGCTTCCCGATTTTGCGATTTTCTTCGTGGTGAGGCTTCCGTTTGAAATCCAACCCGAGACAGAAGCATTTGAAGCAAGCCGAACTTTTGATTTCGATGAAGTGCTTTCAAGCACAATCACTTGGTCGCCATACGAGACCGTGCCTATTTTTTTAGAGAAAAATCCCGTGCCGCTTTTGAGGGCAGTTGATTTTACCGAGACATAAACCGTCGCGTTCGTTTTGAAGGAGGCGGCGAAAACAAGGCTCGCACAGAGGGCGAATGCCGAAAAAAGACAAATTAATTTTTTCATAGCAAGAATATTCTACGACAGAATCACAAAAAACGCTAGTTTTTAAATGTCAGTAAATCTAATAAGTCACTTCACCGTCATGCCGCAAAAGACTTGAAGAAATCACGATTTCCTGCGCGGCGACTTCCTGAATCAGCTTGCTTTCCGCGAATTTGAGCGTACGGATTTC
>ERZ842401.7600-NODE-7600-length-11034-cov-24.257765_pt1 | contig 11034 bp, 8 predicted proteins | sample MGYA00521270_ERZ842401 | MGnify/ENA primary metagenome ERZ842401 (study PRJEB31892, sample SAMEA3878208) | bioreactor metagenome | biome: Moose rumen | place: Sweden | collected 2011-10 | study: EMG produced TPA metagenomics assembly of the PRJEB12797 data set... | reverse complement strand
TGGCCATGGCCTCCAGCTCCTGCTGCTTGTCGGTGGCCTCGGGGTCGTAGATGAAGTCGAGGGCGTCGAGGGCGGCCCGGATGCGTTTCTTGACGTCAAGGAGGCCCTCCCTGTACATCTTGCCGTCCATGGCGGTATGGCCTGCGGCCCTCTGCTCCATGAATTCTGTGAAGACGCCTGCATGGTAGGCCTCTTCCCACTCCTTGCTCACGTGGTTGAAGATTCGCTCCCGCTGGGTCTTGCCCTGCCAGTAGGGAATGACCTCGCGCTCGTAGGTGTCGATGTCCTCCTGGCTGATGTGGTAGCTCTGGAGGGTGCGGGTGTCGAGGGTGTGGAGGTCTTCGACGCTGTGGCAGGTGAGCTCGGGGAAAGTGGGAACCGCCTTGGGCACGGGCCCCCTCTCGCCTACTATGAGCTCGTCGGGACCGATGTAGAGGGTCTTGCGGGCGCAGATTTCGTAGAAATTCCTGGCCCTGAGCACGGCGATGGGGTATTTGCCGTAATTATCCTTGTAAAAGGCCGTCTCTATGAGCGCACGCTCGATGGAGAGGGTCGTGGGGGTATTGAGACTCTGCTCGCGCAGCCTCTTGATGCGGGGGTTCATGCCGCCCTCGCATTCAGGATGCTTGATGGAGAAGTTCTTCATTGTGAATTCTTTGCGTTATATACTTCCTCAAGCGTCATGGGCTTGGGGATGGTGCCGAGACGGCGGGCGCCGGTGTCGGTGATGAGGTAGTCGAGTTCGTTGCGAAGGCCGGTGAAGCCCTTCCATGCCTCGACTTTGTCGTAGTTGATGAATTCCTTGAAGCGGCCCTCGCCACGCCAGAGGTCGATGAGCTCGGGGATGAGGTAGATGCCCGGCTCGACCGTGAAGACGAAGCCCTTCTCGAGGGGGCGGGAAAGGCGCAGGGACTTGAAGCCGAACTGCTTGCTCTTCTTCTCGTCGCCGGTGTAGCCGACATACTGCTCGCCGAGGTTTTCCATGTCGTGGACGTCGAGGCCCATCATGTGGCCGAGGCCGCAGGGGAAGAACAGCGCGTAGGCGCCGCTCTCGGCGGCATCGGCGGGATTGCCCTTCATGAGGCCCAGTTCCTTCATGCCCTCGGCGATGGCGGTGGCCGCGGCTATATGGGCCTTGCGGAACGGGACGCCGGGGGCGAGGGTGTCGACCGCGGCCTTGAAGCTGCGAAGGTGAATCTGGTAGATGAGTTCCTGCTCCGGGGAGAAGCGATCGCCCACGGGCATGGAGGACGAAAGGTCGCCTGCGTAGTGGAGGGGGCTTTCGGCGCCGGCGTCGAGCAGGAAAATCTGGCCGTCCTCGAGGGTGTGGATGAAACCGTGGTTGTGGAGCACCTGGCCCTGCACGGTGGCTATTGTGGGGAAGGCCAGGTCGGTCCCCTGGCGGCAGGAGGCCACCCTCCTCACGGCGGCGGCGACCTCGGCCTCATGCATTCCGGGGCGTACTGTACGGTAGGCCTCGAGGTGCATGAGGGTGCTTATGTCGACAGCCTGTTCGATGGAGGCTATCTCTTCGTCGTCCTTGTAGATGCGCTGGGCCACGATGGCCTTGACAAGGGCCACGGAGGATCTGTCGGCCTGGAAGGCGGGAAGGACCTTGAGGAGTTCCTGAAGCCAGACCTTGTGCTCGCCGCGGTAGGGCGGCAGGAAGTGTATCATCTGCCCCTTGGTCGCAGCCCGGCGAAGGTAGGTGCTGAGGTCGGACAGCGGGAGCGTGGTGCCGACACCCACGGAGGCGCTCTTCTCGGAGAGGGTGGGCTGGGTGCCCATCCAGACTATGTCGTCGATGGTGAGCTCGTTGCCGAAGATGATTTCGCGGTCCTCGTCGATGTCGATTACGGCGGCGAGGCCGGAGTAATCGAGCCCGAAATAATAGAGGAAACTGCTGTCCTGGCGGAAGCGGTAAGTGTTGTCTTCGTAGTTGGCGGGGGCTTCACCGTTGCCAAGGAAGAGCAGCAGTCCGCTGCCCATCCGGCGCCTGAGTTCCGCCCTGCGGCGGATGTAGGTCTGCTTGGGGAACATGGATTAATGGTCTCGGCTGTTTGACTTGGTGCAGAGGTTGACCTTCCTGTGCTTGGAGATCTGGAGCTCGGTTGCGGGGAAATACTCGCTCAGGAGCTCATAGAGGCCGGGATCGCGCTCCTTGAGCTCTTCGCGGGTGTTGACGTAGTTGTGCTTGCCGTCGGGGTGGTCCATTTCGGCGTTGACGTTGAACCAGTCCTGGACGCCCTCGGCGAAATACTCGGCGATGTCGGTTTCGCGGTATGTGTTCCACCAGAGGCCCTTGTCCTTGGCGTTCTGAAGGAGCGCCTCGAGGCGGTCGTTGATGCCGGGCTCCACCTGGACTATGCCCACGAGGTGTATGGAGTGGGCGAACTCATGGATGAGGATGTCCTCGGCGTGGTACTTGTCGATCTGATAGCCAAGGACGTTCTCCTCGGCACAGGAGGTGAGGGGGAATTCGAGGTCGCCTCCCAGGCCGCGGGCACGGAGGTCCCAGTTGAGGGTGGTGTCGTTTATGAGGTAACGGTGCTCGGGAACGTCGGTGGTACCTTCATACCGTCCCATGAGGGTGACGCGCGTGCCGGCGCTGCGGAGGGCGTCCATCACCTCGGGGGACAGCATGCTGGTCATGGCCCAGAGGGTGTTGTGGGCGGCCACGAGGGCCGAATCGGGAGCGCGCCAGGAGGAGCACAGGGGAATGCCGTTGACGTCGACGTACTTCTTGTACCAGGGGTCGAGGCCGAGCTCGGGGGGAGGGGTGCCGATGACGCACTCGGGGATGCCGAGGGCGGTGACGAAATCTTCCTCCTCTTTGGGGGCATTGCTGCAGCAGGCGGCGATGAGGGCTGCTGCAGCAAGGATGAACGGTAAATGTTTCATGGGCGTTTGGATTTCTCGACTTCGCTCGAAATGACAGGGGGCGGCTCGAAATGACAGGGGGCGGCCCGAAATGACAAGGCTGCTACTTCATGTAGGAGTAGCGGTAGTCGGTGGGAGAGACGAGGGTTTCCTTGATGACTCTGGGGATGACCCAGCGGATGAGGTTGAACTCGCCGCCGGCCTTGTCGTCGGTGCCGGAGGCACGGGCTCCGCCGAAGGGCTGCAGGCCTACGACGGCGCCGGTGGGCTTGTCGTTGATGTAGAAGTTGCCGGCCGCGTAGCGGAGGTCGTCGGTGATCTTCTCGAGGGCGAGGCGGTCGCGCCCGAAGACGGCGCCGGTGAGGCCGTAGGGAGAAGTGGTGTCGCAGAGGGCGACGGTCTCGTCGACCTTGTCGTCATCGTAGGGGAATACGGTGAGGACGGGGCCGAAGATTTCTTCTTCCATGCTCTTGAAGTGGGGGTCGGTGGTCTCGATGACGGTGGGCTCGACGAAGTAGCCCTTGCTCTTGTCGCGGCCGCCGCCCAGGACGATGCGTGCGTCGGGAGACTGCTCGGCGTAGGAGATGTAGGAGTCGCACTTGTTCCAGGAGGCCTCGTCGATGACGGCGTTTATGTAGTTGGAATGGTCGCGGACGTCGCCCATCCTGACCTCGGAGGCGAATTGCTTCATGATGTCGAGCACGGGGGCCCAGAGGCTCTTGGGGATATACATGCGGGAGGCTGCAGAGCACTTCTGGCCCTGGAACTCGAAAGCGCCGCAGAAGGCTGCGGTGGCTACGGCCCGGACGTCGGCGCTGGGGTGGACGAAGATGAAGTCCTTGCCGCCGGTCTCACCGATGAGGCGAGGATACGACTTGTAGAGGTCGAGGTTCTGTCCGGTGGTCTTCCACAGGCTCTTGAAGGTGGCGGTGCTGCCGGTGAAGTGGATGGCATTGAAGTTCTTGTCCTTCAAGGCCACGCCGCTGATGAGGCTGCCCTTGCCGGGAAGGAAGTTGACCACGCCGGCGGGAAGGCCTGCTTCCATGAAGATGCGCATGTCGGTGTAGTTCGACAGCAGCGAGGTGGTAGAGGGCTTCCAGATGGTGGTGTTGCCCATCAAGGCGGGGGTCATGTTGAGGTTGGAGGCGATGGACGAGAAGTTGAAAGGTGTGATGGCGAACACGAAGCCTTCCAGCGGGCGGTATTCGGTGCGGTTCAGCTGGTCGTTGGCCGAAGCGGGCTGCTCGGCGTAGAGCTTGCTGGCGTAGTAGTTGTTGTAGCGGAAGAAGTCGATGGTCTCGCAAGCGGAGTCAATCTCAGCTTGGAAGCAGTTCTTCGACTGGCCGAGCATGGTGGCGGCGTTGATGCGGGCGCGGTACTTGGTGGCCAACATCTCGCCGATGCGGGCCATGATGGCGGCACGCTCGTCCCAAGGCGTGTTTTCCCAGTCGTGCTTGGCGGCTTGGGCGGCGTCGATGGCCATGCGGACTTCCTTCTCGCCGACCTTGTGGTAGCGGGCGATGACGTGCTTGTGGTCGTGGGGCATGACGACCTCGCCCATGTCGCCGGTGCGGACTTCCTGCCCGTTGATGATGGCGGGGATTTCGACGACTTCGTTCGATTGACGTTCAAGTTCTTTCTGGAGCTCGATGCGCTCCGGGCTGCCCGGACGGTAGGCCTTTACCGGCTCGTTGTCGGGCTTCGCAAATGTGATCAGTGCGTTGTTCATGTTTGTTATTTAAGATTTAAGGATTTAAAATTCAAAATTCGCGGTGCAAATATAGTAAAAAAGTAAAATGGGAAACAAATCTTGCACAAATCGAAAACAAATAAGTCGTTGTCAATTCAGCGCATTGCACAATGGCACGGGTGCCATCTGATTTATGTCAGATTTGTTTTGGATTTGTTTCCAAAAATATAAACTCTATTTCATTCGCTTCACCGCCTGCAGTAAATGCGTGTGCTCGTTGCGCTCCTTGTTGAAGATGCCCGTTTGGTCGAGATAGTCGATGCGTACGTCGCCAGAGGCGTGGATGATGCGCTCGTCGCCCATGACGATGCCCACATGGGTGATGTGGCCGTCAACGTCGCCGAAAAAGGCCAAGTCGCCGGGTTGTGTCTCTTGCAGGAAATAGACCAATTCGCCTTCCTTGACTTGCTGCGAGGCGTCGCGGGGCAAGGCCAATCCCGCCATGAGGGCGCACACCTGCACCAAGCCCGAACAGTCGATGCCGAAGGCCGTGCGTCCGCCCCAAAGGTAAGGCGCACCATGCAACTTCTTGGCGTTTTCGACCAACGTTTCCGGCTGGAACGTGGCGGGCATTTCGATGGCGTCGGGATGGGGCTCGTAAAACGGCGTGCCCAAGGTCAGGAACTTGCCTTCAAACTCCGCGATGGGCTTATTAATAAGGAAAGGCCGTTTGGCTTTCAAGGCGAGAAACACCTCCTCGCTGATTTCATGGAACTGTTTCGCCTGAATCCAGCCTTCGTAATGGTCGAAGTCGGTTCGCACAAGCACCCATTCTTGGCTCTTGTCCAAAACCGTATAGGTCTCATTGTAAAGCAGTTGGCTGACCATTTCTGAAGTGTGCCTGCCTTCCTTGCGCAGGGCGATGGCGGATAGGTTGCAGATGCCGTATGTCATGGTTTCGTGGTTTTTCTGACCGCTAAAATAAGGCATTTTTCAATACTTTTTCTTGCATTTGGACTTTTATTTTTAATTTAGCCCAAAATTTGACTCAAAATTCTTGCGATAATCCGACTGTTTATGAGTGCTATAAAGAACGTTTTCAACAAGTTGCGCCACAACTATTATGGCATTGCAAAGATTTTCACCTTCGTTGTCGCTGCGGTTTTGGTGTGGTGGCAAATGCCGCGCACGGGCAAGTTCAAATACGAGTACCAGCTCTCGAAGCCGTGGCAGCACGAGACGCTTTACGCCCCTTTCGACTTCCCGATCTACAAAAACGAGGCCGCGTTGAGGGAGGAGACGGAGGCCGCGGTTGGGAACATCAAGCCGATTTTCGTCTTCGACGAGGGGCAAATGGTGGCTTCCCGAAACATGCTGTTTGTCAATTTCGAGGCCAACTGGGACACGGGATCGGGTTTCGACAAGGACCTGAGCTTGGACATGCTGTTCAACGTGTTTGATTCCATCGAGGACCATGGCATCGTGGCCTACGACAACGCCACTACCCAACTGATGCCGACTTCGGAGGTGAGCGTCGTCCGCGACAAGGTGATGCGCACGGCTCACTACGGTGATTTCTACACGATGAATACGGCTACCGAAGCGGTGGCCTCAATATTGACCGACGCGAAACAAGTGGACGCCAAACTGATTTCAGAATTGCTCAACGGCGCCTTGCGTCAGAACGTGTTCTACAACGAGGAGCTGTCGCGGCAGGAGCGCGACAAGGCCCAGAATGCGGTCTCGCTCACCTACGGCATGGTGCAGAAGGACGAAATCGTGGTCTCGGAGGGCGAGCTGGTGGACGGACACACCTACGACGTGCTGAACTCGCTGCAACGCGAATACACCAACCGCTCCATGTCGCGCGACGAGAGCCTGCGCGTCCTGCTGAGCCAACTTGTGCTGGTGGCGCTCATCTTCGCCTTGATGGGGCTTTATGTCCACATGCTGCACAAGAGAATCTTCGCCGAGCTGAAGAACATTGTCATGCTGATGGTGATGGTGCTGCTCGTCGTGATACCGTCGTATTGGATCGTCAAGTTGCAACCGTCGTTGGTATTAGTCATGCCGGTGAGCCTTCTCGCCATCATGATCGGGGTGGTCTTCAACATGCGCTTGGCCTTCGCCATACAGGTGTTTGCCGTCATGCTGATTTCATTGGCGGTGCCCAATCCTTTCCAGTTCATTTTCATGCAGTTGGTGGCCACGGTATTGGTCACTTTCAACATGTCGAACAAGCGGGTGCATCATAAGTTCATCCAGGCGGCATTATTCGTCTTTATCGGCTATATCATTGTGTATCTTTCCTTTACGTTGATGTCCACCTCCGAAATCAATTGGTCGGACGTGCTGTTGCTGTTGCTGAACGCCTTGTTTACGCTGCTCGCCCAACCCATCATCATGATGTTTGAGCGTGTTTTCGGCGTGACCACTTCGTTGTCGCTTTTGGAATTGAGCAACACCAACAGCCCGTTGTTGCGCGAACTGGCGACCACGGCTCCGGGTACGTTCCAGCATTCCATCCAAGTGGCCAACCTCTGCGAGGAGGTGCTTTACGAAATCGGGGGTGACACGCTTTTGGCCCGCACGGGTGCCTTGTATCACGATGTCGGGAAAATCAAGAACCCGATGTATTTCACTGAGAACCAGCACGGGGCCTACAGTCCGCACAACGACCTCTCGAATACCGAAAGCGCCGAAATCATCATCTCGCACGTGACCGACGGCATCGAGTTGGCGCACAAGGCGCGTGTGCCCGAGCGCATCATCGACTTCATCCGCACCCACCACGGCACGCGCCGCACCGAGTATTTCTACATCAACGAGCAAAAGGCCCATCCCGGCGAGCAAATCGACCCCGCGCCGTTCACCTACCACGGTCCCGCGCCGTTCTCACGCGAGACCGCCGTCCTGATGATGGCCGACAGCATCGAGGCCGCCTCGCATAGCCTCAAGGACCCCGACGAGAAGAAAATCAGCGACTTGGTCGATAACATCATCAACAAGCAGATGGAGGCCGGCCAGTTCCTCAACACGGATTTGACCCTGCGCGACATCGAAACCTGTCGCAAGGTGCTGAAAAAGAAGCTGATGAGCATTTATCATGTGAGGATTGCCTATCCGGAGAAGTGACCCGCAGCGTCCGAAGGACGCGACTATCTTAACCGTAGGTCAGCGACCTACGGCAACGACCAAACAGGAAAACATGAAACCAAATAAAACTCTGAAAATGAAGAAGTTACTGAAAATCATAACCCTAATCGCAGTGAGCAGCTTCTTGACCTCTTGCGGCACCATTGGCTTGTTCATCCACACAGCCAAGCTTTATGACGGAACGCTAAGCTACAATTGCGGCGACGACGTGGCGTACGACACCATCCATTTCGTCGTCAACAAGGAAAACAAGATGCTATTCAAGGCTGAAATCAATGGGTTGACGGATACGGTCATGTATGATTCGGGCGTCAATTCGTTCACTTTGTTGATGTACACGCCAAGCGCCAAGCCCGAAGGGATGAAGTTCTACCGTGCCGTTGCGACTGGGGCCGACAAAAAGTCGAAAGTCAAGGTGACGACGCTGCCCGTCAAGATCAGGACGGACATGGTGGTTTCGGAAGGCGTTGGGATGGCCATGATAACGTCGGAGCCGCCGGTGTGCGACAAAGAACACTCTTTATCTGAACACAATATCATTGGTTTCCAAGGGATTAATTTGTCGCGCTATATGTTGGACTTCACCCATCATCAGATATATAGTCTTCCTGATTCCTTGGCTGTTGACACCACGGAGTTCATACCCATAAAATGCAAATATGACAAGGGCGTGATGTGGGTCTATCCGCGAATCAACGGGGTGGAGCATGAATGTATTTTCGACACGGGCAACGGGGCTGCCGCTTTTGTGTTGCGAGACGACCAACGGGTTGAAAGCCCGAAGGCCGGCGATTTGGTTTACGAAGGCTCGTTTGGCACCACGATTGGGGGCAAGACCGACAAGCAACGCTTCGTGCAGGCACAAGACGAAACGCTTGGACTTGCCGGTGACGACAAGGGAATGCCGGTTTTGTATGTGAAGTCGCTTGAGCACGACAACATGGGACTTCAAGCCATCGCGCAGTACGACTGGATTGTCGCGAATTGGGACAGCATTCCGAAGATGTATGCACGGCCACACGCTGCAAACGCGGTCAAGCCCTTCAAGAAGCGGCCTTACGTCCTCTCTACCGCCGACGGCACTTTGCGCATCTTCACCCGCCTCCTCGACGGCAACGAGCGCTTCAAGGTCGGCGACAGAATTGTTTCAGTCAATGGCGAAAAAATCACCGAGGAGAACATCTGCCATTACTACGACCTGCTGAAGGACAGCGAGGACTGGTCAGGGTTTGAGATTCAGGTGAAGTGAGGATCTGCCTTTGGAAGCAAAAACCGACTCACCAATTCCTTCATCATTTCTTCGGTTAGGTTCGACAAACCCGTTTCGGTTATCTTGTTATGGTCTTGCGTACCCATGCGGAGAATGTATTTGTATGCCTTGCCGTCAATGGTGGCATGCAGATGGAAATTGCCTTTGTACGCGGCTTCAATGTGGGCGTCCTCAACGATGTGTCCTGATGAGGTCGAAAACGAGAATGCCTTTGGATTGGCGGCGAATCCCCATGCGGAAAGATGTTCTGACAAGCAGCTTTCTATGCGCCCTATCCATTCGTCTCGAACTCCGTTGTCGTGCGCCAAAGTCCTGAAAGAAGCCACGGCAGACGCCACCTTGCGAATGATGGACTCGGGCGTGCGGATGCCGTTTTCGTTGGCGAAGGAGATAATGTCCTCATGGCTGATGTCGCGAATCTTTCCGCCAATCATCAGGCAATGTTCCTTGTTGGGCAGATAGCCCCCTGTGTCGAAAATATAGGTCAGGTCGTATGCGGGTGAGAGCCTCCACAATCCTTGTCGGTTCATGACGAATGTGAAGTTCTTGTGGTGGTCGTCGGTGTTGTTGGCCAGGATGTTGAACACGAGCCTACGAAACACTTCTTGGCAATCCACTTCTGGTAGGTGTAGTTTTCGGCACACGGTCAGCAGTTTTTCGTAGCTGTCGGCTTCCGGGTCCATTGCCGCAAGGGTTTGGGTATGGAGTTTTCCCGTCTCGTTCCGATCGAACCGCTTGGTCAGGAAATGCTTTGTGCCTTCCACTTCGAGCAAGCGCGACTCCATCATGTTGATGCCTGCCGCCAAGGCCATTTCGTAATAGGTCTGCTCCAACTCGGCAGATGAACGCTCTTTGTCGCCAAACTTCAACAGACAGTAATCATAGTCGGGGTCGACATCGGTCTGTCCTGAGCGAATCTCCCCCGTCTCCTTATGGATGGCGATGATTCCTTTGGGCTGACGGCCTCCTGCCGATGTTCCGACTGAAATCAATGATTGCAGGGTGAGCGACTCGTCGGGGAGAATCTTCACTTTTTCGCGTTCGATGGCAATTCTTTCGGCCAAGGCGGCCAAGACTTTGATGTCGACCTTGTCAGTCATTGCGCCACGGTCTATCTCTGGCACAAACTCCAATGCTCCCATGCCTCTTTTGCCGATGAACGCCAATTTTTCCAACGGTGTCACGCTCCTTTCGGATAGGTGGTTCTCTTTGCGCCATTGGTCAAAGAGTTGGTTGCCCCAAGCGTCGGGAAGCGAGTCGGCGATGAAAGAGGGTAGTTTTTGGTATATACGCTCCATCTCACCAAAGATGGCGCGAGTGCTTAGGGGATGATGGATGGATGCCGCCAATGGTGCAATGTCGAGATTTCCGCGAAGAAACTCTGGATTGTAGTTGAAATAGGATAGGTGCCGTCCTTCATGCCATGCCAAACGGCCGATTTCCATACCCCAAAGGAATATTTTCAAGACTTCTTTCATTTTTTATGCCGCACACGCTGTGCTTTTTTTTGGTTTTCGTCATACAAATAGGGAGATTCAGGTTGTTCGGGCATCAGTTCGTTCAGGTCGTTGATGCTCCCAACCGCTTTCAATAGCAGGAGAAAAGTGCTGAGCGAGATGTTCTTGACCGTGCCGTTTTCGAACCGATGGATGGTCATCATCGACAGGCCCGACATCTCCGCCACTTCTTTCTGGGTCATGTTGGCTCTCAGCCGATAATCCTTGAAACGCGAGCCTAAAAGCCTCACCAATTCGGTCGCTGAATACTCTGAATAATCTTCCATTATAAACTAACTTATGTGTTGAATTAAGCCGTAAAAACAATATTAAATCTACATATATGTTGAATTATGCTGCAAAGATACATTTATTTTTTCAAATGCAACAAAAAAACTGAAAAAAAGCAAATTTGAATGTACGAAGGGACACTGACTAAAGTTTCTTCAGATATTCCCTCGCCTCCGGTCCCTCGTTGAAAACCAAATCCAACACGCTCAAATCCGCCGCAAAGGGGAACTTGGTGCTAAATACCTGATAAT
>ERZ842401.7599-NODE-7599-length-11035-cov-16.727413_pt1 | contig 11035 bp, 6 predicted proteins | sample MGYA00521270_ERZ842401 | MGnify/ENA primary metagenome ERZ842401 (study PRJEB31892, sample SAMEA3878208) | bioreactor metagenome | biome: Moose rumen | place: Sweden | collected 2011-10 | study: EMG produced TPA metagenomics assembly of the PRJEB12797 data set... | reverse complement strand
TCAGCCTGACGACTTGGTAGCCCCTTGAGACAGTTTACACCGTACATCTCAAACTCACGCTCACCCCATTTTACCTTTTCCTTTGGGGTGTCATCGGCTAATTCCTTCATATTGTCCTTGAGCTTTGCGCAACGACCATTACCCCAGAAGATATATGCATTACCGTCGGATGCTAGAAGAACACAGGGATCGATACCGTTGATGCCTTTTATAGGCTCTGGCTCACAAACGAAAGGTCCTTCAGGATTGTCAGCGATGGCTACACCTACGCCAAACCCCATTCCTCCTTTAGGAGCAGAGGGGAAATAGAAATAGTACTTCCCGTTTCTCTCAACACAGTCGGGTGCCCACATCGAATACGAGTCAGGTCTTACCCAGGGCACCTTGTTCTGGGTTACTATCACACCGTGATCTGTCCAGTCTGTAAGATTCTCGGATGAGAAGACGTGATAGTCTTCCATGCAGAACCAGTCCTGACGCTGCCCCTCTGGGGGCATAATGTCATGCGACGGGTAGACGTACACCTTATTATTAAATATGCGTGCGGTAGGGTCAGCGCTGAACTGATCCCTGATAATCGGGTTCTGTGCCGACATCATCATCGGCATTCCCAGCAATAACAATAATTGTTTTCTCTTCATTGTCAGTTAGAAATTAGATGATGCAAAGATAGCCATAAATATGATATACTCCAAACCAAATAAGTGTAGTTATACAATTATGATACATCACATATAGTTTGTGATACATATAATAAAACCCAAGTCGTGGTTTTTCCGTAACTTTGCACCCGTATTAATTATAAACTACCCAAAATGAAAAGATTAAAAAAATACCTGGCTTCAACCATAATCCTCAGTGGTTACTTTCTAACTGTTTTTGCACAGACGGAAAATAGCGAGTCTATAGCAGAACGTTTGCGTCAGGATTCACTTTTGCTGCAGGCTGCAGTCCGTGGAGAGGCAGAGATCAACCTCCCTCTTTTCCAGACGAAATATACTGCTGACCCGTCACCTATTGTCGTGGGCGATACTCTGTTTCTTTTTACTTCGCATGATGCATCGCCAGAAGATATTCCCGATGAGAATGAGAAGAGCTCTGCCGGATTCTTTATGTACGACTGGCTCCTGTGGTCAACTACCGATATGGTTAACTGGACGGAGCACGGAGCTGTGGCATCGTTGAAGGATGTCCCCTGGCGGAGCAGGGAGAATGGAGCCTGGGCTATACAGACTGTTGAGCGTGACGGGCGGTACTATCTCTATGCACCACTTCACGGGCATGGAATCGCTGTGCTGAAGTCAGATTCTCCTTATGGACCTTTCAAGGATCCTATAGGAAAACCTTTGGTATGGGATCAGAGCAACTGGTATGACATTGATCCTTCTGTTTATACCGATGATGACGGACAGGCATATATGTATTGGGGGAATCCGCATACCTTCTATGCCCGCCTGAATGACGACATGATATCGCTGAAGGATAGTGTAGTGAAACTCCCACATATAGAAAACTATCAGGAAGGTCCTTGGTTCTATAAGCGTAACGGACACTATTATCTTGGTTATGCTACTACCTGTTGTCCTGAGGCTCTTGGATATGCCATGAGCGATTCACCCACAGGTCCTTGGGAGAGTAAGGGATATATCATGCGTCCTACACAGCGTGACAGGGGCAATCATCCTGGCATCATAGATTACAAGGGACACTCTTATATCTTCGGACAGAACTATGACCTGATGCATATAGAGACATTCGTACACCACGAGCGTCGTAGTGTATCGGCTGTAGAGATAACATATAACCCTGACGGGACGATACAGGAAGTGCCATACTGGCTGGATCAGAAACCTCTGAAACAGCTCTCGTGGCTTAATCCGTATCAACGTGTAGAGGCAGAGACAATGGCATGGGGCTTTGGACTTAAGTCGGCAAAGATGGGTATCGAGAATACTGGTGTTGTGGCAGATATGCCGGAATCGACTGGAAAAAGGAATATGTATGTCTTTGATATCGATAATGGCGAACTGATACGTCTGCGAGGCGTAGATTTTGCAGAAGGTGCAAAGAACTTTAATATCATTGCATCGGCGGAGGGAAGGACTACTGTTACTTTGCGCCTCGATAGTCAGAAGGGGCCTGTAATAGGAAGGGTAAGCATCACTCCTACAGGATCCTTGGAGGATTATCGTGTTTTCAATGCACGGGTAAAGAAGATTGCTGGTGTACATGATCTCTATCTGTGTTTCGACAATACCACAGGTGCTGTCCGTCTTGATTGGTGGCAATTTAAAAAATAAAAGTATAGGGCGTGATTATGAAGATTTCAAAATTGTTTTTAATGTGTACAACAATGATTATGACAGGTTGCTCTGCTCCTGATATGGAGCACCGGATAGATGAGCTGTATGATAATATGTCTCAGGAAGAGCGCATTGCACAATTGAGAAGTATGTATATGGATGATCTCTTCAATGAGCAGGGACAGTTGGATACTTCAAAGTGTCGTGAACTGATTCCTAATGGCATCGGGCATTTCTCACAGTTTGCCATGCAGAAACCCCGTGACCCAAATGAGCTGCGTGATCGTGTGAAGGCTGTACAAGACTGGCTGATGGATAACACTCCTAATGGTATAGCTGCACTCTGTCATGAGGAGGTGCTTTCAGGTGTCAATACCAAGGGCTCTACCATCTATCCACAACAGATTGGACAGGCTTGTTCGTTTAATCCTGAGTTGGCAGAGCTGAAAACCTTACAGACTTCTACTGCCATGCGAAAGATGGGTGGTGTGTTGTCGCTTTCTCCAATGGTAGATGTATGCCGTATTCCAAGTTTCAATCGCTTGGAAGAGTCGTATGGTGAGGATGGTTATCTGTCGGCAGTGATGGGTGTCGCTTTTGTGAATGGCCTGCAGCAAGGTGACCTGAAGAAAGGTGTTGGTGCATGCTCGAAACACTATCTTGGCTATGGCGGAGGTGGTGATGCCGATGAGAAGGAGATGATGGAGGAGATACTCCTGCCTCATGAGGCGATGATTCGCCTTGCTGGCAGCAAGGCTGTCATGCCGGGATATCATGATGTACACGGCACAAAGTGTGTCTGCAACAGTGAGATCCTTGAGGATATCCTTCGTGGTTATGTGGGATTTGACGGAATGATAGTAAGTGACTATACTGCCATCGACCAGATTCCGAATATAGAGGATGCTTTGCATAAGGCAGCAGCGGCTATTAATGGTGGTAATGATGTTGACTTCCCGTTTGGAGCCAACTATCAGTATCTTCAGCAGGCCATCGATAAAGGACTTGTAAAGCCTGAGACTCTGGAAAGGGCAGTTAAGAATGTGCTTCGTTATAAATTCCGTGCTGGTCTCTTTGATAAGAATCCTTACCTGTATAGCAAAGAAGATATAAAGCTCGACACTCCCAATGAGCGTAAGACGGCCTATGATATAGCTACACAGTCGGTAGTGCTCCTTGAGAATAATGGCATCCTACCTCTTAAGAACGCTAAGAACATCCTTCTCACTGGGCCTAATGCAAATACCATGTGGGCAATGTTGGGCGACTATTCTTTCCCAGCAATGTCTTATTTCTGGAAGAAGGTGGAGAGTGATCTCGATTATCCGCACGTAATCACACTCCTTGAAGGTATGAAGGCAAGTATCCCTGCTGGTGTAAATATTATGTATGAACGGGGATGTGACTGGACAGAAGAGATTGAAACGAAGTTCTCTGAGCTTGGTGACGAACGGGCATGGGAGTACGAGATACTTCATCGTAAGGTGAATTCTGGTGAGAAGGCAGATAAGGCTGAGGCTCTAAGACTTGCAAAGGATGCTGATGTCATCATAGCAGCTGTAGGTGAGAATGTGATGCTTTGTGGTGAGAACCGTGATCGTCAGGGACTCCGTCTGCCAGGCAAGCAGGAGGAGTATGTGGAAGAACTCCTTGGCACAGGCAAGCCCGTAATATTAGTAGTCTTTGGAGGTCGTGCCCAGGTAATCTCTGGTATCGCAGAGAAGTGTGCCGCTGTTATCCAGGCGTGGTATCCTGGTGAGGAGGGAGGTAATGCTGTTGCAGATATCCTCTATGGTAAGGTGTCACCATCAGCAAAACTATCTGTAAGCTATCCTAAGACTGAGTTGTATGAGCCTTTGTGCTATAATAATTCTGATTCGAAAGATCCACGTGTACAGTGGCCTTTCGGCTACGGCTTGAGCTATACTACATTCGAATATCAGAATCTTAAGGCTGATGAAGAGGTTGCTACTGACGCAAAGGCTGTAAACCTCTCATTCGAGGTGAAGAATTCAGGAGAGGTTGCTGCTGATGAGATAGCACAGGTTTATATCTCTCCAAAGCATGAAGGACAGAATATCCGTCCTATCCAGCTGCAAGGGTTCGCGCGTGTCTCTCTCCAACCTGGCGAGACAAAGACAGTGAACGTGAAACTCTATACTGAGCAGTTCGGATATTATACTAATAAAGGGACTCGTCTTTGGAATATCCTGCCGGGCACATTTACAATCAGAATAGGTGCTTCATCACAGGATATCAAGCTGCAACAGGATATAACCCTTACGGGTGAGACTGTAACAAAGCCCTTAAGAGAATTCTATTTCTCGGAGAGTTCTGTAAAAAAATAGCGTTATTCAACCATTATTATTTTCTATCTATGATTAAAAAACTATTCTTACTCTTGCCGTTAACGGCAATGTTTATTGGCTGCACCTCTAATCATGAGGGTGCCGAGTGTCCAGTCCTCACTGTTGAGGGTGGTCAGATTCAGGGTGTTGTAGCAGAATCCCCAGGCGTTTTTGCTTATAAGGGAATGCCTGGCTTTATGATTTTCAAGCTTGACGAAAAAGATGCTGAAGCATCAAAGATGGGTGAGCCCATCATACCAGAACCAACCCCGATGCCAGATAGGAAGTAAACAGAATATTTGTTAAATGTAGCGCAGAGTTTGTTGCTTGTAACATTTGGCGCGATGTTACATTTTTGCAAACTCTGCGTTACGTTTAATAAAGTTGTAGGGATAAAATAATTATATCTTTGCAACGAAATTGAAAATTAATGAGACGTGTTCCACGAGAGCACACCCCATATACCTTAGAATATTTTATTATTATCAATTATCTAACTAAATTAAAAAAGTATGTTAAATTTTAAATCACTGCAAAAGCCGTTAACGGCACTGTTCTTGCTCTGTTTGTTCCCTATGGGAGCACTGGCTCAGAGTCTCATCAAGGGAACGGTCAAAGATGCTTCTGGCGATCCGATTATTGGTGCTAGTGTAAAAGTACAGGGACTTAAATCGGGTGTCATTACAGATTTTGATGGTAACTTTAGTTTGCAGGCAAAGGATGATGCCACACTGGTCATCTCTTACATCGGTTATCTTACAGAAACAGTTAAGGTAGCTGGCCGCAACAACATCTCTGTTACTCTTAAAGAGGATACGCAGACACTGAATGATGTTGTGGTTATTGGTTATGGTATTCAGAAGAAGAGCGACCTTACTGGTGCTGTAGCTTCAGTAAAGGCAGAAGACCTCAAGAACCGCTCTACAACTGATGCAGCCGCTGCACTTCAGGGCAAGGCCGCTGGTGTTCAGATCCTTAACAGTTCTGGTAAGCCAGGTCAGGGTGCCAATATCCGTGTACGTGGTTACTCTTCTAACTCAAGCAACATCGGTCCTCTGTTGATCGTCGATGGTCTTCAGGTTTCAAGCATTCAGTATCTCGATCCTTCTATGATTGAGTCTATGGAAGTTCTGAAGGACGCTGCTTCTGCCGCCATCTACGGTGCTGAGGCTGGTAACGGTGTTATCCTTATCACAACAAAGTCTGGTAAAAAGGGTACAGGTACCATTTCTTATGATGCAAAGTTCACAAACCAGTCACTTGGTAGAGTTGGAAAGCTTCTTAATGCTTCTCAGTTCAAGGATTGGATGGGTATGCAGCTCGGCACTTCACAGGTGGAAGCTGATATGAAGGATGCCCAGACATTGTATGGATGGAATCCAAATACCGATACAGACTGGATGAATGAGTTCTTCGAGAACTCTTGGGCTCAGCAGCACACTATTACTTTCCAGGGTGCCAACGATCGTGGTTCTTACTTCCTGAGCGGAAGCTATGTTAACCAGGACGGTATCGTTAAGGGAAGCAAGGATAAGTATGAGCGCCTGACTGCACAGATCAATGCCGACTATAAGATTAAGGATTGGTTGCAGGTAGGTACTAATACCGCTATTGAGAAGTGGTCTACAAGTGGCGTTTCAGAGAATGGTTATGGTTCTTCATTTGAGATGCTGCTTCTCATCGACCCTCTGACTCCTATGTATTGGACAAAGCCAGAGCAGATGATCGGTTCTTATCGTGATTACTATAATGCAATTCAGGCTGGTAACTCAAAGTATACTCTCTTCGGTGATGAGAACGGTTACTATGCTACATCTTATTTCAATCAGCGTCTCGCTGGTGGTAACCCATTCTCTCAGCGCGATCGTGCAGAGGGTACGAATGATGGCGTTAATGTCAATGGTACCTTCTTCATGAATGTTACTCCTATTAAATATGTAACATTCACCTCTCGCCTCGGCTATCGTCTCTCATTCAGCAACAGCTCTAACTGGGAGTATCCATATTACCTGAATGCACAGACAAAGGGTGATAACTACAGAATCGAGGGTGCCAGCAATAACTCTACCTGGTATCAGTGGGAAAACTTCATCAACTATAACCAGGATTTCGGCAAGCACAATGTAGGTGCCATGGCCGGTATGTCTTATCGTCAGTATAACTCCAATGGTGTCAACGCCAATGCTCAAGGACCAGACATTCTGAAGGCTTATGAGCCAAATTACATCTATCTCGATTGTGTAAACGGTAACGACGATACAACCAAGAATTTCGGTGGTAGACCAAATACAACACGTGCACTCTCTTACTTCGGTCGTCTTCTCTATAACTACGACAACCGTTACAGCTTGCAGGCTAACTTCCGTGCCGATGCATTCTCTTCTGAGAAGCTCTCTAAAGATAACCGTTGGGGGTACTTCTGGTCTGCATCTGCAGGTTGGACATTCTCTAATGAAAAGTTCTTCAAGGAGAACGTTGATCCAAGTATCATGTCATTCGGTAAGATCCGCGTATCTTGGGGTACTAACGGTAACGTAAACGTATTGAACAACTATTCTTACCAGGCCGGTATCTCTCTTAATAGCCAGTGGTATCAGTATGGTCCTACCAACGCAGCTACTTATGGTTCAATGCCAAATGGTATCGCTAACCCAGACCTTACTTGGGAGAAGTCACAGCAGCTTGACCTTGGTGCCGACTTCCGTTTCTTGAACGATCGCCTCTCTGTTGGTATCGACTGGTATAGGAAGAAGACGAAGGATTTGCTCGTTGATGCGCCTGTAATGCCAGAGTCTGGTTATTCTTCAATGACTATTAATGCTGGTGAGATCGTGAATAAGGGTCTCGAGATGGAATTCTCTTGGAAGGATCATATCGGTGACTTCAAGTATAGCGTTTCTGCTAACTTCGGTACTCTTAGCAATGAGGCAACTTACCTCGATCCTTCTATCGAGCGTATTCAAGGTGCTACCGTTGAAGGTGCCAGCCCAGGTGCTGTACGTTGCTACTTCGAGAAGGGCGAGCCTGTATGGTACATGCGTGGTTATGCTTATGCAGGCAGAGCACAGGATGGCACTCCTCTCTATTATACAAAGGATGGTGGTACTACCAATGACCCACAGGATGGTGATATGAGAAATATCGGTTCTGGTCTTCCAAAGGTAACTTACGGTATTACACTTAACGCTGAATATAAGGGCGTTGACCTGACCATCTTCGGTGCAGGACAGGGTGGTAACGATGTTTACTACGGTCTCTATCGTACAGGTTACAACAATATTGCAGAAGGCGTTTATGAAGACTTCAAGTCAGAAAAGTTCCCCAATGCCTCAAGTGTTTATGGTGTTGCTAAGTTCTATCAGTCATCAGCTATGGTATACAGTGGAGCATTCTTCAAACTCAAGCAGATTCAGCTCGGTTATACCTTCCCGGTTAATCTGACAAAGAAGCTGTATATCCAGAATCTGCGTGCATACATCTCTCTTGATGACTTCTTTACATTCACCAGCTATCCAGGCCTCGATCCTGAGACAACAACACAGGAGTATAACTGTCCAGGTCTTGACAAAGGTGTATATCCTAACATGAGAAAGATGGTTCTTGGCTTAAGCGTTACATTCTAATCCAAATTATAAAATCGAATTGAAATATGAAAAAGATATTATTTTTAGCAGCTGTGCTTTCTTCGGGTATGATGCTGACATCATGCAATGACAGGCTTGATGTTGAGCAGAAGGCAACCAGTAGCACGGGTAACTTCTATAAGACTGATGCTGATGCAGAGTCTGCTGTAACTGCTATGTATGCAACATACATCAGTGAGATCGGTGGAACCGAAGGTATCTGGAATGCATATATTATGGGTCTTAACTATTCTTCAGACGATGTTTTTGCAGCAGGTGGTGACAAGGCTGACCATACTGGTTTCCGTGAGCTTAACGAGTTCCGTTATGATACAAGCTTTGGTCCATGTAGTACTCTTTATAACCATATTTATAAGGCAATTTACTCTGCAAACCTTGTAATCAACTATTTCGGTGGTGAACTTGCGAATACTCCAGCTAAAAAGCAGGCTGTTGCTGAGGCAAGAGTAATGCGTGCTTGGGCTCACATGCTCGCTGCACAGGTTTATTACCAGCCACCATTGATTGATCACCTGATTACTACAGAGAAGCCGACAAATGCGGAGTCTCAGAAGGCCATCTTCGATTTCTGTGTAAAGGAGTGTGAAGAGGCTATGAATGATCTGCCTGATCGTAAAGGTCAGAGCGACAAGGAAGGTACATGGCGCGTAACTAAGGGCTTTGCTCAGTTCGTAGGTGGAAAATCTGCTCTCTTCGGAGGTGACAATGCCAAGGCAGCTGCTTTGCTGAAGCCTCTGGTAGAGTCTTCTAACTATGCACTGGTTCCTGGCAATCGTTTCCGCGACCTCTTCCATATTGAGGGTGATGGCTGCGAGGAGAAGATCTTTGAGTTCAACTACTCAACCAACACATCTCTTGGTGGTGTATGGGGCGGTAGTATTCAGCGTGGCCGCTGGATGGTTGCCAACGTGCTCAACTGGCGTGGTGATGATATCGTAGGTGGCGGTAAGAACCCACAGATCTGCGCAACCGGTGGTTGGGGCGGTGGTGCTATCAACCAGGACTTCGCTCATAAGATGCTTGAGAATGATGGTGACAGCTATCGTCGTAAGGCTACATTCCTTACTTCTGATGAGTTCTTCTATGATGCAAGCTTGTGCCCATGGCAGGATGACGTAGAGGCTGGTGGTACACTCAAGACTCGCGCTGAGAAGGAGTTTGACGAGAATCGTGGTATCACTAAGTCTGCAGGTTCATTCTCTCGTAGTGATGTGATGGAGGTTAAGATGATGTGTCACCCCAATGATGTTGATCTTTCTGTTGGCGACAACTGTAATAACACTAACCTGTGTATTGCCCGTCTTGGTGAGGCTTACCTGCTTTATGCAGAGGCAGCTCTTGCATCTGGTAACAATGCAGAGGCTCTTAAATATGTAAACAAGATTCAGGAGCGCGCAGGATCAAAGACCATTTCTTCTTCAGTAAACCTCCAGACTATCCAGGACGAGAAGCAGTATGAGCTCTGGTTCGAAGGCTGCCGTTGGTTCGATATCGTTCGCTGGGGTATTGCTAAGCAGTGCTACGACAAGGTTCTCGACAATATTCCTCTGCAGTGGGATGAATATTGGAATCCTTCAGACGGTTCTGCACCAAAGACTAAGCCTCACAAGCTCTATTATAAGATCCATCATCCATTTGCTGCCGATGGCGTAAAACTTCAGTTCGTGGAGGGTAAGAACGAGTACTGGCCAATCCCACAGACCGTCATCGAGGTTAACGACCAGATGCACCAGGTACGTGGCTGGGCTAATTAAAAATGAACTTTTAATACAGCTAGTATTTTAAGTATACATTGTTTTGGTATTTTTTGGAGGTGCCGCGTTGTGAAACGTGGCATCTCTGTTATTTTTACTTACTTTTATCCTCTTTCCTTACAATAACACTGCCACTGGCCTGATGAGTGGCTAGAATCAACACCTCGGCAATCTGGACGTGAGCGGGAGCATTGGCTGCATATACTGCCACATCGGCAATGTCATCACCCGTCAGGGGCTTGATGCCCTTGTAGACATTAGCTGCACGGTCATTGTCACCATGGAAGCGCACGTTACTGAAATTCGTCTCAACAAGACCAGGCTTCAGGTTGGTGACACGAATAGACGTATTAGCAACATCGATACGGAGTCCATCAGACAGAGCCTTTACTGCTGCTTTAGTAGCACAATAGACATTGCCGCCTGCATAGGCTGCATCGCCAGCCACAGAGCCAATATTGATGATATGACCGCTATTACGCTCTACCATGCCAGGCACCACAAGGCGAGTCATTGTGAGCAAACCCTTGATGTTCGTGTCGATCATAGTTTCCCAATCATCAATGTTGCCCTCGTACTCTGGATCCAAGCCCAAAGCAAGGCCTGCATTATTCACCAATACATCAATCTTCTGCCATTCATTAGGGAGTTCGCAGATATACTGCTTCGCTTTCTTACGGTCTCTCACATCAAAAGCCAAGGTAAATACTTTGGTACCCTTTTCCGTCAATTCTTTACGAATCTCTGACAGACGATGTTCGTTTCTGCTCGTCAGAATCAGCTTGTCACCGTTCTCGGCAAACTTCCTTGCACAAGCCAGTCCGATGCCGCTTGTTGCTCCTGTTATTAATACAATTTTACCCATAGTTTATAAACAATCATAAATTTAGGTCGCAAAAATACAAAATCTGCTGCAAAATCACTAACTTAGCCCTGATATTTCAACATAGTTTAAGAAAAAAGCGACAAGTGAAAACCATCACTTG
>ERZ842401.7598-NODE-7598-length-11038-cov-4.016662_pt1 | contig 11038 bp, 8 predicted proteins | sample MGYA00521270_ERZ842401 | MGnify/ENA primary metagenome ERZ842401 (study PRJEB31892, sample SAMEA3878208) | bioreactor metagenome | biome: Moose rumen | place: Sweden | collected 2011-10 | study: EMG produced TPA metagenomics assembly of the PRJEB12797 data set... | reverse complement strand
GGGAGCCCCTCTGGCGGCGGTGCTGATCTGGGTGCTGGGAGGCTTCGTGTGGGGGGTGCGGGTCACCGGGAACGAGACCCTGGGAGACCGGATGGTGCTGGAGGCCGCCGCCCAGTGCGGGGTGGCGTTGGGCGTGGAGCGGGAGAGCTTCGTGCCCAAGGAGGCTGCCCACCGGCTGGTGGGGCTGCTGCCCCAGCTGGACTGGGCCGCCCTGAACACTGACGGGTGCTTCGTGGAGGTAGCTGTGCGGGAAGGGGAGAGCAAGCCGGAGATGGTGGAGGAGAAGCTCTCCAACCTGGTGGCGGAGCGAGAAGGGCTTATCGTTACGGTGGAGGCGGAGAGCGGGCGGCCGGAGGTGCAGCCCGGCCAGACCGTGGAGGCAGGAGACCTGCTCATCGCCGGGCTGTACCGGGAGCGGCTGGATCCCTGGTCCCCCAGGACAAAAGCCTACCAGCAGGCCGGCAGCGCCCGGGGCCGTGTGCTGGCGGAGACGGTGCGGGAATTCACGGTGCACGTCAGCGCCCAGGCAGAGGAGGCGCAGGAGGGAACGCCTCAGCGCCGGGTGACCTGGGAGGTGCTGGGCCTGCGGCTGCCGGGGAACGTGTTCCTGGAGCCGGAGGGAGAGACCCGCCGTGGGGTGCGGCGGACGCCCCTGGTGGTGCTGGGGGTGGAGCTGCCCGTGGCCCTGGAGGTGGAGACCGTGACCCCGGTGACCCGGGAGAAGCGCACCCGCACAGAAGAGGAGCTGCGCCGGGACGCCCTGTGGAAGCTGCGGCGGGCCCAGCGGGCGGCTCTGCCGGCGGGGGCGGTGATTCGGGAGGAGGCGCTGGAGTGGGCTTTCCCGGACGGGATGTGCCTGCTGACGGCCCGGTGCCGGTGCCTGGAGGATATCGCCGTGGAGCGGGAGGTGTTGGTGAAAGAGACGGAGAACGAAGAAGATTTTTAGTGAAAATTCATACTTTTTTGGGTTGAATCGGAGACTCTAGATATGGTATAATCGGGTCGTCAAAAGACCGGAATAACAGAGAAAAAGGACGATATCTTGGAAACGACACTGAATCTGGATCGGATGGAACAGGCTGAAGAGCTCTTCGGCAGCCTGGACAGCAACGTGAAGCTGCTGGAGCGGGAATACGGGGTGAGCCTTGTCTTTCGGGACAGCGTGCTGAAGATCGCCGGGGAGGACCCTGTGCAGGTGGACCGGGCCGCCCGGGCCGTGCGCAGCCTGATCACCCTCATCGGGGGCGGGGAGACCCTCACCGAGCAGAATGTGCACTACTGCATGCGCATGGTGGCCGAGGACAGCGAGGAGAAGGTGGCCCGCCTGGCGGGAGACACCATCTGTGTCACCAGCAAGGGGAAGCCCATCAAGCCCAAGACCGTGGGCCAGCGCACCTACTGCGACGACATCAAGAACAACACCATCACCATCGGGGTGGGGCCTGCCGGTACCGGCAAGACCTACCTGGCGGTGGCTATGGCCGTCACGGCCTTCCGGGCCCAGGAGGTCAACCGGATCATCCTCACCCGGCCGGCGGTGGAGGCCGGGGAGAAGCTGGGCTTCCTGCCCGGGGACCTGCAGCAGAAGGTGGACCCGTATCTGCGGCCCCTGTACGACGCCTTGTTTGACATGCTGGGGGCGGAGACCTACCAGCGCTACGTGGAGCGGGGGAACATCGAGGTGGCGCCTTTGGCCTATATGCGCGGGCGCACGCTGAACGACGCCTTCATCATACTGGACGAGGCCCAGAACACCACCAACGAGCAGATGAAGATGTTCCTCACCCGGCTGGGCTTCAACAGCAAAATGGTCATTACCGGGGACGTGACCCAGATCGACCTGCCGGACGGCAAGCGCTCCGGGCTGAAGGACGCGGTGCGCATTCTGAAGAATGTGGAGGACATTGCCATCTTCAAGTTCACGGAGAAGGACGTGGTGCGCCACCGGTTGGTGCAGGAGATCATCCGGGCATACGAGCGGGGCGACCGGGCCAAGACCGAGCGCCGGGGCAGCTGACCCGGCGGCCGGAGCGCTCTGGGGAGGGCGCGGCCGGCAGGAAGAAGGAATTTACCGCGGGGCGGCAGCCCTGCGCGGAGGAGTTGTTGCAAGCATGGAAAAGATCAGAGTGATCATCTCCAACCGGCAGAAGGAGGTCAAGATCCCCACGGGGATGCGGATGCTTATCCGGCGGTGCTGTCACGCAGTGCTGCAGCTGGAGGGCTTCCCGGACCCGGCGGAGATCAGCGTGACCTTCGTGGACAACGAGCAGATCCGGGAGATCAACGCCAAGTTCCGGAAGATCGACTCGGCCACGGACGTGCTCAGTTTCCCTCTGGGGGAGGACGGGGTGTACGACACCAACTACGAGACCGGCGCCAAGCTGCTGGGGGATATCGTCATCTCCATGCCCCGGGCGGTGGAGCAGGCGGAGATGTACGGACATTCCCTGGAGCGGGAAGTGGGCTTCCTGACGGCGCACTCCATGCTCCACCTGCTGGGGTACGACCACGAGCAGGGAGGCATCGAGCGGGTGCGCATGCGGGAGAAAGAGGAACTGGTGATGCAGCAGCTGGGCCTGCCTGCCAGCAGCAGCTACGCCCCGGAAGATGAATAAGCGCCGGACGCTGATCCACAGCTTCCGGGACGCCTTTCGGGGGGCCTGGGAGTGCCTGAAGCGGGAGCGGAACATGCGGGTGCACCTCTGCGCCGCGTGCTACGTGCTGTTCCTCGGGGCCCGAATGGGCTTCACCCGGGGGGAGATGGCGCTGCTGTGTCTCACCATCGGGGCGGTGATGGCCATGGAGACCATGAACACCGCCGTGGAGAAGCTCTGTGACTTCATGGAGCGGCGGCAGAATCCGCACATCCGGCTGGTGAAGGACCTGGCGGCCGGGGCGGTGGTGCTCACGGCACTGGGGGCCCTGGGGGTGGGGCTGTTCCTGTTTCTCCGGTGGGAGACCTGGCACACGGTGGTGGAGCTGGCGACCCATCCGCTGAGCTGTGCGCTGCTGGTCCTTTCGCTGCTGGCGGCGGTGGTGTTCATCGTGCTGGGGCCCCGGGGCATCCGGGAGCTGTTTCGCAGGGAACGCAGGGACGGCTGACGGAGTACGGGAGCACTTGAAAAGATCATCAGAATACGGTACAATGAGGGCCGAAGGCGGCTGGCAGGCTGCCCGGCCTTTTTTGTGAAATGAGGAATGATCCATGAGTTTTGATCCCATGACCGAGGGAAAGTCCGCATACCTGGCCATCGTGGGGAGGCCCAACGTGGGCAAGAGCTCCCTGCTCAATAAGCTGGTGGGGGAGAAGATCGCCATCGTCTCCCGCAAGCCCCAGACCACCCGCAACCGCATCATGGGGGTGGCTATCCGGGGAGAGGACCAGTTGGTCTTCCTGGATACCCCCGGGCTGCTCAAGCCCCGCAACGCCTTGGGAGATTATATGTCCAAGGCGGTGGCGGTGAGCGTGGCCGAGGTAGACGCCTGTGTGCTGGTGGCCGAGGCGGGGGCGCCGGTCTCCCCGGCGGACGAGGACCTGATGGAACGCTTCCGTCAGGGGCACATCCCCGCGGTGCTGGTGCTGAACAAGACCGACCTGCTGGGGGACAAGACCCGGATGATGGAGCAGATCGCCCAGTACGCCGGGAAGTATGATTTTCAGGCGGTGGTGCCGGTCTCCGCCAAGACCGGGGACGGCATGGAGGAGCTCATGGACGAGCTGCTGCAGCTGGCCCAGCCGGGGGGCTGGCTCTTCGACGAGGGCACCCTCACCGACCAGCCGGAGCAGAAGATCGTCAGCGAGCGGGTGCGGGAGAAGGTGCTGCGCCTGACGGAGAAGGAGGTGCCCCACGGGGTGGCGGCGGTCACCGACCGGTTCGAGGAGAAAAACGGCGCCCTGTATGCCGACGTCACCCTGTACTGCGAGCGGGACAGCCACAAGGGCATCCTCATCGGCAAGGGGGGCAGCATGCTGAAAAAGATCGGCACAGACGCCCGGCTGGAGCTGGAGAAGTTCTTCGGCTGCCCGGTGCACCTGCAGCTGTGGGTGAAGGTGAAGGAAGACTGGCGGGAGCGCCCGCAGGTGCTCCAGAGCCTGGGGTATGACTCCAGCCAGCTGGACCCGGACTGACCGGCCTTAGCACATTTGGGGCGAAATGTCTGCCGAAAGCTGTCGGGAAGTGAAATATTTCCCTGTCATAGGGGGCGGCAGGTCCGCAAATACTTTCTTTGGAGAGCTTTTTCAGAGAAAGGACGTGTGGACATGGAAGCCTCGGAGGCCTGGCGCATTTTTGAGGGCACCGGCAGGGTGCAGGACTATATCGTGTACGCCCAACTGAAAAACCACGCAAGGAGTCCCTATGACCATCAAGACCAAAGGATTGATCCTCCGGGAGCAGACCCTGGGAGAGAGCGACCGGCTGGTGTGGGTGCTGACCCAGGATGAAGGGCTGGTGCGGGCCTTTGCCCGGCGGGCCAAGAGCCTGAAGGACAGCAAGAACGCCGGCACCAGCCTGCTGTGCTACTCCCGGCTGACCCTCTCCCGGGGCCGGGAGCATACGTATATCAACGACGCCTTCCCCGAGGAGGCGTTTTTCGGCCTGCGGGAGGACCTGCTGCGGCTGGCCCTGGCCCAGTATTTCTGCGGGCTGGCCTCTGAGATCGTCCCCGAGGGGGTGGAGGCCGGAGAGATCCTCCGGCTGATCTTGAACGCCCTGCACTTTCTGGCCACGGGCGCCCGGGAGCCGGCGTTCCTCAAGCCCATCGTGGAGATGCGGATGCTGTCTCTCTCCGGGTACATGCCGGACCTGATCTGCTGCAAGAACTGCGGCAAGTATGAGGACGACCGGATGCTGTTCAAGTACGGGCGGGGAGAGCTCTACTGCCAGGACTGCTACGTGAACAACGGGGACCCCTTCGTCAGCCTGAGCCGGGGGGCTCTCACGGCCCTGCGGCATATCGTCTACTCGGACTTTGAGAAGGTGTTCGCCTTCTCCGTGTCTCCCCAGGCCCAGGAGGAGTTGACCCGGGCGGCGGAGGCCTACAGCGTGCACATTCTGCAGAGACGCCTGAAAACGCTGGATTTTTATACCAGCCTGCTATAGAGGAAACCCTTATGGACAAAAACTACAGAGCCTTAGAGCTGGACAAGATACTGGAGCTGGTGGCCAAGGAATGCACCTGCGAGGACGCCGCGGCCCTGGCCCGGGAGATCGCCCCGGTGCACACTGCCGGGGAGGCACGGCACCTGTTGGAGGAGACCGACGCGGCCTTCGTGCTCATGGCAAAGTTCGGCGCGCCCAGCTTCTCCGGACTGAAGAACGTGACCAACGCCCTGCGGCGGGCCCAGGCCGGCGGCGGGCTGGGCATGCGGGAGCTGCTGGACGTGGCGGAGACCCTGCGGGCCATCCGGTCCCTGAGCCAGTGGCACGAGCGGGGCGCCGGGATGAAAAACGCCCTCTCCGGGCGGTTTGAGGTGCTGGCCCCCAACAAGTACTTAGAGGAGAAGATCTTCACGGCCATCCTCAATGAGGAGGAGATGTCCGACGCGGCGTCGCCGGCCCTGGCCAACATTCGCCGGAAGATCCGCAACGCCTCCGCCAGGGCCCGGGACCAGCTGGACAAGCTGATCCACTCCCAGGCCCACCAGAAGCACCTGCAGGAGGCCATCGTCACCCAGCGGGGCGGGCGGTACGTGGTGCCCGTGAAGCTGGAGCACCGCTCGGAGATCCCCGGGCTGGTGCACGACACCTCCGCCAGCGGGCAGACGGTGTTCATCGAGCCCATGAGCGTGGTGGAGGCCAACAACGAGATCCGGGTGCTGGAGAACGACGAGCGGGAGGAGATCAACCGCATTTTGCAGGAGCTGTCCGGAGAGGCCGGCAGCTTCGCCGACGCCATCATCGACAGCTATAAGTACGCCGTGGAGCTGAACCTCATCTTCGCCAAGGGGCAGGTGGCCTACCGCATGAAGGCCGTGGTGCCCCAGATCAACGAGCAGGGGAGGACCGTGCTGAATAAGGCCCGGCACCCGCTGATCGATAAGGACAAGGTGGTGGCTACGGATATCACTCTGGGGGTGGACTTCGACGCCCTGATCATCACCGGGCCCAACACCGGCGGCAAGACCGTGGCCCTGAAGACCATCGGCCTGCTGACCCTCATGGCCCTGTGCGGGCTGATGATCCCCGCCGGGGAGGGGAGCCAGGTGGCGGTGTTCCGGCATATCCTGGCGGATATCGGGGACGAGCAGAGCATCGAGCAGAGCCTTTCCACCTTCTCGGCCCACATGACCAATATCATCCACATTCTGGAGATCGCCGACGACAGCAGCCTGGTGCTGGTGGACGAGCTGGGCGCCGGAACGGACCCGGTGGAGGGGGCGGCCCTGGCCACGGCCATCATCGAGGAGCTGCGCAGCAAGGGGGTGCGGCTGGCCTGCACCACCCACTACGCCGAGTTGAAGGCCTACGCCCTGCAGACGCCCGGGGTGGAAAACGGCTCCTGCGAGTTTGACGTGGCTACCCTGCGGCCCACCTATCGGCTGCTTATCGGGGTGCCGGGGAAGTCCAACGCCTTTGCCATCTCCAAGCGGTTGGGGATGGAGGAGCGCATCGTGGACCGGGCGGGAGAGCTGATCTCCCGGGAGAACCAGGCCTTCGAGAACGTGGTGGGCCAGCTGGAGGAGAGCCGCCGCAAGCTGGAGGATGAGTTTGAGGTGACACGCTCGGCAGCGGCCAAGGCGGCCCAGAGCGCCTACCGGGCGGAGACGGCCCGGCAGGAGGCCGAGGCCCAGGCCCAGAAGGAACTGGAGCGGGCCCGAAAGGAAGCGGCCCTTATCGTGCAGAAGACCCGGCAGCAGGCGGACGCCCTGCTCAACGAGCTGGACGAGCTGCGCCGGCAGAAGAACAAGAGCCTCTCCGCGGAGCAGAAGGCCCGGCTGCGCTCGGGCATGAAGCACCTGGAGGTGACCTCGGACCCGGTGGCGGAGGCCACCAATGAGAACTACGTGCTGCCCCGGGAGCTGAAGGCCGGAGACACGGTGCTGATGGTGGGCCTGAACAAGGAGGCTACCTTGCTGGAGGCCCCCAAGGACGGCCAGGTGCTGGTCCAGGCGGGGATCATCAAGACCCGGGTGGCGGTGAAGGATCTGCGCCTGCAGGAGGGCAAGAAGCAGCAGCAAAAGCCCGCCGGGCGGTCGGTGACCAAGAATGTCTCCAACGAGGCGGTGAGCACCAGCCTGGACCTGCGGGGCAAGAACGTGGAGGAGGCCCTGCCGGAGGTGGACACCTTCCTGGACCTGCTCAGCCGCCGGAACGTGCCCCAGTGCACCATCATCCACGGCAAGGGCACGGGGGTGCTTCGGGCGGGGGTGCAGCAGTTTCTGCGGCGGCACCCCCTGGTGAGGAGCTACCGCTTAGGCACCTACGGCGAAGGGGAAAGCGGGGTCACGGTGGTGGAGCTCAAGTAGGGCAATGAGGAGTGAGGAGTTAGGAGTTAGGAGTTAGGAATGAGGAATTAGGAATGAGGAATTGAAGGGCGACCAGCCGCGACCACACATTTCTGCCTCGATGTGAGCCTTCCCGTGACTTAGCCTCCGGCGCTGGCCGGAAACCACCTCATCCGTCTCGGCTTCGCCGAGCCACCTTCCCCATGAGGGGAAGGCTTTCACTGTGGCCAGTGCGCGATGTGAAAACTGAACTTTCTGTGAAGGAACTGCCGGTTTTCTTGCAAAATCGGCAGTTTTGGTTTATACTACCTGTTTAGCGAAGAACGAAAGGAAATGAGTTTTTTGGCACTGAAACAGTTCAAAGCGGAAAGCAAACGGTTGATGGACCTGATGATCAACTCCATCTACACCCACAAGGAGATCTTTCTCCGGGAGCTGATCTCCAACGCCAGCGACGCCATCGACAAGCTCTACTATCAGAGTCTGCAGGACAACGCCACCGGTCTGGACCGGAACGACTTCTTCATCCGGGTGGACCTGAACAAGGAGGCCCGGACCCTGACCGTCACCGATAACGGCATCGGCATGACCAAGGAGGAGCTGGACAACAATCTGGGGGTCATCGCCAAGAGTGGATCCCTGCAGTTCAAGCAGGAGAACGACCAGAAGGAAGACGTGGACATCATCGGGCAGTTCGGCGTGGGGTTCTATTCCGCGTTCATGGTCAGCGACCGGGTGACCGTGGAGAGCCGGGCCTTTGGCAGCGAGGAGGCCTGGGTCTGGGAGAGCAAGGGCCTGGAGGGGTACTCCATCAAGGCGGGGAGCAAGGAGGACCGGGGAACGGTCATCACTTTGCACCTGAAGCCGGACACCGAGGACGAGAAATACAGCGAGTTTTTGGAGCAGTACCGCATCCAGGGGCTGATCAAGAAATACAGCGATTACATCCGGTATCCCATCCGCATGGAGCTGCAGAAGAGCCGGGTGAAGCCCGGCACCGGCACCGGGGAGGGGGACGATTACGTTCCCGCGGAGTATGAGAGCTACACCGAGGTGGAGACCGTCAACTCCATGATGCCCATCTGGAAGAAAAGCAAGAGCGAGGTCACCGACGAGGAGCTGAACGCCTTCTACAAGGAGAAGTTCTACGACTGGCAGGACCCCCTGCGGGTGATCCGGACCTCTACGGAAGGGGCCGCCACCTACAGCGCCCTGCTGTTTATTCCCAAAACCGCTCCCATGGACTACTACACCCGGGAGTATGAGAAGGGTCTGCAGCTCTACGCCAGCGGGGTGCTGATCATGGAGAAGTGCCCCGACCTGCTGCCCGACTGCTTCAGCTTCGTCAAGGGCCTGGTGGACAGCCAGGATCTGAGTTTGAACATTTCCCGGGAAATGCTGCAGCACGACCGGCAATTGAAGCTCATTGCCCAGCGGCTGGAGAAGAAGATCGCCTCGGAGCTGGGGGCCATGCTGGAGAAGGACCGGGAGAAGTACGAGGAATTCTGGAAGAGCTTCGGCCTGCAGATGAAATACGGCCTGTACGACAACTACGGCGCCAAGAAGGACGAGCTCAAGGACCTGGTGCTGTTCACCTCCTCGGCGGAGAAAAAGCTCACCAGCCTGAAGGAGTACGTGGGCCGGATGCCCGCGGAGCAGAAGGTCATCTACTACGGCTGCGGGGAGACGGCTGAGCGCATCCTCAGCCTGCCCCAGGCCGAGGCCGTGCAGGAGAAGGGGTACGAGATCCTCTGCCTGACGGACAACGTGGACGAGTTCGCTCTTCGGGTGCTGGAGAAGTACGACGACAAGGAGTTTCGGAATATCTCCTCCGACGCCCTGGAGCTGGCCAATGACCAGGAGAAGAAGGAGCTGGAGGAGACCCGGGAGCAGGCCAAGGACCTGCTGGCCGCTATGAAGGAAGCCCTGGGGGACAAGGTAGTGGACGTGCGGGTTTCCGGGACGCTGAAGAGCCACCCGGTGTGCCTCTCCACCGAGGGGATGATCTCCACCGAGATGGAGAAGGTGCTCAACGCCATGCCCGCCCAGGAGAAGATCAAAGCCCAGCGGGTGCTGGAGCTCAACCCCGGGCACCCGGTGTTTGAGAAGCTCAAGGAGCTGCCCGGCAAGGACGACGAGAAGCTGAAGCTCTACGCCGAGCTGCTGTATGACCAGGCCCTGCTCATCGAGGGCATCGCCATTGAGGACCCGGCAGGGTTCTCCCAGAAGATCTGCTCCCTGATGTGAGCGAAAGGAAGACGCGTATGGACTATCAGCCGTACCAAGGAGGGCCGGTGCCGGGGGCGCCTGCCGCGCCTCAGCCGGTCTACCCCCCGCAGGGATACCCCCAGCAGGGGTATGCCCAGCAAGGATATGCCCCGCAGGGATATGCTCAGTTGGCGGCCATGCCTCAGGGGTACCCGCAGGCGGCGCCTCAGCCGGTGTTCGTGCCCCAGAGCATGCCCCAGCCCATGATGCCCCAGACCGTGCCGACCCAGACGGTGTACTATGTGCCGGTGAAGGACCTGCGGGTGAAGAACGGCGCCAAGGCCTTCAACCGGATGAACCTGGTGACACTGCTCCAGTTCCTGCTGGCTTTCGCGGTGGAGATCCCCCTGGTCAGTGCCCTGACCATGATGGGGAAGGACATCTATGGGGACGGGATGCTGCTGACCCTGCTGGAAGGGGCCATGGTGCCCCTGAGCACGGCGCTGCCCTTCCTGCTGGTGATGATCCTCTCCCGGCAGCCGGCGGCGGAGTATTTGAAGTTCCGCAAGACGGACAAGGTGGAGACCCTGCTGCTGGTGCTGGCGGGGCTGGCGGTGGTGCTGGCGGCCAACATCCCTGCGGGATGGCTGCAGGACCTGATGAACCAGGGCGGCTACGACCCCACCCCCCAGCTGACGGAGATGACCACGATCCCCCAGTTCCTGGCGGAGTTCGCCATCACCGCCATTTTGGTGCCCATCATGGAGGAGTTCGCCTTCCGGGGCGTGCTGCTCACCCGGCTGGAGCGTCACGGGGAGGTCTTCGCCCTGGTGGGCTCGGCCCTGATCTTCTCCCTGGCCCACATGGACGCCACCACGGTGATCTTCGCTTTCCTGGCCGGGCTGGTGTTCGGCTTCCTGTATATGCGCACCCGCAACCTGTGGGTGAGCATCTGCCTGCACGCCCTGAATAACGGTCTGGCGGTCATCGGCAGCGCCGGAGACCTGCTCTTTGCCGAGCAGTACTGGGACCTGGCGGACGCCCTGCTGTTCTATCTGCCCATCGCCCTGGGGGTGATCGCTCTGGTGCTGCTGCTGATCTTCAAGCGCAGGGCCCTGCTGGAGCCGCTGCAATCCGAGCATCTGACGGCCCGGCCTCTGAGCCTGGGGGAGAGCGTGCTTGCCTACGTGCGGGCCCCGGGCTTCTGGGCCATGGTGGCCATGTCCGTGGTGTACACGGTGAGCCAGTTCCTGTGATGGAGCTGGCCTTCCTGCCGGAGAGGCAGTGGATGGAGCGGGCCCTGGCCCTGGCCCGGGAGGCCCTGGCGGACGGGGAGGTCCCCGTGGGGGCGGTGGTGGTCCGGGACGGGCAGGTGCTGGGAGA
>ERZ842401.7597-NODE-7597-length-11038-cov-5.238733_pt1 | contig 11038 bp, 15 predicted proteins | sample MGYA00521270_ERZ842401 | MGnify/ENA primary metagenome ERZ842401 (study PRJEB31892, sample SAMEA3878208) | bioreactor metagenome | biome: Moose rumen | place: Sweden | collected 2011-10 | study: EMG produced TPA metagenomics assembly of the PRJEB12797 data set... | reverse complement strand
CAATCAGAAGAAAAAATCTAATTAATAATTGGGAAATTTTCGCTTGATAGTGACATTTTACGTAGTGTATCAATTAAACTTATAAAAGTCGTAAAGTAGATAAATTCACTCTTCTATGCTATAATTAAACAGAAATGGACCTAAGGATGTTAAAATAAACATTAACTGGTTGATTGAGATTTATCCAAGAATAGAAGAAAACCCCGTTAAAATAAGGGATAACACTTATATATTTTAGATTATGCGCCTGATTGGGTATATAATGATTTTGTAAGAAGAAATGATATTGAATAGTAAGGTTGTGAATTATGAATAGTAAAGAATACATAAAACGTGAAAAAATGATAATGGATATGGAATATTCTATTATTACAAATTATATAAAACTAAGAAAAGAGGCTAATATATCACAAGAACAATTAGCAAACGAAACTAATGTAATTAGAACTACTATAGCAAGAATAGAAAATAATATGAATTCACCACAATTAAAAACTATGTTAGAATTATTAGAGCCACTAGGTTATACTCTAGATATTGTCCCAATAAAAAAATAAAATAATAATAAAATTATTGTAACATTGTATCATTTATGATACAATGTTTTTAGGTGATAGAAAGTGGAAAAAGAAAATAAAGAAAATTATAGAAATATTGTAATTTTTGATGATGTTAAAAAATTATGTGATATTGTATTTAGAAAATCTGTAATTGAATTTGCATTCTTTTCATTGGAAATTGATAGGCTAAAACAAGAAAAATGTGAAAGTAAAAGTGTAGTAGATTATATTTTTAATAGATTATTATCATTGAGAGTTATACCAACAGAAAATCTTAGATGTTCTTACTATAAGCTTCTTAATTATACAAAAACATTTGACAAAGAACTTGCTAGTAAATATGAAAAATTATTTATTGAATATATTGATAAGGTTGGAGATGATAATTATGAATAAAAATATAAGAAGTAGTGTTTCAGAATTTTTAATTTATTTAATTCAAAATAATATTGATTTTAAAAATATTAAAATAATGAATAATGATATATATTTAACTAAAGATGCAATTTGTAATTTGTTAGGTATACAGGATAATATTGATTCAATAATAGAGAAAATTATAGATAAGAATCATCTATATTATTATGATGCAGAGATAAATATAGAAAACACTTATTTTTATAGTATAGATGTAATTATTTATGTAAGCTTTACTATTAGAAACGATAAAACTATTCAATTTAGAAGTTGGGCAAATAAGGTGATAATTAATTATATTCGAAAAGGTTATATATTAGATGATGAAAGGATTACAAATGGGAAATTTTTTAATGAGGAATATTTTGAAGAATTAAAATTAAAATTTGATCTAATAAAAATGTCTAACAGAGATTTTTATCAAAAAATAACTGATATGTATGCAACAAGTTTTGATTATGATGGTTTTTCATATTTTAGTAGAAAACTATTTATTGATGTAATTAATGTAAGAACTGAAAATGATATAAAATTAAAAAATATAATGTTAAATAAGCTTTTAAATTATGCATATAAAAAAATTGATAATCAAATTCCAATGACAATGAGTGATTGGAATAACTTAATTAGAAATTATGCTCTATATTATAAAAAAAACAATAATTTAGATGAGTATATTACAGATTTTGAAAAAATGATAATAAATTAATTATAAATAATATATAGAAAGAAGGAATTATATGAATAATAAAATTTTAGAAGTCCAAAATGTTAAAATATTTGTAGAAAAAATAAATGAAAATGATTATATTTGTATTTCTGAATTTGGTAAATTTAAAGAAGGAAAGTCAAAGGCTGATGATGTTATTAGAAATTGGCTGCGAAATAGAAATACTTTAGAATTTTTAGGAACATGGGAATCTATTTTTAATCCAAATTTTAATTCCGTCGAATTCGACGGGTTTAGAAAAAATGCTGGGTTACATACATTTACATTAAGTGTTACTGAGTGGTGTGAAAGAACAAATGCTATTGGTATATATTCAAAACGTGGTAAGTATGGTGGAACATATGCACATAAAGATATAGCTTTTGAATATGCATCATCAATAAGTCCGGTATTTAAGTTATATTTAATAAAAGAATTTGAAAGATTAAAAGAATTAGAAAATCAAAATAGTGAGTGGGATGTAAAAAGAATTCTTACTAAGAATAACTATTTAATACATACTAATGCAATTAAAAACTATATTTTACCTGATAATGATTTTTATAAAAATAGAGAATGGTTAAAATATGCTGAAGAAGCAGATATTCTTAATGTGATTTTATTTCATACAACTGCAAAGCAATGGAAAGAACTTAATCCTGAATTATCAAAAACTTCCAATGTTAGGGATTATGCTTCAATAAATGAATTAACAGTTTTATCAAATTTAGAATCACATAATGCAGAATTAATTAAAGAAGGTAAGTCAAAAGATGAACGATTTGAAATGCTGAGTAATATTTGTAAATATCAATTAAATATACTTAATGATGTAGGAAAAATTAAAGAATTAAATGAAAGTGACGGCGATAAATAAAATGACAAAAGTAAATAATATTAATGAATTAAAAAAATACTCAATGAACAGACAATTCCTAATTACCATTGTAAAATGAATTTTAATGAACCACGTTTTTTGATAGAAATTGAAGAAACCTTAATAATTGGAGAACAATTATGTAAAAAAAATAACAAGATGGTATATGAATTTGATACAATGAAATAAAGGAAAAAAACAAGTATATGTCTGTTACATAATTTAATTAAATATATAAAATAATGATAAAAATAATCAAAAAAAGTATCAAAAACAACATGGTATTTGATACTTAGTATTGACATTTAAACTTTTGATAAAAGGAATAATAATATGAAAAAATTTTATTATGAGAAATCAACAATAGATAGAAAAAAGAAGCTATTGAATATTTTAAAGAATATAATGGAACATTGGTTGTATCAGGAGGATTAAAAAATAATTTAGATAACTATGAAGAATGGCTAACTAGAATAGATGAAGAAAGACAAGGAAAAGTTCCAAATATTGTTCCAACGAAAAAATTTTATTTAATAAGATAAAATGATAATAAAATAGTAGGATCAAGTAATATTAGATTAAAACTAGATGATGAGTTAAAATATATTGGAGGTCATATAGGAGATTATAAATATATCACTGAATTAAAGAAAACTGAAAAAAGTGCGTAAGAGAAAATGAAGATAAAATGATGCAATTTTTGGTAGATTAGTACAAAATCTGCCTTTTTTATGCTATAATTTTATTGATTTACAAAAGGAGATGAATCTCATGAATGAAAATAAAACTAATATAAACTGGTATCCAGGTCATATGGCAAAAACAAAAAGATTAATAAAAGAAAATTTAAATTTAATAGATGTCGTATATGAAGTAATAGATGCACGTATTCCTTATTCATCTAAAATAGTTGATATGGATGATATAATAAAAAATAAAGAAAAAGTACTTATTATCAATAAATATGATTTATGTGATAAGAAAGAAACAGATAAATGGAAAAAACATTATATTGATATGGGATATAAAGTAGTAACAACTAATTTAAATGAAACTAGTAGTATAAAAGATATTTTAAAAATAACTACCAAACAAAAAATGCGAAGAACAAGAATATTAATTGTAGGAGTTCCTAATGTAGGTAAATCTACATTAATAAATCGTTTAGTTGGTAAAAAAGCAGTTAATGTTGGAAATAAACCAGGTATTACTAAAAATGTAGGATGGATAAGAATTAATGAGAATTTTGAACTTATGGATACTCCAGGTATATTATGGCCTAAATTTGAAAATGATACAGTAGCATTTAATTTAGCAACTTTTCGTGCTATAAAAGAAGAAGTATTACCACTTGGACAAGTAGTAATATATATAATTGAAACTTTAAATAAATATTATCCTAATATTTTAAAAGATAGATATGGTATAGAAGAACTTCCAGAAGATATTTTAGAATGTTTTGATATAATTGGTAAAAGAAGAGGATGTTTAGTTAAAGGTGGAGAAGTAGATTACGATAAAGTATGTAATGTTGTAATGAATGATATAAATCTTAATATAAAAGGAGTAACTTTTGATAGATATGAATAATATAAATGTACTTGCTTTAGCTTATTTAGGTGATTCTATTTATGAAGTATATATTAGAAAATATTTAATTGAAAAAGGAATAGTAGATGTAAATAAATTACAAGAAGAAGCAACTAAATACGTTAGTGCGAAAGGACAAGCTTATTATTTAAATTTATTAATAGAAAATAATTTCTTTAATGAAGAAGAAATAAATATTATTCATAGAGGACGTAATCATAAAAGTCATAAATCTCCTAAAAATACAGATATTAATACTTATAAATGGTCAACTGGTTTTGAAACATTAATAGGTTATTTATATTTAGATGGTAATATTGAAAGAATAAATGATATAATAGATTATATTAAGGAATGTGATTAAATGAAAGTATATGGTAAAAATGTAGCACTTGATATTATAAAAAGTCATAAAAAAATATATAGTGCTTATTTATATAAAAATTTTAATGAAGAAAACATTTTAAATTATTTAAATAAAAATAATGTTAATATTAAAATATTTGAAAAATATGAAATGGATAATATAGTAGATGGATTACATCAAGGAATAATACTTGATATAGAAGATTATAAATATGCTTCTTTAGATGAAATATTAAAAATTGATAATCCTTTAATAGTTATATTAGATCATTTAGAAGACCCTCATAACTTAGGAGCAATTATTCGTACTTGTGAAGCAGCTGGTGTAGATGGTATTATAATACCTAAAGATAGAAGCGTAGAAGTAAATGCCACTGTATATAAAACAAGTGTAGGTACTGTAGAAAATGTACCTATTGTTATGGTTACTAATATTGCAAATACAATAAATGATTTAAAAAAAGAAGGTTTTTGGATTACTGGAACAGATATGGATGGAACTAATTATAAAGATATAGATTATAGAGGAAAATGTGCTATTGTAATTGGAAATGAAGGAAAAGGTATATCAAAAAGGGTATTAGATAATTGTGATTTTATTGCATCTATTCCAATGTATGGTAAAACAAATAGTTTGAATGCTTCTGTAGCATCTGGTATAATAATATATGAAGCAGTAACCTCTAGAAAGTAGGGATAACTTGAATTATAAAGACTTTAATGACAATGAATTACTTAGTTATGTATCAGAAGATAATGAAGATGCTATTAATTTGATATATGAAAAATATAAACCTTTAATTAATACTGTAGCAACCACTCTTCATAGAAGATATTGTAAAAATACTGGTCTTGATGTAAGCGATTTAGTCCAAGAAGGTATGTTAGGACTTAATAGTGCTATGAATCATTATAAAGATAATAAAGATGTTCTATTTTATACATATGCTAAAAAATGCATTGAAAGAAAAATTATCAGTACAGTTATAATGGCTAATAGAAAAAAACATAAAATATTAAATGAATCAGTATCATTTGAAGTTAATTTAAAAGGTAATGATGTAAGTTTAGATAACATTATAAAAGATACAAATTATGATCCTGAAAATCTTGTAATAGCAAAAGAAAATAATGAAGAATTAATGGAAGAAATAAATAAAGAATTAACTAATTTTGAATTACAAGTATTACAACTTAAAATGGATGGATTTAATCATAAAGAAATTTCTGAAATAATTGATAGAGATTATAAATCAGTAGGAAATGCTATACAAAGAATAAAAATGAAGATAAGAAAAATCTTAAAAAAATTAGAAATTTAACAAAATGTGTAAAAAAAATGTAAATTTTTAAAAAAATATGATATACTTATTATGGTAACGTTTGGGAAGAATAAAAAGGAGAGATTTGTATGTTCGAAAATGAAAATGTTTTAAATAATGATTTTGTTGATACAAAAGATAGTATAGCTGATAATGTTAATGATTTTGATGATTTTTACGATGATGATGATTTTGTAGATAATAATTCTGAAAATACTAGTGCAGATTTTTCAAATTTAGTAGATGAAGATATAAAAGAAGAAAATTTAATGACTGAAGATTTACCTGTTGAAGGATTAAATGAAGAATTAGAAGAAGAACCAACTGAAGAAGTAGAAGAGACAGTTGAAACTGAAGATGCACCAGAATCAAATTATAATTTTTCATCATTAACAGATGATGATATGGATAAAATGATTGAAGAAGATGAAGAAAAATCAGAATCATTAGATGATAGTTATGTACTTTCAAATTTTGATGTATTATTTGATAGTTTATATAATGATGTAAATGGAGCAAATAATTTTATTTCTGATTTAATTGAACAAAAGAAAAATGTAAATTTAAATGAAGCATCAATAAAAGAAGAAGTAGAAAAATTTGAAAAAGAAAAAGAAGAATTTGAAAAATATGTTCAAGTACAAAAAGAAGCAATTGAAGATGAAAAGAAACAATGTCAAGAATTTATTAAAACACAAAAAAGTCGTATTCAAAATGAAGAAGAACAATTTAATAAAGAAATGGAAGCTAAAGAAGCTGAATTTAAATTAAAACAAGAATCATTAAATATTGAAGAACAAAAACTTAATACAGAAAAACAACAATTTGAAAATTATAAAAAATTAGAAGAACAAAAATTAGAATCAGAAAGACAAAAATTAGAAGCTAGAAAAGAACAATTTGAAAAAGAAAAAAATATCGAATATGAAAAATTAGATAGTGATAAGAAAGAATTAGAAATTGAAAGAGAACAATTTATTAAAACAAAAGAATTAGAAGAAAAGAAATTAGAACTAGAAAGTAAAAATTTATCTCAAAGTTGTGCTAAATTTAAAGAATTAGTTTCTCAATTTAATTCAGGTTTTCAACAATTACCAGAAGATAAATAATGAATATTTCTAATGAAAAAGCTAATGATGAGATAAATAGTTTATCTAAAATATTTGAAAAAATTAATGAAAATATTACTCATGTTAAAAATGTTTTTGAAAAAAGTGATGAAGTAAGAAAAGAATTAGAAGAAAAAATTTTAGAATTAAAAACTAGAAAAATAGAATTATCTAAAAAAACAAAAGCAGATTATTTCAAAATAAAACAATATAAAGATGAAGTATATAATCGAGTTACTTTAAAAAAAGAAGAACTTGAACAAAAGATAGAAGAATTTAAAATGATACAATTTGATATTCAAAAACAAAAAGATGAAATAATAAAAGAAAGAAAAAAATTAGATAAAGAAAAACAACAATTTGAGAAAGAAAAAAAAGAATTATATGATAAACTAAATAAATTTGAAAAACAATTTAGTAAGTTTAATGATAATGTAGAACAATTTAAGCAATAATAACAAGATATATTATCTTGTTATTTTGATTATATAAATGTAAATAGTAAATTAAATTAAAAAATTCTATTGACATAAAAAAAATAATAGTGTATAAAATTAATTGTGGAGGGATTATATGACTAAACTAGTAATAGTGGAATCACCTGCTAAAACTAAAACAATAAGTAAATATTTAGGAAATGATTATAAAGTAGTATCTTCTAAAGGCCATATTCGTGATTTAGCAACCACAGGTAAATATGGACTTGGTGTTGATTTAGAAGATAATTTTAAACCAAATTATATAACAATTAAAGGTAAGAAAAAAGTAATAGATGAATTAAAGCGTGATGTAAAAGCATCAGATTTTGTATATCTTGCTACTGACCCCGACCGTGAAGGAGAAGCAATATCATGGCATTTATATGATGCTTTAAAGATAAAAGATAAAGATTATGATCGTATAGTTTTTAATGAAATAACTAAAAATGCTGTAACAGAAGCAATTAAACATCCAAGAAAAATAGATCAAAACTTAGTTAATTCACAAGAAACAAGAAGAATACTTGATAGAATAATAGGATTTAGATTATCTAAATTAATGCAATCAAAAACTAGTGGTACTAGTGCTGGGCGTGTACAATCAGTTGCTTTAAAATTAATTGTTGATAGAGAAAGAGAAATAAATGCTTTTATTAAAGAAGAGTATTGGACAATAAAAGCTATATTTCCTGATTTTGAAGCTAACTTATTTGAATACAATCATAAAAAAATAGAAATAAAAAATGAAATAGAAGCAAATGAAATTATCGATAAATTATCTAATTCATTTAAAATAGAAAGTGTAGATAAAAAGCTAAAAGAAAAACAAACTAAATATCCTTTCATTACATCTACATTACAACAAGAATCTTCATCTAAACTAAATATGAATGCTAGAAAAACAATGATGGTTGCTCAAAAACTATATGAAGGAATTGAACTTGCTGATGAAACAGTCGGTTTAATTACTTATATGCGTACAGATTCAACTAGACTTTCAAATGATTTTATAACAGAAACTAAAAATTATATTAAAGCTAAATATGGTGAAGAATATGTTGGATTTGTTAAAAAAGCTAAAAAAGATGATAATGTACAAGATGCTCATGAAGCAATTCGTCCAACAAGTATAAATAGAACACCAGAATCAGTTAGACCATATTTAAATGATGATGAATTTAAATTATATCGAATGATATATTATAGAGCACTTGCATATCTTATGGCACCTGCTAAAACAGAAAATACAACAGTAATATTTGATAATAATAATTATCAATTTAAAACAACTGGTCAAGTATTAGTATTTGATGGTTATTTAAAAGTATATAAAGATTATGAAGATACAAAAGATAAAATAATACCACCATTTGATAATTATAAATCAAATGTAGTAATATCAAGTGATATAGAAAAAGAACAACACTTTACAGAACCTCCAGCTAGATATACTGAAGCTAAACTTGTTAAAGCTATGGAAGAATTAGGAATAGGTAGACCAAGTACATATGCTACAATAATGAGTAATATTAAAGATAGAGGTTATGTATCAATAATTGAAAAGAAATTTCATCCAACTGAAATTGGTATTGAAGTTACTAATAAATTACAAGAATTTTTCTCATCAATTATCAATGTTGAATATACAGCTGGTATGGAAGAAGATCTAGATAAAATAGCTGAAGGTAATGAAATTTGGTATCAAACATTAGATGATTTTTATAAAAAATTTGAACCATTACTTAAAGAAGCATTTGATAAAATGGAAAAAGAAGCACCAGAAGAAACTGGTGAAGATTGTCCTGAATGTGGTAATCCTCTTGTAATTAGAAAAGGTCGTTATGGTAAATTTACAGCATGTTCTAATTATCCAGAATGTAAATATGTAAAACAGGATAAAAAAGAAGAAAAAGAAATATGTGATTGTCCAAATTGTGATGGAAAAATAATTGAAAAAAAATCACGTAAAGGTAAAATATTCTATGGATGTAATAATTATCCAACTTGTAAAACTGCTTACTGGGATAAACCAACAGGTGATAAATGTCCAGAATGTAATAATATGCTTGTTGAAACAAAGAAAAAACAAATTAAATGTAGTAGTTGCGATTATACCAAGTAAATTAGTTAATTCTAATTTATTTTTATATAGTTATATTTGACAAAATATAAAAAACTGTTAGTATATTTACTAAATTGAAAGGAGAATGTTTATGTATGTAGAAGGTGCAGGGAGATTATTTTCTGATGGTAGTATGGGAAATAGAAGAGTTGTTGTGAAAATTGATGATGATGTTTTTGAAAATTTAATAGCAAAAAAAATATTAAAGTATAGTATATTATGTGGAACATTAGGATTTGCAATGGGTGTAGGAGTATCACATTATGCCATTACAAGAATTGTAAATAATGAGATTATTTCTTCTAATAATGACTTAGATGAAAATAGTGCAATTTATGAAATAGGAGAACATAGTGTTGTTACTAAATCTACTAAAGAAGAATTAACAAATATAGTTAATAATATACCTATTGGGTATGATTTAGAAAAAATAGAAAAATTAGAAAATAATGAATATGATGTTTATTTTATTAACAATACTAAAGTAGTAGTAACAGAAGATAATCAATTTGGCATTGAAATAGAAGATGCTAAAGTAAAAACAAAGTAAATTAGTTTTTTATTAATCAAATATATAAAAGGTATTAATATATATCATAGAAAGGGTGATTATATGAGAGCTGGTAATGGATGCGATTCACATGTTCTTTTTGATACTTTAAAAACTGAATATTTTAAAAGAGAAAGAGCAAAAAGAAATTTACAACGTTTAATGGCTACTTTCTTATTATCTGCGACTATCTCTATTCCATTTTTATTAAGCTATTATATAGATGAATATTATTTAAGTAGTGATAATATTTTATCAGATGATATGCTAGATGATACTGTAATTTATGGGATAGGAAAACATAGTGTTGTTACTAAATCTACAAAAGAAGAATTAACAAATGCGCTTTGCTATTTGACGCTAGAGGAAGAAAATGAATCTAAAACCAAAATGGTATATAAGAAAATGAATGATAAAGAAGAACATACTGAAATAATAGATGGTTCTTTATGGAAATTAGATAAATTTATGGAGGCATTATAATGATGGATACTAAATTTGTTTCAGAGCTAATTTATTTAATTAGTAGAACAAGATATGTAAATAGTATAAAGGAATAATAATTATGAAACGTGTAATCACATATGGAACCTTTGATTTATTACATTATGGACATATAAATCTCCTACGCAGAGCTAAAGCATTGGGCGATTATTTGATTGTCGCCATTTCCACAGATGAATTCAATTGGACACAGAAAAATAAAAAATGCTCATATTAGAGCACCTTAATATATACTATAATTTATCGTAATGTGTCCACATTCTTAAAATAAATATTTCTTTTAATTCTTCATCAACTTCGTATACCAATCTATGCTGATAATTTATTCTTCTTGAAAAACAACCGTTTAAATTACCTTTTAATTTTTCATACGATGGTGGCGTTTGATAAGGATTTATAGCTATTAAATCTAGTAATTCTTTTGCTTTATATT
>ERZ842401.7596-NODE-7596-length-11040-cov-13.715976_pt1 | contig 11040 bp, 12 predicted proteins | sample MGYA00521270_ERZ842401 | MGnify/ENA primary metagenome ERZ842401 (study PRJEB31892, sample SAMEA3878208) | bioreactor metagenome | biome: Moose rumen | place: Sweden | collected 2011-10 | study: EMG produced TPA metagenomics assembly of the PRJEB12797 data set... | reverse complement strand
TTTTCGGCGGGGGAAATAAAATGATTCGGGGCTTTGAAATTCTTGACGGTTACGACGGGATAAAACTTCCGACAAGAAAAACCGCCTTCAGCGCAGGTTACGACTTGCAGGCGGCAGAAAATATTTTCGTTACGGAGAAAAAAATTTCGCTTGTGCCGACGGACTCGGAACCTTTTTCTGTGTAAAAATTTTCGGCGGGGGAAATAAAATGATTCGGGGCTTTGAAATTCTTGACGGTTACGACGGGATAAAACTTCCGACAAGAAAAACCGCCTTCAGCGCAGGTTACGACTTGCAGGCGGCAGAAAATATTTTCGTTACGGAGAAAAAAATTTCGCTTGTGCCGACGGGGCTTAAAGCTTTTTTTCCTGCCGATGAAGTTTTGCTGATTTATTTGCGGTCGAGCCTTGCCGTCAAGCACAATTTGTTTTTGGCGAACGGCGCAGGCGTGATTGACGCCGATTATCGAGATCATATTATTTTGCCCGTTATGAGTTTCGGCGGCGAGTTTGAAATTAAAAAGGGAATGAGAATCGCGCAGGGCATTTTCCAAAAATATTTTACGATTGACGGCGACAAAATCGGAGTCGGAGAAGTTCGGCGCGGTCGTTTCGGATCTACGGGAGATTTTTAAATGGCAATAAAAAGTTCAAAAACGGATGTTATTATTCATGCTTGCCTTGCGTTGGAGGCGGAAAGCGTCGACGCGGCAAAAAAAATTATCGGCACGAGTTTTCCTTTTTCGCAATATGTCGAGAAAGCTCGTTTCTCTGAAGCAATTCAGGTGAGAATTTTTCGGCGCGACGGTTTTGTTGACAGATATTCGGGGCAGAGAGTTTTTCTGCCGGCTGTTCTTAACATTCTGTCCGATTTAATGCCGGAAGAATTTCCTTATCAAAAAAATTGGAAGTACAGCGAAACGCATCAAGCATATTCGATTTTTTGTGCGAACATCGATAAAGTTGTTCCCTTCGCTTCTTCAACGGACGAAAAAAATTTTGTGACAACTTCCTATTCAAACAAATCTGCGAAGGCGAACGCACTTCTTAAGGACATTGGTTGGCGGCTCTTGTCTCTTGAAGAAATTGCCAATGAGCGTTGGGACGGCATGACGGGTTGGTTTATAAATTATGTTCAGGAGCACAAAAATTTTCTTGACGACAGCACAATTTCCAAATGGTACAGGGCAGTTCAAAATTAGCAGGCTTATGAGGATTTGGAATGGATTTATTCAGCAGTATCAATGACGACAAAAAATATCAACCGCTTGCCGAGAGGATGCGTCCGCAAACTTTATCGGACTTCGCGGGACAAGAAAAAATTTTACGCGGCGTTCTTGGAAAAATGATCTCCGAAGGGCAAACGCCGTCTTTAATTTTTTTCGGCGCACCCGGCACGGGCAAAACGACGCTTGCAAAAATTATCGCGAACACGACCAAAAGTAATTTCGTCAAAGTCAACGCGGCATTATCGGGAATTGGCGAACTGCGCGGGATTGTCAAAGAGGCGGAGGATCAGCGGAAATTTTATCGCAAGCAGACGATTTTATTTATCGATGAAATTCACCGTTTCAATAAAAGTCAGCAAGATTTTCTTTTGCCTTACGTCGAGGACGGACGAATAATTTTAATCGGCGCGACGACGGAAAATCCTTTCTTTGAAGTCAACGCCGCACTTTTAAGCCGCGTGAAAATCGTTCGCCTTGAAAAACTTTCTGCCACCGACATTAAAAAAATTTTACTCCGCGCAGTTGAATCGGAAAAATTTTCTGCAGAAGAGCGGGCGTTGGAAATTATCGCGGACTTTGCGGACGGAGATGCGCGAATGGCTTTGAATCTTTTGGAGCAGGCATCTTTCAATGAAAAAATTTCCGTTGAGACTTTGGCTGAAATTTTGGGCGAAAAAATTCGACGTTACGACAAAAAGGGCGACAATCACTTTGATACGGCGAGCGCGTTCATAAAAAGTATGCGCGGCTCGGACGCGGACGCGGCGATTTATTATTTGGCGAAAATGATTGACGGCGGCGAAGATTTAAATTTCATTGCGCGGCGGATTGTCATCTGCGCGGCGGAAGATGTCGGCAATGCCGATCCTCAAGCTTTGATTTTGGCGAACGCGGCGGCACAGGCGACGCAATTTGTCGGCTTGCCCGAAGCGCGAATAATTTTGGCGCAAGCCGTCACGTACATTGCGGGGGCTCCAAAGTCCAACGCGGCTTATCTTGCGATTGACAAAGCCCTTGCCGACATAAAAAATTCTTCCGCCGAAGTTCCCAAGCATTTGCGCGACACACATTACAAGGGCGCGAAAACTTTCGGGCACGGCGTCGGTTACAAATATCCACATGACTTTGAAAATCATTTTGTCAAACAACAATATCTGCCCGATGAAAAAATTTCTGCGCGATATTACGAGCCGACCGAGCAGGGCGCGGAAATTCAAATTAAAAATCGGCTTGAAAATTTTTGGCGAAAATAAAAATCCCGTTCGGAAATCGGACGGGATAATTTTTTTTGTGTTGTATCGAAGTTTCATTCATTTTTTTAAAAAGGTTGCTGATGAAACTGCTAAGGCAAAAATTTTCCCGACAAAGGAACGGCGAAAGAAAATTAAAAAGCGATCGGCGATTAACCGACCGCTTTATTTTTTGCAATGTCTCAAATATTTTCTTTGGCAATGGCGACGAGTTTTTCAAAAGCCGCCGCGTCATTGACGGCAAGTTCCGCCATCATTTTTCTGTCTACGGCGACGCCCGCCTTAGTCAAGCCGCAAATCAATTTGCTGTAAGAAATTCCGTTAATGCGAGCCGCCGCGTTGATTCTGGCAATCCACAGGCGACGGAATTCGCGCTTTTTGACTCGACGATCTCTGTGCGCGTATTGTCCCGCCTTCATTACGGATTCATTTGCTTTTTTGAATTGTTTACTCCTCGCGCCGCGATAACCTTTTGCGAGCTTGAGGATTTTTTTATGGCGTCTGTGAGCCGTGACGCCGCCCTTTACTCTTGGCAAAATAATCTCCTCCGATCTATTAATTAGGAATTATTAATGAGGAATTAGGAATGAAAAGTTCTCCAAAATTCCTAATTCTTAATTCCTAATTCCTAATTGCTGTATGGGAGCATTCTCTTTACGCGAGCACGATCTGCCGCCGAAGCAAGCGTTGCCTTACGGAGATTTCTCTTGCGTTTGCGGGTTTTCTTTTCCAAAATATGACTTTTGTAAGCTTTATTGCGTTTGAATTCGCCGCTGCCGGTCACGTGAAAGCGTTTAGCTGCTGCTCGATGCGTCTTGATTTTGGGCACTGCCGTCCCCTCCTTTTGTATTTGTCTTCTTGGTCTTTTGCGCCTTTTGTGCCTTAGGAGAGAGAATCATTGTCATATTTTTGCCCTCAAGTTTGGCGGCGCGCTCGACTGTCACGACCTCTTCCAGAGCTTTGGCGAGTCTGCCCAAAACTTCACTGCCCAATTCGGGATGAGAGAGCTCGCGCCCGCGAAACATTATCGTTACCTTGACTTTGTTTCCCTCTTCGATAAAGCGTTGCGCATTTTTGAGCTTGACTTCAAAATCATGTTGCTCGATATTCGGACGGAGTTTTACCTCTTTAATCGTGATGATTTTTTGCTTTTTGCGGACTTCCTTTTCGCGTTTTTGCTGTTCATAACGATATTTGCCGAAATCCATAATGCGGCAAACAGGCGGTCTGGCTTTGGGCGCGACCTCGACTAAATCAAGATGTTTGTCTTCGGCAAGTTTAAGCGCGTCTCTGGTGAGCATGACGCCGAGTTGTTCGCCGTTCGCATCGGTAACCCGCACTTCGCGAATACGAATCTCCTCATTGATCCTCAAAGTTTCCCTACTAATTGAAATACACCTCCTGCGGCGCGTCAGAAAAAAATTAAAGGCGACTGTTAAGCCGCCACGATTCCCACCAAAAAAATTTCTTGCAACCGCGTCAACTCATTCAAGGTCAACGGGTGAGAAGCGCAGGCTCCTGCTTAACGCGCCAAAGTGTATCACAGCAACCTAATTTCTGTCAAGATTTTCTCTTCCATATTCGATTGACGAACAAGCAACAAATTTTTAGGGGCTATTGGCAAACTCGGACAGTGACGGTTATTTTTACAATCGAAAAAATTCCTCGTCACATTCCGGTTTTGATTTTACAAACAACCATTAGTCATAATAGCAAAAAAAAATTCCCGCCGAGTTTTCGACAGGGAAAATTTCTTCATTCCTAATTCCTAATTCCTAATTCCTAATTATTTCCGTGCGGGAGCCACTCGATTTGAATTTTAATTTCCTCGCCCGCTTTGATGGCGGTATTGTAGGAATAAAATTTCTCAAGCCATGCGGGAGTTATCTCGTCGAAAATAATTTCCTCGTCCACAATTAATTTCGTGTAGTTTATCCAGTAAGGAATGCGTTTCGTTTTGTCTTCGGGCGTGCGAACGTCCAAGCCGCGAAGTTTCAAATTAATTTTTCCGTCGACCGAGCCTTTGACTGTGAATTCCAACTTGCCGACATAAGATTGAATCTGATAGCCGATGCCGTTTTTTTGAAGCCAAGCGGGTTTTTTTATGTCGGCTTTGTTATCGGAGACGCTGATGATTTGAAAATCGCCCTTTTGTTTCGTCACAAGCTGAATATCGGCGCGGGCTGTAAAATAATCTTTGAATTTGCCGATTAACTCAAGGTCGTTGTTGTGAAGTTTCTTTTCGTTGTCAAGAGCAGTGCGCAACTCGGAAATCAAAACTTCAGACTCACGGAGCTTCTCGGAATTATTTTCTTGAATTTTTTGCGGCTCTTGAGGCGGCACAACTTTTGCCGAAAGATCAGCTCTGTCGTCCCTGTGCGGAAGCCACTCGACTTGAAATTTAACTTCCTCGTCCGCTTTTATGTTCATGACATGTTTGTAAGCCTTATTGTGCCAAGCGGGAGTGGTTTTGCCGAAAATAACGTTGTCGTCTACGGTAAACCTTGTGTAGTCGATCCAATAGGGTATGCGCTTGGTTTTGTCATTTGGATCGACGACCAAAAGTCCTCTGAAAAACAATTTTATTTGCCCGTCGACAGCAGATTTTGCAATGAATTCCACTTTTCCGGCGTAAGATTCAATCACGTAACCTTCGCCTTCCTTTTGTAACCAAGCGGGTTTCGTGACATTTGCTTTTTCATCGGAGACATAAACAATTTCAAAATCGTCGTTGTCTGACTTGGGCGTCCGCAAAATATCTATTCGGGCGGTAACATACGGTTTCAGTCTGCGGAAAAGTTGTCGGTCAAGGAGTTCTTTACGTTTTTCCTCTATTATGTTGAAAAAGAACGGTGCCGCCCCGTTAAACGTATCGTCCTCAAATTTGTTGGAAAAAATTTCGTAAACGTCGCGGTTGCCGAGATTTTCCAATACTCTGGCGAGACGATCCATATACCATTTAACGTGCACTTCGGCGATTTTCTGACAATAAATGGGATTTTCTCTTAAAAATTCAACTCCGACTTGAAGAGCATTCAATCCCTTCAAAAAAGCAACCGCCCCCGAAACCCACCTGCACGTTTGCTCCGCCGGTGTAAGTATCGTTCGTACAACGGAAGTGGTATTGTATGCTCTGTAGAAATAAACCGCAATCGGGAGGCGTAAAAATCTTTTTACATGAGCATAAACATTAATGCACCATATGACATCGCCGCTTGAAACCAAATTAAGAAAGGTAATATTGTTCTTGAGCAAAAAATCTCGTCTAACAAATTTTGACCAACAAGCATGAAAATTGCCTTCGCCCTCGTCGAGTTGGAAAAACTGTTGAAAGAGTTCGTGAGGATTATTTTCTATAAGAATCAGCCTGTCTTCAATGCCGCTTTTAAACCATTTCCTGCCCAAGCCGTCCCTGTGTCTGGCAATTTTATTTATGCCGTTCACGTCGTAGAAAGCACTGGTATAAACAACTTCAACATCGTATTCTTTTGCCGCATTATACAAAGTTTCCAAAGCCGAAGCCAAAAGAAAATCGTCGCTGTCCAAAAAGAAAACGTATTCACCGTTCGCGAGTTTGAACCCCAAATTTCGCGGGACGTAACCGCCGCCGCCCGAATTTTCTTCGGTCTGCGTCAGTTTAAGTCGTCCGTCAAATTTATCCACGTAACTTTTAACGACTGCAACGCTTTTATCGGTTGAGCAATCGTCAACCACAATGACTTCAAAATCTTGGAATGTCTGAATCAAGAGACTGTCAAGGCACTCGCCTATGTATTTCTCGTTGTTGTAAAGCGGAATAACGACTGAAATTGCGGGAATGTGATTGATTTTCTCGCTCAAGCCAAGAAATGCTTCTTCAAGCTCGGCAATGCGCTGTTTATATTCCTCGACGCCGCTGAATGCATTTTCTTCCAACATTTTGTTTTGTCTGCAGATATAGGTCGTGAGAGCGGGAATTACAACATCATAGTCGCCGAAAAATTCTCCGAGTCCGTCTTTTATTGCCTCGTAAATTTCAGTTTCAGAAAGTTGTCGTGTCGAATCAAAAATCCAATCGAATCTCACATTCAAAAATTTTTCCAAAATGGCGTGACGGCAATCGGGATTCTCTTGAAAAAATTCGCTCGTACTCATAAATTTATCGAGAGTCTTCAGCCCCAACAGAGCCGGTTTCATCCAGAAATTAATTTTAACTTTCGGCGGCTTTTGTATTCTTGTAATCGAGTCGGGAGCGGAACGGAAGATATAAAGCGCGTCGGGAATGCGCAAAAATCTTTTCGCATGAATCACCAAGCCTTGCGTCCAAATGTTGTCGTCGCTTACCCGCAATACGGGATAAAGAATTTCATGGTCTATCAAAAATTGACGTCTGACCAATTTAAGCCAAGGTGTTGGACCGTATCTTTTATCAAGTATTCCCTGAAATCTTTCGCGCATGTCTTCCGTCTCAAGTGTCGGCTCTTCAACCGGCTCGCCTTCCTGAAACGTTCTAAGACGACGATTTTTGCCGAGAGCATCCGAGCTGTAATATCTGTCGCAATAGACAACGTCGGCGTCAAATTTCTTGGCAAGGGTATACATCTGCTCCAGCGCGTTCTCCACAAACATGTCGTCGGCGTCCATGAAGAAAACGTATTCACCGCCGGACAGCGGAAGCCCCATGTTTCGCGGGACGGCTGCCGTACCTGAATTTTCTTCCGTGTGATAAAGTCTCAAGCGACCGCCAAATTTCGGGATATAACTTTCAACAATCTCGCAACCTAAATCAGTGGAGCAATCGTCAACCACGATAACTTCAAAGTTTTGAAGCGTCTGCTCAAGAATGGTATCGAGCTCTTCGGCTATATACTTCCCGGCGTTGTACATGGGAATGATAACCGAGACCGCAGGTGAAGTAGACTGGGGGGGGGGGTAAATAAAATCGGATGTCCTTCAAAATTGTCTGTCATTAGATCAATCCTCCTTAAAATTGTTTGGTGTAATCAATCTTGCCGCCGAGATTATCACAAGCCGACAAATTCTGTCAAGGAAACAATCTTGCAAGTGTGTATATTTAATGTTAAAATCGCAAAAAGTTTTTTGAACGGAGGCTTTGAAATGACCGGCAGTGAAAACGGTTACGCGGGCGCATTGTTTCTTGCACTGATAAGTTTGGGTGCGGTTTTGAAAATAGATGATATTATGATTGGCGGAGCAGTCGGCGCGGTCGGAGCACTTTTGGCGGCGATAAGTTTAAGGCATGCTCTGAATCAATCCGCGCAGGCGGCTGAAGAAGATCATCAACGAATGGAAGTTCAGTTCCAACAGCTCCGAACAAAAGTTATCGAAAGTTCTTCCGCGAGTATCACAGCTTCAGAGTCTCTCAACGAAGTTACGCGGCTCCTTCAAGAAAATTTGAAACTCATGAACGACAGGCAAACCGAGTTGGACAATCTGACGCAGATAGCAAAAAATGTTGAGTCGATTAATTTGGCTCTTGCCGGGCTCGAAGAAAATTCTTTTGCCGTCAACACCGAACTTGAAAAAATTTTTGTCGCCATCCAATCGCAGGAAAAATCTCCCGCCGCCGAAGATTTCAAAAAGCTGATAGAAATTGAGGAGACCAATAAAGAAAATCTCCTTACCGGCTTGAAAATTTTACATGCCGTTGCGCAAATGATGCGGAATTCTTCTTACACACAGGAACTTGAAAAAATTAATTCGACGCTCGAAAATCTCGGAATACTCGGCGATAATTTTTCAAAAAATTTTGTTGCGGCATTTGAAAATCTCAACGCAAAAGGCGACGCGCTTGACGAATTGAAAATTTCGGGCGAAGTTGCCAACAAAAATCTTTCCGAACTTGTCAAAATCAGCGGCAGTCTCTCAAGGAGTTTCACGACGACGCTTGACGATCTGCGCCATGATGTTGCAAGGCTCTCCGCCAAACTCGAAGAACTCAACAACTTGATAAACAAAAATAACTCCGCCGTTTTCAGCGAGGAAGATTTAAACCTGCTGAAAAAAATTGCGGCGAAGCTTGATCTCAAATAAAAAATGCGCCGAGACGGGCGCGAAAATTTCAAAAGGAGCGGACAAAATGATTTTACCTGTTGAAGTCGATATTTTCGGCATCATGGAAGAGAATGCTTATTTCTTTATCGACGACGAAACCAACTGCGGATTTTTAATCGACCCGGGCGCGGAAGCCGACGAACTTTTGCAAATCATTACTCGCCAAAAGTTCACGATAGAAAAAATTTTGCTGACGCACGGGCATTATGATCATATCGGCGCAGTCAACGAGATTCAACGCGCTTTGAAAGTTCCCGTCTGCATGGGACGCGGCGGGAATTTTTATGCCAAAAACACCGCCAATAACGGCTCGAAATTTTTTGATCAGGAAATAATTCTCGACGACGTTACGATTCTCGATGACGCCGCCGAAATTTTTTTGTCCGCAAATCCGAATTTCAAGCTGAAAGTTATCGCCGCGCCGGGACATACTCTCGACGGAACAATTTACTACAGCGAAAAATATTCTGTGGCATTTGTCGGCGACACGATTTTTTTCGGCGGGCACGGGCGTACCGATTTGGCGGGCGGCAGTGAACTCGATTTGATGAACACAATTAAAAATAAAGTTTTCACTTTGCCCGATGAAACGATTTTGCTTTGCGGACACGGTGTGCGAACAACCGTTGCCAAAGAAAAATCTCGTGCATGGTATGTTTAAATATCAGCCTCGACGCCGTGATTATCGAAGACAGCCAAAATTTCTTTCAGCTTGGTTTTCTTGGGATTGTAATCGATGGTTGTTTCTCCGTCGTGCGCGTGAATGTGAACGTAGAGCACGCCCGCCAAGCCGAGCAAATTTTTTTCGACAGCCGCCGCATTTTCTGGCGTATAACCGACGGCGGTGAATTGCAGGCGGGTATTGCCGCCGTTTTCGCCGCAACCGCATTCTTTACACATTTTAAAAACACCTCGCAGAAAATTTTTACCGCCGAATTATAACGCGCAGAAATTTCTTCCACAAGCCCCCGCGCAGGTTTGGCGCAGAAAGGAAACTTTTATGACGAAAATTTTATTGGTATTCATAGGCGGCGGCTTGGGCGCGGTCTGCAGATTTTTGGTAACAACTGCATTGGCGGGCAAGCTCGGAAATTTCCCGCTCGGAACTTTGACGGCAAATTTTTTCGGAAGTTTATTGATGGGCTTGGTTTTGGGAATTTTGGCAGGAAGATTCGATTCTGTCAGATTGTTTGTCGCGGTAGGATTTTTGGGCGGCTTCACAACTTTTTCTTCATTTTCCGCTGAAACTCTCGCGCTGATTCAGAACGGACAAATTTTCGCGGCGTCGGCAAATATTATTGTCAGCGTAGTTGCGGGCTTGGGAGCCTGCGCGGTCGGCTTGCATTTCGGAAAAATTTAAATCAGAAATTTTTAACGGGCTTGGGGGAGTCCGTTAATTAAATAAATTTGAGGAGGTTTTAAAATGGCAAAGGCATTGATAATAATCGACATGCAAAAAGATTTTGTGACGGGTGCACTCGGCACAAAAGAAGCACAAGAAATGTTGCCGCGCTTGGTAAAAAAATTGGAGGCGATAGCCGAAGAAGGTGCGGTAGATTTAATTTTTACGCAAGATACTCACACCGAAAACTATCTTGACACGCAGGAAGGAAAAAATTTGCCTGTCGTTCATTGCATAAAAAAATCCGACGGCTGGCAAATAGTTCCCGAACTTCAGAAATTTATTCCGCGAGCCAAAGCAGTTGTCGAAAAAAAATCTTTCGGCTCAACCAGACTTCCGTCCCTTATCAAACCTTATGAAGTCGTCGAGTTCGCGGGAGTTTGCACAGATATTTGCGTTATATCAAACGCGCTTTTAATCAAGGCGTTTTATCCCGAACAGAGAATCCAAATTGATGCCGCTTGTTGCGCGGGAAGTTCTCCCGAAGCTCACAAAAAGGCTCTTGACGTTATGAAAAATTGCCAATGCAGAATCATTAACGAATAATTTTTTTCGGAAGGCGATACCTTGATTTATTGGCTTTTGTTTTTTGAGTTTGCAAAAATAAGTTTGGTATGCGTCGGCGGCGGTTATGCGTCAATGCCGCTGATTCAAGCGTCGGTCGTCGACGGCTATCATTGGCTGAGTCTTAGCGAGTTCATAGATATTTTTACAATTTCGCAGATGACGCCCGGACCGATTGGGATAAATGCGGCGACTTTTGCGGGAATGAAAATCGCGGGGCTCGGCGGAGCTGTTTGCGCGACAATGGGTTTCGTGACGCCGAGTATTTTTTTGTGCATTGCGCTGGCGAAAATAATTTTTAAGTATGGAGATCTCGGCGCAATTCACGGGATTTTGAACGGCTTGCGCCCGGCGGTTATGGCGTTAATCGCGGCGGCTTGCGTGAGTTTTGTTTTGCTTGCCGTCTGGAATGCAGAAAAAGTTCCAAAAAATTTAATCGATACCTTCGACATTCGCGGCGCGATAATTTTACTCGGAGCATTGGCGGCAGTCCGAATGAAAATCGGCGTGATAAAAGTTTTATTGGCGAGCGGCGCGGCAGG
>ERZ842401.7595-NODE-7595-length-11040-cov-22.702777_pt1 | contig 11040 bp, 10 predicted proteins | sample MGYA00521270_ERZ842401 | MGnify/ENA primary metagenome ERZ842401 (study PRJEB31892, sample SAMEA3878208) | bioreactor metagenome | biome: Moose rumen | place: Sweden | collected 2011-10 | study: EMG produced TPA metagenomics assembly of the PRJEB12797 data set... | reverse complement strand
GCTGTCGTACAACAGTAAGACAACTACTCATGGCACGGGTGCTGAGTAGTTACAATGCATCGTAACTACTCATGGCACGGGTGCTGAGTAGTTACCTTTCTTTTACAAACTCTTAAAAAATGTAAAATGCCCATTTCTGGCTTATATTTAATTATAATGTGTAAATACCAGAAATAATAATCCATCATTAATGAGTATTAATTGCATTCAGATCTAAGGAAAGAATGTGTAACTTTGCACCCGAAAACGAAAAGTTAGTGATATGGCAAAGTTTAATGTAGAGACCGCACAGAATGTAGAGCAGAGCAAGAAGATTCCCTGCTGCAAGCCACTGATGGAACAGCTGGAAATCATGGAGATGTATACCAATACTCATCAACTATATACCAACCATTCAAAGGAACGTCGTGAGATAGAGTGTCTGAAGGTGCTCTATCCAGCGCTATTCCGTCCCATTGAGGATACCGACCTCATAGCAGGTAGGCTGGACTTTCTGCCCATCGGCTTTGGTTGTGTGACATCAGTTGGAGGCGTGGGGCATTATTGCGTATTTCGCAAGCTACGCCAGTTCCAGCAACAACTGCCAGAGCAGGAACGGGGTAGGGTAGACAGACTGTATGACTACTGGCTCGACCACGATGTGAAGACGCAATATAATAAAGAGGTGTTGACGGACGACACATTAGGGATGTTCATCGATACAAAGTTCCCTATGATTGCTACGGCCCGTCTCTCTGGGATGATGCTCGACTATCCGATGTTGCTCGACAATGGAATCGACGGACTTCGGCAGATCATCAGCGACAGGCAGAAAGAGGAGCCTGATAATGAGTTCCTGAAAGCCGGCTTGGAGTGTCTGGATCTGTTTGTGGTCTGTGCAGAGCATTTGCGCCAGATGGCAAACTCAAGGCGTATGGCAGATGCCCTCGATGCTATCAAGACCCGCAAGCCTGAGACCTTCGTTGAGGCGCTGCAGCTCTTCTGGCTCTATGCGCTTTTGGCAGGTGTCATCAACTACGGACGACTGGATGATTTCCTGGGTTCATATCTCGCTGCCGACTTAGAGGCTGGCAGGATAACGGACGAGGAGTCCTATGAATATGTGAAGTCGCTCTGGACGCTGATTGAGAATCGTCGTACGACGGTCAACGGACGTATCATCGTTGGTGGCCGAGGTCGCAAGCATCCCAAGGAGGCCGATGTGTTTTTGCACTACTGCATGAGGGTGTGCAAGGATACCCGCTATGTGGAACCCCAGTTTACGCTCCGTTTCACCAAGGACACTTCAGAGCAGATATGGGATGAAGCTCTAGATGCCATCGGTGCTGGAGCCACCTATCCAACACTCTATAATGACGATGTTAATGTGCCTGCAGTGGCCTACGGCATGCGTGTCGACGAGCAGACTGCAGAACAGTATGTACCATTTGGATGTACGGAGTTCGTCATCCAAGGCCAGAGTACGGGCACACCCAATATCTGTATCAACCTGCTGAAACTGCTTACCATCTATATGAATGGTGGTATTGATCCCATCGACGGTATCCGTAAGGACGGTGGAGTAAGCATCAAACCGTTGGAGGAGCATACCTCATTTGTAAACTTTTATGCAGGCTATAAACGACTGCTCGGCTATTACATCGACCTTTCGGTCAAGGCTCAGTACCACAGTTATAAGGTGATGAACCGCTACGTATCGTTCCTCTTCTCGTCGTTGCTGACCAATGACTGCATTAGTCGTGGCAAGGCCATTCTCGATGGGGGTGTGCGCTACTTAGGTGGCACCAACGAGACCTACGGCAATATCAACACCAGCGATTCGCTCTGGGCCATCAACGATCTGGTATTTCGCAAGAAGAAATACACGCTGCGACAGATCAATGATGCTCTGCTTGCCAATTTTGAAGGCTACGAGCAGTTGCGCAAAGACTGTCTGGCCTGCGACAAATACGGCAACGACCTCGACACGGCAGACGCAATGGCCAACGACCTCTATGAGTATGTAGCCAAGGGTGTGCGCCAGAAGGGTATCGACATCGGTATGCAGTATTTCCTGATTGTCATCAGCAACAACCAACTCAACACCGAGTGGGGCAATATGACGGGAGCCTCACCTGACGGACGACTCTCAGGCATGTATATGAACCCCGCCAACAATCCGCAGGGAGGAGCCGACAAGAGCGGACCTACGGCGATGCTGAACTCGTTGACGCGCTTCAGTCCGAAGTATCACGCAGGGAGCGTTCAGAACATCAAGTTTGGAAACAAACTCTTCAATGGTAACCGTCCTGTCATCAAGTCGCTGTTGAAAACCTATTTCGCCAAAGGGGGCTGCCACCTGATGATAACGGTGGTGGATCGTGGTGTGCTGGAGGATGCGATGGCGCATCCAGAGAAATATCCTAATCTCATTGTGCGGGTTGCAGGCTTCTCGGCGGTCTTTGTCGAACTGCCACGCAATGTGCAAGAAGAACTTCTTAGCCGCTCATTATATGATTAAGGTGCCTTTGATGGAGATTGAGCGGTTTGCCATCCATGACGGTCCAGGCATCCGATCGGTGGTCTTTCTGAAAGGCTGCCCGTTGCATTGCCCCTGGTGTGCCAACCCAGAGTCGCAATCGCCAGAGCCTGAAAGGCTACGCGCCCTCACCGTTGGCCAACCTGTTAGCATCGATGCTGTGATGGCAGTATTAGAGCGCGATGCTGACTATTACGAGCAGTCTGGTGGTGGCATCACCTTTTCTGGTGGTGAATGCATGATGCATGCAGATGCACTTTTAGAGCTGCTGAATGCCTGCAAGACTCGTGGCTGGCATACGGCTATCGAAACCTCAGGTATGGCTCCAAAGTCCAGTTTCGAAAAGGCCATCCCATACACAGACCTCTTCCTTTTCGACCTCAAACACACCGATGCCCAGAAACTGAAAGAAGTAACTGGAGCCGACCTCGACCTTATCCTCCGCAACCTCCTCATTTGCACAACGGGGTCAGGAACGCTGTGTAAACGGGAATTACACAGCGTTCCTGACCCCGTTGTGTTCCGAATGCCTTGCATTCCTAAGTTTAATTTGGAGGATTCCCATTTTGAGAAGGCTTTTGCCATTGCAAAGGAGTATGGAATCAGCCGTATTGACTTGCTGCCCTATCATGTATTAGGAATGGAGAAATATCATCAGTTAGGCAGAGAATACACCTATCCTGTAACCAAGGGTCTCAGTCCTGATGCCTTGAAGCCATACGAGCAGAAAGGCCAATCATTGGGCCTTGATGTTCGTATCGTCGGCTGACTTTTTACTCTTCACTTTTCACTCCTTCACTTCTAAACTCCTTTGGCGAAACTCCCGTCATCTTCTTAAAGAACCTGCTGAAGTAATAAGGATCGTCGAAGCCCAGCTTCATGGCAATCTGGTTCACCTGCAAGCGAGTACTGCTGAGCAGATAACAAGCACGGTTCACTTTCAGATGCATAAAATAGGTCATGGGCGCATACTTCGTCTGTTCATAGAAGAGACGATAGAAGTGTGACTCGGAGTAACCCAAGTGAGATGCCATATCGTGGATGGTCAGACGGTCCTCGATATGTTCGTTCAGATAGTGTGTGGCACGACTGATAAACGAGATATTCTCCGACTTGCCTGACGGATACTTCGCCTCACGATAGGAATCGACAAATAGGAATGAGGCCAAAAGCTGATGAAAGCACATGTTTACATAGCAGATCGATTCACTATCCGTATGTCCCTCCATCACATTCAGCATCTCGTCGAAGAGTGCTGTGCGATCTGTCAGTCTCGATGACTCGCTCTGACTGATAGTCTGCAAACCCTCTAACCTCTCATACACACTCTCAGCCTTCTCCCCCTTGAAGTGTGCCCAGTAGATATGCCAAGGGTGGTTATCGCTGGCACCATACTGATGAGGGACATTCAGTGGCAGGATAAAGAACTGGTGGGCCTTAACTTCCTGTCGCTTGCCGTTCAGCGTGTACCATCCCTTACCCTTCACACAATAGATCAGAATATACTCATCCGTGCCCGATGGACGATCGATATAGTGATGCTCCGCATCTGGGAAATAGCCCATTGAATGGATAGCCAACCCTGCCGTCAGCGGATTCTGCAGCGCCTCCTCTATCATATAGAAAGGAAACACCACCAGCCGTTGCCCTGTAAATCCGTGTCTGATCTTAATCATGGTGCAAAGATACGGAAAAGGATTCATGTTACCAAACATTATGCAATGATAATCCATTTTTAGGGAAAGATTTTTGCATCCGACTTATTGTCCTTTCTTCGTACCTTTGCAGCATCAATTAAACGAAGGTATGAAACAATATCATTTAGGACTGGATGTAGGCGGCACGAATCTTGTGGCAGGAGTCGTGGATGAAAACTACAGAATTCTCACCAAGTGCAGTTGTCCTGCAGGTGCAGGACGGAGTATCGAAGAGATTACAGGCTCAATGGCACAGGTAAGTCGTGAGGCTGTATGTTTGGCAGGGCTGAAGATGAACCAGATTGCAGGATGGGGCATTGGAATGCCAAGTTGTGTGAATCAGAAAACCAATCTGTTGGTACATGCCAACTGTTTTGGCTGGAAGAATATACCTATTTATAAATATTTAGAGCCGTTACTGCCATTACCCGTGAAGATTGAGAACGATGCCAACTGTGCGGCATATGGTGAGGCACTCGCAGGAGCAGCTCGTGGGTATAACGACTTGCTGATGCTGACGCTGGGAACAGGCGTTGGTGGAGGTCTTATTATCGACAAAAAAATCTATAAGGGCGCTGATGGTATGGGTGCAGAATTAGGTCACACGAAGTTGGTCTATAATGGTAAGCTTTGTACTTGTGGACAGCGAGGATGTCTGGAGGCATATTGCTCGGCTACGGCACTCATTCGGCATGCTAAAGAGACAACAGGAAAGGATATGGATGCCAAGATGGTGTTCGACGGGGTAAAGGCTGGCGATAAGATGTGCATGGAACTCGTCGAGGATTATATCGCTCACTTGGCAGCAGGTATATCAACCTTTATCACCATCTTCCGTCCTGAGATGATTATCCTCGGCGGAGGTGTGGCGAATGCTGGCGATGCACTTTTTGTCCCACTGAATGAACAACTGAAGGATTGTACCTTTGGGGCAGCAGAGATTGGAATTCCAAAGGTCATTCCTGCCACCCTCGGCAATAATGCTGGACTGATTGGGGCTGCATATTTATTCCGATAACAAACCAAGATAATGATGAGACATACAAAAGAACAGATGATTGAACAGCTGCGTGGCGGACTGATCGTGTCGTGCCAAGTGCAGCATGATGACCCTTGTTACTCAATCGACTTCGTGGTGAAGATGGCGAAGTCGGCCAAATGGGGCGGTGCCGTAGGACTGCGTGCCAACTCGCCAGACCAGATTGCGGCTATCAAGGCCGAAGTGGACCTGCCAATGATTGGCCTCTACAAGATCTGGCACGACGATACGGATGTGTTCATCACACCAACGCTTGAGGCAGCGAAACAGGTGTGGGAAGCAGGTGCCGACATCATTGCCCTCGACTGTACGGCACAGATTACCCATGAGGGGCGTCCTGCCTACGAGTTGCTTCCTGTCGTGAAGCGTGAGATACCAGAGGCACCGATCTTCGCCGATGTATCGAACTACGAAGAGGCAGTTCGTGCCGTTGAGATGGGAGCCGACCTCGTAGGGCCTACGCTCTATGGCTACACCGAACAAACGAAGGACATCACAGGTCCCGACTATCGTGAGTTTGCCCGTATGTGCCACGACTTCAAGGACAAGGTGCCTGTGGTGATGGAGGGACACATCTATTCGCCAGAGGATGCAATGAAGGTGCTCTATCTGGGTGCCCATTCTGTCGTGGTAGGCAGTGCTATTACCCGTCCCCACCTCATCACCGCCCGTTTCGTCGATCTGCTCAGTGGCTATCAGCACAACTGGCGCGAGGCAGAACGAAGCAAACATTGAAGATTGAAAAGACAGCCATGTCAACAAACTTCTGAACCGATTATGATGTAGTTTGAGTTATTTTTCATATCTTTGCACCAAACTTAGAAACTATGGACATCAGACTGATTATTTTCGACTTCGACGGGACGCTTGGCGACACAAGAGGGATTGTGGTTACAACTATGCAACAGACGCTTCAGGAGTTGGGACTTCCTGTTAGTAGCGAAGAGGATTGTGCAGCAACTATTGGGCTGCCATTGGCAGGGTGCTTCCGTCAACTGATAAGAGAGGCTACGGATGAGGTGATCCAGCAATGTGTCGATAGCTATCACCGAATCTTCGACATCAACAAAGAGCACATCAAGCCTCAAGCCTTCCCGCATGTAGAAGAGACACTGGCAGAATTGCACAAACAAGGTATCCGTATGACGGTAGCTACTTCAAGAGGATTAGATTCTCTGAAGGATTTACTGGCAAATATGGGAACCGTCCAATACTTCGAGTACCTCTTGGGGGCTGATAGCGTCACCAAACACAAGCCCGACCCAAAGCCTGTATTGCAAACGCTCCACGAACTCCACGAAGAAGCAACTCATACCCTTGTGGTTGGCGATATGCCCGTCGATATACTGATGGGGTCAAGAGCAGGCTGCAAAACCTGCGGTGTCACTTACGGCAATGCCACTCGCGAAGAACTCTTGGAGGCTGGTGCCAACTATATCATCGACGATTTCTTGGATTTAAAAAGCATAATAAGAGACTTGCAATGAATATGAAACGAATCATACTTGCCATTTTTATCTTCTGTGGAATCATCACAAGCACCTTTTCTCAAGGGTGTGTGCTCTACATCGGCGACTCCATCACCGATGGCGGATGGGGACGCAGTGGTGGCAGTGCCAAGCCATCGAAAGACTGTAACCATACGGACTTGAACCATGTGTATGGACATAGCTATATGATGCTCTGTGCAGCCTATTATCAGAGCCAGTGGCCTGATGCCGACTGGCAGTTCTGGAACAGGGGTATATCTGGCAATACACTCTTTCAGATGGCCGACCGCTGGCAGGAGGATGCACTCGACTTGCGACCTGATGTCATTTCCATCCTGATTGGCACAAACGACGTGGGAGCCTATCTGGATGAATGTAAGAAGAACGGCAAACCATTTACAGTTGAGGGCTTCGACTACGCAGGCTGGGAACAGCAGTACCGTCACCTGCTCGACTCTACACGCATGGTACTGCCCAAAACCGATTTGGTGCTTTGCACACCGTTTGTAGGCAACTCCACAGGGCAGGTGCGTATGGCTATCACTGATAGTCTGGCACAGATTGTCCGCAAGATTGCCAATGACTATAGTGCTGTGCTTGTTCCTTTCGACAATCTGTTTACCGATTTACAAAAGAACCAGCCAACAGAAAGATACTGGATATGGGATGGCATCCATCCTACGGCTGCAAGCCATCAACGCATGGCAGGAGGATGTGGGAGAAAAAGTGTCTAGAAATAATTAGATGAATAATATAATATGAGACGTATTACAATATTGTTATTAGTGCTGACATTGAGTATGACAGCAAGTGCAAAGAAGCAGACAGTCAACAGTCCGATTGGTGAGTGGAGACTGGATCAGGCAGGTCTGCCGTGCTTTGAGTATGTAGGCAGTGTGCCATACAAGGCTATGCTGGCTAATGGTGACAGCGTAAAGTTGGATCCAGACCCTTGGTTCGTGCTGGGCAACTATCAGTTGACGGTATTCGCCCATGTCAGCGGGCAGTATGAACTGATTACAGGTCAGCGTGCCTGGGCTCGAATGAATCAGGGAGACCGACCCAACACAGGAAAGAACGATGCGCGTCTCGAAGTGCTCTCGGCAGATGGCGGCGTGGCGAAGACATATCCATTGGTAGGTATAGGCTCACTCAGTGCTGACTCCACGAAGAGTCGTCGCTTCTTTGGCTGTGGCTATGCACAATATCAATATCAGGCAGATAAATTGCAGGTGAGTCGTACGCTTAGCGTCAAACCCTCACTCACCATTGATGGCGGTGCGTCAGCCTTCCTGCTCACCGTCACCATTAAGAATCGGACTGGCAAGCCTCAACATCTGCTCTATACAGAAAGCATCCGTGCCCGGTATGAGACGATGATGCAACAATCGACGCCAAAAGAGTGGCGCAAGGTGAAATATACGCCTATTATCGATGCCAATCGAGTGGAGGCCCGTTTCGATGTTAAAACGGACGACCCTATGCTGTTTCTTTCGAAAAATGACCTCTGCAAGTACGAAGGTTTCCCACCAATCCTATATATGGAGGATCTGAATGGAAATGCTCGACCTAACTGCACGGACGAAGATCTTGGCTATGCCTACGATCTCACCCTCCGTAATGGAGAAGAGAAGCAGATTCAGATGCTCATCGGCTTCGATATGGAACGTGACTATGCAAAGCGGTCAGATGCTAAGACAGAGCTGAGGGGGTCGCCTCTTTTCTCTGAAGATTGGAAGAAGATATTGCCAGACTATACCGATGAGACGGATACCGAGTTGCGCCGTGAACTGACCTGGCATGCCTATATGCTGGAAGCGATGGCCACCTATAGCGATTACTATCATGAGACGAAGATTCCTCAAGGTACCATCTACGACTATTTCTGGGGACAGCATGCCTCGGCTCGTGACAACTTTCAGCATGCCTTTGCCACTATCTATTATCATCCAGAACTTGCCAAGAGTATTATGCGCTATATGCTCCAACGCACTCTGCCAAACGGCGATGTGATGCTGATAGAATACGGCAATGGATTCGCTGAGCCTACCTGCTACCAGACCAGCGACCAACAACTATGGTTCTTCCTGTTGCTCTCGGAGTATCTGCGCGTTACCAAAGATTACGCTGTCTTGAATGAGAAGGTGGCTTGTTATCCAGTGAAGGACATGCCCAAGTTCACCATTCTTGAGCATGTCCGGCATTGCTATGACTATCTGAGGAATCAAGTAGGTATGGGTAGCCACGGACTCATTCGTCTGCTGAACTCCGATTGGTGTGACGGCATCTTCTACTGTCTCGCAGAACCCTACAATGTGGTTCAGCCACAAGGTGAGTCGCACATGAATACGGCGATGGCGCTCTCAATTCTGCCCGTTCTCGCCGACCAACTCGAAGCCGCATCAGCTGATACTCACCTTGTAAGTAGTATCAGGGTATGGCGACAGCAACTCTATAATGCCTACATGAAGGATTGGGGCAGCCGCAGTTATCCGCGACGTATGTACTTCGCTGGGCGCAACTTTGGTGAGAACAATCTCTTCTTAGAACCGATGGGTTTCACCCTTCAAGTAGAGGACATTCCGCTGGAGCGTCGCCAACAGCTTTATCGTGAGATGCAACAGAAACTCTATCAGGGAGAAAAAATTGCTGCCCGACAGCAGGAAGATCCGGAACTGACCAGTGATGACCTCGACTATGGCTCACGCGAGAATGGTGGCATATGGTACTCGCTCAACGGTCCTGTGATCTGTGGTGTGGCTACCTTTGATAAGGCTGAGGCGATGCGACTGCTCAAGCAGATGTCGCTGGCCAATCATGCCCGCCAATACCCACAATATTGGTCAGCCTACTGGTCATCAGCCGACAATATCGAATCGTCACTTGTTGCCCCTGAAAAGGGTGCCCCGGGCCTGCCCGACCAGACCGCGTCCTATGCAGAGATAGCCATTGCCTGTGCCCATCTGCATGCCTGGATGCTCTATTGCTACAACAGAATCAATAAATAAATGAGCATTTAAGATTTTCTTATTCGGAAGTTAATGGTATAACCGCCTTTGCGGGCTATCTGCAAGTCGGTGAAGCCTGCATCGGTGAGCAGTTGCATAATGTGGGCACTAACAGTTTTATAAACAGCCGGGGGATGTTCATCCGCCCGAAGTCCAATTCCCATAGTTCAGGGCGACAACTGAAATCCGTCGTCATGACGGTCTTCTTGCCATCAATGGTGATTCTGAGCAGGATGGCTGTTGTCCCGTCTGCCCTTGTCTTCGCCCTGTTGATGTAGGGCATCAGTCTGAATGTACTTCTGTTCATAATTGCTGTCTTTTTATTGTCTTTGCTTGTTTACGACTTCTTTGCTGTTAGCATTGAGCACCAGTACAAAGTCCTTGGTTGCCTCAATGAATTTGTCGGCTTCCTCAAAGAGTTTGTCCTGTGTCACCATTGCATAGACTTGTGTCATTCTCACATTCGTGTGACCAAGCATCTTACTGATAACATCTATCGGCACGTCGTTGGACAGTGTGAGGATAGAGGCATAGTAGTGCCTTCCCATGTGGTGGCTGATTGGCTGTGTCAGCCTGCCATTTCTGCTATTTTCTTTAGGTTATTCAATAGGAAGGCATAGTTCTGGCGGGGCAGCAGCGTTGGCAGACCTGCATCCTTATACTTATCGAACAGTTCAATGGCTTCTGGTATCAGTTTCACAACAGCCTGTACTCCTGTCTTCTTGCGCTTGTATTTCAGCCACAGGCTCCCTTGCTCATCGTATGACAGGTTATCTTGTGTGACTGATATGGCATCAATATAAGCCATACCCGTGTAGCAGCCTATCAGCAACAGGTCACGTGAGATCATGAGTGATGGTTTGTCCGAAGGAATTTCCAGACTGACTATCTTCTCAAAGTTTTCTGGTGTGATGGTTCGTGGTGTTCTCTTCGGTATAGTCGGCTCCTTATAGCGGGAAAAGAGGTACTTGTCCTACACGACTGTCGCATCACTCGAAATGTCGGATGAACCAACTAAACCGTGCCAAGTTCAATCCACTTTATACTTTCTCTTTTTCTTTTGGACGGCAGAAAAAACTTTCCACAATGTTGACATCGTGCGCGTATGCGCGTGAAAAGAAAAATGTATGTTTCTACTTTCTGGAGTAGATAATATTAGGTTGCAAAGGTAACTGTTGTTCCTTCATCTACCCAATGTGATCCGTGGTATGGCTCAAATTCTCCACACTATCTGGGTTGTATTTGGAGCCATAACCTTGTGCTGATGGTCACAACACCTTGTGAAGCA
>ERZ842401.7594-NODE-7594-length-11041-cov-6.714273_pt1 | contig 11041 bp, 13 predicted proteins | sample MGYA00521270_ERZ842401 | MGnify/ENA primary metagenome ERZ842401 (study PRJEB31892, sample SAMEA3878208) | bioreactor metagenome | biome: Moose rumen | place: Sweden | collected 2011-10 | study: EMG produced TPA metagenomics assembly of the PRJEB12797 data set... | reverse complement strand
TCCACTCCTATTCCAATTCTGTAATCCACGCAGAGTACGAACACTTCGCTCTCTGCCATCTCTATGGACTGGCCACGCATAAAACCCAGCCCCTTCATGATTTTGTTGACTGCATCGTAAATATGGTCATAGCGGCCATCCTTGGTAAGAATCTGAATCCTTACGGTCACCCGCCGTTCCAGCTCATCACCGTCTACAGTCAGGGCCGGCACATCCGATATGACGTTGTACACAATAATGGGGTAGCTCCCCGCATTGGGGCTAATGCCCGGATAAATGCACCGGCAATGCCTGTCCTTCACCAGCATAGAGGTGAGCTCTCTTGAAGAAGCCAGGGCTTTATACACCTTTTCCTTGATATTCATTTCCTCCGCACCGCCTCTCTTACAGCCTCAATAATCTTATTACGCACCTCATCCCGTCTGGCATCCATGGCAGGGTACATAAAGGGCTTGTTTATCTTGGGGCTGAATTCCACCAACTTGCCATAGAAGATGCCATCATGGGATACGGCATCGGCTATGATTTTATACTTGGCACCGCCTTTCTGCTTCACCGCATGGATGGAATCCCGGAGTGCTCCCTTGACCACTCGGCGGTCATTGCCCTTATATACAGGGCAGCGGTTCTTTGCTTCCTGCATGACAATCTCTGCTCCCTCGGCCAGTGCCTCCTTAGCGGCCTTGGTGGCATCTTCTCCCAGCTCCTTCAAAATTTCTTCTGCGGACTGCCAGCCTTTAGCCAATAAGCTTGCCACCTTCCTTCTTCAAAACATCGTTCTCGACTTTCATGCTTATTTAGCTTATAATATAAGCATGAAAGTTGGTGATTCTAATGAATGCTATGACTTCATTTATTGATGAGTCAGGTATCCTGCTTACCAAGGATGCCATACGGGGCGGCATAAAGAAGGATTCCTTCTACCGCTTTGTGGCAGAAAATCACTTCGAAAAAATCGGTCACGGGGTATATCTTTCGCCGGAAGCCTGGGAAGATATTGCCTTCGTACTGCACAAACGCTGCCCACAAGCCGTATTCTCACACGATGAGGCACTTTTCTACCACAATTTGACAGACCGTGAGCCCCTAGAGCAGACCGTCACCGTTTATTCCGGCTACAATACCCAAAAACTAAAGGAATCCGGCATCAGGGTATACACAGTAAAAAAGGAACTGCTTGCTGTTGGCCGGATGGAATATCTAAATTCCTTTGGCCACAAGATTCCTATCTATGACCTGGAACGAACTATTTGTGACCTGATTAGAAATCGCAGCAGTTTTGAATTCCAAGATTTTCAAACAGCCATAAAGTCTTATGCCCAGCGGTCAGACAAGAATCTGAATAGGCTAATGGCCTATGCTCCCCTGTTCCGCATCGAGAAAATTCTTCGCCAGTACATGGAGGTGCTTTTATAATGGAATTAACTCCAGCACAGCTGAAGGGACGGATAAAAAGCCTTGCCGAGAAGCATAATGCCGATGCTAGGACGCTCATGCGCCTTTACATGATGGAGCGCTTTCTGGAAAGAATTTCGTTGTCCAAATACAAGGACAACTTCATCATCAAAGGCGGCATCCTGGTTACTTCCCTGATTGGCGTTGCCCTGCGTTCTACCATGGACATTGACACTACCCTCAAAAATCTGAACCTGTCAGAGGAAGATGTCCGTCTCATGGTTGAGGATATCTGCTCTATTGACATACAGGACGGCGTAACATTTAAGGTCAAGCAGTTCAGCCACATAATGGATGACATGGACTATCCTGGTATCCGTGTTACGCTGGATGCGATAATCAGCAACATGCCTGTCCCGATGAAGATTGATATTTCCACAGGAGATATCATCACTCCAAAAGAAATACAGCATAACTACCGGCTCCTTCTGGAGGAACGTTCAATCAAGCTATGGTCGTACAATCTGGAAACGCTGCTGTCTGAAAAACTGCAAACCGTATTGGCTAGGGGTTCCTTGAACACACGGATGAGAGATTTCTATGATATCCATGAGCTCTACAAGACTTACCATGACACAATGGAGCCGTCTATCCTAAAATCCGCATTCCTAGCTACCTGCCAAAAGAGGGCGTCCCTTTCTTTGCTTACAGAGGGGAATCAAATCATCGCAAAAATCCAGCAGGATAACAATCTGATGTCTCTTTGGGCTTCCTATCAGCGAAAATATACCTATGCTGCCAATATTCCTTATGAAGATATACTGCAAAGCGTAACTCAACTGTGGGAAGTTGCCGTTTAAGGAATCACTGGTAGCCATATGCTATTTTCAGCGGCAATACAATTCTGTGCTCCCTTAGCCATCCTCAACCAGCTCCTTAGCCTCCATGACGAGGTATTTCCGCAGGCCATCCAAGGGGTACGGCGGTGCCGACATGGCCAGGGCTTTCCCCCGCCACTCCAGGATGTCCGTCATCAGGATATCTTCCCTGTAACGGATTACCACCCTATAGTTCACCTCATCCACCTTCTCCGCATAGCCATTAGATATCTTGGCTGCGTATGGCAACACCTTTGCCCAGACCATGGCAATAGCCGTCCAGCCATCTTCGATGAGATTGCCTTCCTCATCCACCGTGGTAACAGGCCGCAGGATTTTCACCCGATGCCTTAGTTCATTTAGAGATACATACATCAGAAACCCTCCCGGCGTATGCCCATCAGCAGGGAACGGAGCGTTACTATCAGTGCCTTATGGTCAGCATTGTCACGGTGCTCATAGAGATATCCTACGGTATACAACACCGCAGTTTTGGCAATAGCCCCGCAGGCTTTGAACTCTTCTGCCTCGAGCCTTGCCACATCCATGCAAATCTGCTCTGCCGAACGCAGCAGCTTGCGGACAATATCGTCTTCGTCATCCGTGTCGATACGGAGATATTCCTTCGCCTTGGGCAGGGAAACAATCAAGGTAACCACCTCCAGAAAATATAAAGGGAAGCCCTGCCTGAGCCTCCCCCACTTCATTCAAGACTGCTATCAGCCCTTGCCGCCGGTGGCAGCGCCCTTCACCTGCATGACCTTGATGGCCTCGGGCAGGGTGAGCTTGCCGTCCAGCCTCTGGGTGGTCATGAAGCCCACCTGGCCCGTGGTGGCGAAGAGCTCGTTGAGACGCTTGAAGCTCCTGCCCTGACGGTCTACTACCCAGTAATATTTGAGGTCGCCGAACATCATCACCTTGTTGCCGCTCTCTATCTCCGGCACATAGGGCGAGGTGTAGATGGGACGGTTGAGGATGGTGTCCGGGGTACCTGCAGTGAGAGCCGTCTGCCAGAGGTACTGGTCGTTCTTGTCCTTCAGCTTGCGGATGGCCTTTACCGTGGAATCGTTCATGATCCACACGGCGTTCCTGCGGTAAGGTGCCCTGAGACTGTAAAACAGGTCGATAAGAGAATCTGCCGTGATAGCGGCACTGCCCAAGGTTACGCCAATATCTGCGCCACCCTCATCGGCAAAGATGCCCGTGGGCTTCTTGGAGCCGTCCCCCGTGAAGAAGGCTTCCTCCTCCCTGGCTCCCATACGGCGGGCAAATTCCGTTGCAATGTAGCCGGGGATATCGAAAGCGGAATCGTTCAGGAGCTCATCGGATACCTTTATGAAGGTACCCAGCTTGTAAGCACTGACACTCATCTGGGAGAACTTGTCATCGCTTTCGGGAACGAGAGCATTTTCGTCCATCCACTCTGCCTTGCCGTGGCTGGATACTACGGGAATAAGGCGGTCACCGCTGTCGGTCTGAATGGTGCGGGCCAGCTTGCGGAAAATGTTCTCCTCAGCCAGGGCATCGATAAGGGTGTGCTCATACTCATCCGGTACAAGATAGCCGCCATCTGCATCGGTGCCAATCCTAAGAGCATTGACCACCTCCGGGGCCAGGGACTGGGAGCGCACCATGTTCCAGAAAGCGGATTTGTACTCATCCGTTGCCCTGCCCTGCTTCATGGCAGGAAGCTCCCCCACGGTAGCAGGCTTTGCCGTCAGCGGCTTGCTGGTGGGCTGGTTCAGCTCATTCTCGATTTCCTGCTGACGCTCCAACCGCTTGATTTCCTTGCCCAAGGCATCAATGTCACCTTCCATCCTGGTATAGGTGGCATCATCCTCAGCGGAGAGAATCCCCTTCTCAGTGCGGTGGGATTCCAGAAAAGCCTTAGCTGCTTCCCAAGTCTGGGCACGTTTTGCACGAAGTTCGTTGATAGTGGTTGCCATAAAAAATTCCCCCTTAAATGTGATTCTTGATAATAGAAAGACGCTCCATGAGTGAATCCACGGAACGTCCCTGCAGTATATGTGAATCCGAAGTTGAAGCAGTTTCCTCCTGCTCGCCACCCTCGGAATTGTTGTTGGTAGTGCTTTCAGTCTCAGTATCCTGTGGCTCTTCATCTGCCAAGTCCTCAACCTGCGGATGCTGCACATCAGCCTGAGCTGTACACACCTGCGTCAGCTTATTGAAAATGACATTGGACACCTCCCTGGGAGAGAACAGTACGGCATTGGGCGCAGCCTCCTCTGTATCTCCCTCCCTGGTCAGGATAGTATCCGCAAAGCCCAGCTCCACCGCCTTATTGGCATTGATATAGCTTTCGGATTCCATCAGATGGGATATCTTCACCCTTGCCAGCCTGGTCTTAGCGGCATAGGCGTTGATGATGGATTCCTTCACCTCATCCAGCATGGCGATGGCTTTCTTCATGTCATTGTGGTCTCCCATAGCCACGGTGGCCGGATTATGAACCATCAGGAGCGAAGTGGGATACATCTGCACCTCATCCCCTGCCATGGCAATGACGCTGGCCGCCGATGCTGCCAGGCCGTCAATGCGCACCGTCACCTTGCCCGGATAATCCACCAGCATGGAGTAAATCTGCGCCGCCGCAAAGCAATCCCCACCTGGTGAGCAAATCTGCAGGATGATATTGCCCTTCTCGGCGTAAAGCTCATCCTTGAATTCCTGGGGCGTAACTTCATCCCCTAGCCAGCTGTCCTCGGCAATTACGCCATTGATAGCCAGTATCCGTTCTGCCGCCCCGGCCTCAGCGGTCTCCGAGTTATTCGCCTTGGGCTTCCATTTCCAAAACTTCTTCGTTTTTGCCATCTGTTTGATTCCCCTTTCCCTTCACCGAGTACGCCGAGCCTGCGCACTCCAATTTTGCCATGTTCCCGTTGACCAAATATAAGTCCCCACCCCGCTCCTCCGGGATGCGGTCGAGGCTCTCAAGCTGGCGGATATCGTTAGCTGACATCCAGCCGTTTTGCCTACCAATGGCATAGCCCTGCATGCGGCTCTGGTAATCACCACGGAGCAGGCCATCCACATTGAACTTGATGGTGTAGTCCTTCTTCTCCTTCGGCAGCAACAATGCCCTTGCCATGGCCTGTTCAAACCTGCAAATCCACGGTGCCAGGGTATATTTCACATACTCCAGGGACTGGTGCTCAATATTCGCGAACGTGGCCTTCTCCAAGTCTCCCACCATATGGGGTGGCACTCTGAAAATGCGGGCAATCTCATTGAGCTGGAACTTCCTCGTCTCCAGGAACTGCGCCTGTTCCGGCGGTATGCCGATGGGCGTGTATTTCATGCCCTCCTCTAATATACCAATGCGGTGGGAGTTTCTGCCGCCATGAGCCATTTCCCAACTTTCCCGGAGTTTGGCCGGGTCTTTGATTGTCCCCGGATACTCCAATACCGCACTGGGTGTGGCTCCATTGGCAAAGAAGCTGGCCCCGTATTCCTCACAGGCCATAGCCATGCCGATGGCGTTCTTGGCCATGGCTATGGGCGAGTAACCGATAATACCGTCAAAACCAAGGCCAGGGATATGGAGAATGTCAGCGGGACTGAGCTGTACCGTTGTCCCCTTCATGGTAGGTGCCTCATCCTTCATGCAGAGATACTCGTAGTAAATCCTGCCAGCCTTGTCCCTGTCCACGGTCATGCGATTGGGCATCAGCGGGTAGAGTGCTACCACTTCCCCCTTGCCGTTGCGGATTATCTGGGCAAACGAGTTTCCCCACAGCAAAAGGTGCGTCATCAGCGTCTCCCGAAACACGAAGGATGTCATTTCAGGATTCGGCTCATCGTGAAGCAGAAAATATAGCGGATGGTCTATAGCTCGTTCCTTGCCACCATTACCGTCATAGCGAAACAGGTGCAACGGCAATCCGGCAATGGACTCTGCCAGGATACGGACACAGGCATACACCGCTGTCATCTGCATGGCGGATTTTTCCGTCACGTTCTTGCCAGAGGGTGTGCCTCCGAAAAAGAATCGGTAGGCACTGCCCGCCGTGTTGTTTTGGGGCTTATCCCTGGAGTGAAACAGCCAGTCTAAAATTCTCATGTGCATCACCTCCACGTAAAAACACCGCCCTTTTCGAGCGGTGCCATCTGTTTGCTTTTGGTTTAGAAGGTTTCGATGTAGGAAAGGTTCATGCTCCGGATTTCCTCCACCATCCTTGCGGCCCTTCCAATCTCCTCGGCGGCTTTTTTAAGTTCCTCCACCGTGGTGGTTCCGCCCATCCTGCAAATGCTCCCTTCCGCTTCAATGTCCAACCAAATCCTGTGGTCTTCCCAGCTGCTTTTTTCGTTGTTGTCCTTAGCGAAAATCTCAACCCTGGCGAAGCTCTCGCCGGTCTGTTCGCTCATCCAGCCTACCGTGGTCTTCCTCATCTTGAAGCCATACTCTTTGCCCTTACTCTCAATGATGTTCTGAACTTCCTGCTTGGTCATTTTCCTTTCCTCCCTTTCGGTCGTCTGTGTGTTCCCTTTCGGTGTGTACATATTCCCGTACTTTGGAGGAAATAGCAAGTTAATTATCTGAAAAATCCGAGATAGTTTTTGTATACATAAACTCAAATCCAGAGAATACCCCTGCTGTCATAGACGCTTTCCGTTGTCACATTGCCACAACGGACGGCTCGGTCAAGTGCCATGATAAGGGCAATAGCACCATCAATCTTCTCCGTGCTCTTAGCTTTGTCTGCCTTGATGTTCCCGGCAGGGTCGGTGCGGATGAAAATATTGTCCATGTTCCACCGCAGGACGGGATGCCCGCCGTGTGCTATTTTCTCCTCCAAGACCAGCTTCATCAGCTCCTTGGTGGGCGGGCTCATGCTGGCAAAGCCCTGGCCGAAGGGAACAACGGTGAAGCCCATGCCCTCAAGATTCTGCACCATCTGCACCGCTCCCCAGCGGTCAAAGGCAATCTCTCGGATGTTGAATCGCTCCCCCAGGCGCTCGATGTATTTCTCGATGAAGCCGTAATGCACCACATTGCCCTCGGTGGTTTGTAGTCTGCCCTGCCGCTGCCACACATCATAGGGGACATGGTCACGGCGTACACGGAGGTCGATATTGTCCTCTGGAATCCAGAAGTTAGGCAAGACACTGTATTTGTCGTTTTCGTCCAAAGGCGGGAACACCAGCACAAAAGCCGTGATGTCCGTGGTGCTGGACAGATCAAGACCGCCGTAGCAGACACGGCCCTCTAGGTCATCTTCCCTGACAGGAAAAGCACAGGCATCCCATTTGTGCATCGGCATCCAACGGACACTCTGTTTTACCCATTGGTTAAGGCGCAGCTGACGGAAGGAATTCTCCTCGCCGGGATTCTGCCTGGCTGAGTCGCAGGCCGCTTGCACCTTGTCTATGCCAACGGTTATGCCCAGGGAGGGATTGGCTTTCTTCCACACGGCAGGAGAAGTCCAGTCTTCGTCCTCCCTGGCACCGTAGATAACCGGATAGAAAGTATGGTCAATCTTCCTCCCCTCCAGGATATCCAATGCTTTCTGGTGGGTTTCATAGCAGATGGACTGCGTATCCGTCCCGGCGGTCGTGATGAGGAAATACAGCGGCTGCATTCGTGCGTCACCGGAACCTTTGGTCATGACATCGAAGAGCTTTCTGTTGGGCTGGGTGTGGAGCTCATCGAACACCACGCCGTGGATGTTGAAGCCGTGCTTGGAATAGGCCTCCGCCGACAGCACCTGGTAGAAACTGTTGGTGGGCTGGTATACCATCCGCTTCTGGGAGGCAAGGATTTTCACCCGCTTATTGAGGGCAGGGCACATCCGCACCATATCCGCTGCCACCTCAAAAACGATGGAAGCCTGCTGACGGTCGGCGGCACAGCCATACACCTCAGCTCGCTCCTCCCCATCCCCGCAGCAAAGCAGAAGTGCCACAGCGGCAGCCAGTTCGCTGTTATGGGTGGGCACGAAGGATTCCCCGGCCAGGTAACAATGACTGGCACTGTCCACCTGAATGCACTGCATAGGAACCTTTTCTGCCAGCGGTTCTATGCTTTTGAGATAATGGAATCCATCTGCCTCACCAAAGGGCAAATCTTTAACAGCAGGTATGCGTATCGGCTTCTTGGAACAATAAATTTCGCCGGTAGTCATTACGGTGTCCTCACCGATACGCTCCACATCCCACAAATGCCTCTCCCCAGCCACAATGGAAAATCCGTCACGGAAGGTCAGTCGGTAGGCTTGCTCGGTATCATCCACCTGGCTCTTGGCTACCACATGACAGGGCTTGCCGTTCTCATCGAAAACGATATCGCCGATTTTTAAATCCGCCATGGTGCTAAAACCTGTAGGTGTGGGAATTTTGGTGTCCAGGGCTAACTGCTTACCCTGCTTCTTCGGTATTTCCACATAGGCGGTATTGAATTGCCTGTAGCCGTTCTCTTTGAGCACTCCAAAGACATCCCGGATTATCCGCTCCTGCCACTCAATGAGCTCAAAGGACTTGCCAGCCCAAGTGCCCTTGGTGTGGCAGAGGCACTCTATAAAGCCCACGGCGTAATCCGCAGCCGCCTTGTCATAATGGGAACCATCTGCCATGAATTCAGTCGGCTTGTAGCCGGTAAGTTTTCGCATCGCATACCTCCCTCATATAAATTTTATTTCACTGCTTACGCAGCCTCCTGCTCCATGACAGGCAGGGTGCCGTTCTCCTTGAAGAATTCATAAAGGAACAGCCGCCCCTTCTGCGTCCAGTAGGTGTGCTCACGGGTGTGCTGCTCACCATCATCGCCCTTAAAAATATGCGACCTCGTCCCCGTGTATCCCTTGTCGGCATAATCCTGATACAGATGCCAGATGTCTCCCTGCTTGTACTGTATGCCGTGCTCATGAAGGAATGCGTTGAGCTTGATGGCACTCCAGCCGTAATCCTTGGCGATGGTATTGACCGGCACCAAATCTTTGCACTGGAGTACAACATCGTAGTAGGATGCCTTCGGCTGCATGACGGCAATCTGCTTTTTCTGCGCATCCACGGTGGCCGTCAGCTTATTGTTTTTGTTCCTCTCATCTCGGAGAGCTTTGAATGTAGCAATGGCAAAGTCAGGATTGTTCAGAAGTTCCTCGGTGGCATACATGCCGTGCTTGCGGATGGTCGGGAGAACTTCCGATGTTACCCAACGCTTGAAGCTCTTGGCCCTGGGAAGCTTGCTGGACAAAATGAGGCTGTAGAGGCCGGATTCGTTTATGATTACCAGACCACGCTTGGGAATATCAAAAATCGCGTTTTGCGATTTTTGGATAGACTGCCTATCCTCATCATCCACATGCTTCAGCAAGGCATCACTTGCATTACTGTAACCCAAAATTTCGGCTACCTCTCTGCCAACAAACCACGGCTCCCCGTCCATTTCCACCGTGCGCACCGTCTTGTTCTCAAACTTCCAAACCTTCAAATCCTTCATGGCAAATCCTTCTTTCTCCCCGTCATGCCGATAGGCCAGCAATTTCTCCAATGAAAAAGGAGCCGCCATCGGCAGCTCCCGCTATCTATGTGAACGAGAAACAGCCCCGAAGGGCTGTCCCCGGTTGTTTTCGTTGTCATTCTTGGGTGGCGTTCTTCTTGCCTAAAAGGTAGGCCTCGGTCATTGCCACCTCCAGGCTCCAAACCGCTACTTCGAAGAAATCGTCGTCATCCCGGTAGGCGGCTTCAAAGGTTCCTCTTTCCTTCATGGCTAGGATGTTTTCCTTGGCAATCTTCAGCAAGGCTTTTTGTTCCTTCTGGGTTAAGGGGTTGCGGTTTGTCATTTTCATTTCCTCCTTTGTTTGTTCAGGTTCCCTTTCGGTATGTGTATATTCCCGTACTATCGGAGGAATAGCAAGTCATAATCTGCATTTATTTGTGTATACTTGGGCAGCTATACTCGTAGGCTTCACCGAGGATATCTTCGTCAAAGCCGAACTGCAGATAGGCTCTGTCCAGCGTTTCAAGATAGTGGTCGGAGGGAATCCCCAGCGGTCGCTCCTCGTGCATGATGTAGGCCATGCCACGGGTAAGGCCACAGCTGATGCCATTGGCATCAGTCTTGGTGACGTTTATGGTGCGCTTGTAGTAGAAGGTGGGAAAGCCTTCGTAGCGGTCAAGGCTGGCCTCGTCTGCCTCCGTGATTCTCCACAGGAGCACCGGCACCTTCTGCCCCTTTTCCTTCTCGATGGTAGCGTAGGCCCCGGTCTTGCTCCCTTTGAACATCAGCCGCCAGCCTTCGATGATTCCAGTTCCCAAAAGCTCTGCCGTGGGGCAACGGAACTTCATCTGACCTAAATCCATGTTGCTGCCGTAGGCAATGTAAATTCTGTTTTTCATTTTCTTTACCTTCCTTTCTGCTTTCGAAGAAACATCCATTGGCTTCTACCACCCCAAGCCCGCCTTGCGGCGGGTATGTGGGGCTGTGCCTGGGCTTCAGGCTGAATGGGTATTCCTGCCAAAGCGGAAAGCGGCATCGCCTTCAAGGTTTCTTGTGAGGATTTCCCTTGCGGTGGCGAATTCCTCGCCGATGAAGCCGAGGCGCATCAGCCAAGTCCGCATGGCGAATTTGGGATTCTCATGCTGTGGTTCCTTGGGGCTGGCAGTCTTCACTTCCTTGGCCATTTCGGAAAGGGCAAGGCAAAGCTGGATGTAGCTCTTGATTTCTCCGCCGTTATTCCGATATTTGGATAACGCCGGTTATTCCGCATAAAAATATATTCCGATAAAATTTTCGGTGATATCAGTATTAT
>ERZ842401.7593-NODE-7593-length-11042-cov-3.855557_pt1 | contig 11042 bp, 9 predicted proteins | sample MGYA00521270_ERZ842401 | MGnify/ENA primary metagenome ERZ842401 (study PRJEB31892, sample SAMEA3878208) | bioreactor metagenome | biome: Moose rumen | place: Sweden | collected 2011-10 | study: EMG produced TPA metagenomics assembly of the PRJEB12797 data set... | reverse complement strand
GGCCGAGGCCGGGGTTTACCTCTAGGCCGAGGCCGGGGGCGACTGCAGGCGGAGTCGTTCCTTTTGCTTCAACCTCTATTCCCATAAACGCTCCACGCTCAATGATATCATCCATTGGCTTAATAACTTCCACATCAGTGTCGAAATAGATGCCACCATAGTTGTAGAGAACCCAGAAGCGAGCATAGTCACTTACGAAAGCGTATTTCTTAGCTTTATAGGCCTCAGCGGTATAAGGGATGATATTCACATCAAAGTTGTCCTCGTTCCACTCCTTAATCTCGTAGTCGGGCAGGAACTTCTTCCAACTTTCGATGCACTTTAGTGCCAATGCGGGCTTCTCACCACGCCCAAACCAGCAATAATGAATAACTTTCGGTATCATAATAACTTATAAATCTTCTCCACCTCGTTCTCGTTGCTGTAGTCGTGGGCTCGCAGATAGTCCTTTATTGATTGTTTCAGTTCATTATTTCGGATGAGATTCACAATTCCTCGAGCGCAACCCTCGTTATCCATCGGCACGATAACGCCGTCCTTGCCATCTTTAATTTGACTTCGTGCCGTAGCATAGTTTGTGATAACCACAGGCTTATAAAGCATCTGAGCCTCTCGTACTGTCACGCTCTTACCCTCGTAACGACTCGGCTGCACATAAATATCACACGCTTTGATATATGGATAAGGATTAGCCTTCTTGCCAAGTATAATCACATGCTCTTGCATTCCGGCCTCAGCCATTTTCTCTCTTATTAGATTTTCGTTACCAAATCCAATAATATACCAAATGAAATCATCAAAACCGGTATTCACAATATTTCGCGCAATAAAAGGGAGGTTGTCAAAATTCTTTTGATGGCAGAAACGCCCTATCGAAAGCAAACTTACTCCATTGCCAGGCATCTCATCACTCACATCCAGCAACTCAGCTTGCTGCCGAACAAAGGTTGAAGAAAGGATATTCTCTATCTTTACAATCTTATCCTCGAGAGTGGGGAAAGCGGTCAAAAACGCTTTCGTACAGTCCGGTGAAATGCTTGCGATATAATCGAATTTGCTCCAAACGGGAAGTTCCTTCTCGGCATTAAAGTGAACCACACTATAATCAGTATGTATCCAAGCTATCCGTTTCTTCGCCTTCACCTTGTTAAGCACAATGTTGTGAGGCTGAAGAAAACTAATCGCTAAATCATATTCTCCCAAATCATAAAGCGTCTCAAGATACGGGTCAACACAATCAGCCACATATTGGAAACCACTGCTATCAAACGACCGGTATGGCTCCTTCAGCGAACGGTGATAACGTCCATGCCGCCACTTCGCCTTAAGCCGCCCAAACAGCACCCCGATCTGTCCTTCTTTAAGTATCGCTTTCATTGGCCGCTCAATAGCGTTATACCCACGCCTTTCAGGCAACAAGTTCACATGCTTCGGGATTAGTGGCATAAACTCGCCCGTATGCTGATTAAGAAACAAATCCACCTCCACCCGCTCAGGATCAAGCGCATTGAGCAACCCAAGCAAGGCCCGCTCCGCCCCACCCAGCGCCATGTAGTGCATATTGATGAAAATGCGTGGCTTCATTGTTAGAACCCCCTATTAATTGAATCTGTATTTATCGTTTCTTGTGTTCTCTCCTTTAAAAAGGCGATAATAAATGTCCTTTCGTCTGGATATACAGTGCACATCGCATCAAAGTAGGATGCAAGCAAGTGCCTTGAAACATTGATAGCTGCATGGGCTGTTGTTTTACTTATTGAATTTCCCATATTACTCGAAAGTAGACCATGGACATTAGATGATAGAGACGAGATAATTGTAGAAAACATGTTTGCGTCACAACTGAAAAACTTCTGATATAAATCTGCGTAACTATATTTTCCTTTAATCTCAGCCCCTTCGACCTTAAATCTCCACCAATGCTTCTCCAAAACCTTATCGCTAATAATATAATTGCTGAGTTGATCTTTAATGGTGCCTACCTTGCCCTCATACCAACTGAGATCGTCATTTATTTTATCTATCTCTGCCTCAAGTTGTTTTTTGTCTTCCTCTTCAGAACTTTTATTGTCTATGGCCTTTTGAAATATCTCTTTCTCGGTGGTTAAATCGTCCAAAACATATAGATAAAACCTCAACCTTACAATAAGTTCATTCTTTTCTTCAAAAAACAACTCTATTATTGACAACCTATCGGCTATCATTCTATTTATGGTCTGCGCGACATTATAGTCTTGATTAACTTCTATTATATCCAAAATAGCATGAAATAAAGATCGTAATCGCTTAACCAAGTTCCATTTCATGATATTGATTTCACCTGTAGCATTAGAGTAGGTATCTAGCAAATGTTGGTCAATTGTATCAAGCGCAATCAATTTTCTTCGGTAGTCTTCAAACATTTCAGTCTTAATCTGATGTTTTAAGCGATATTGCTCATAACCATCTTTTATACAACTATCATGAAGCTCGTTCAACTTATTTCTTATTTTTTCTCTATCCATCTTTCAAAAGAAAATCTATGTGATCGCAACTCATTTCTGTAAACCTTTGATACTATTATTTATCTGCTTCAGATAATAAGGAACTTGACCTTCGGCATCTTCGGGTATTGAAGAATATATACGCGCTATCTGTAAGAATGGTAATACAAAATGTTCACTATTGTAATGACGGCCATCGAGACCTTCGTAGTCGAATGAGAGCTCAAGAAAATTGTCTTGATGATTAATTCTAATATTTTTCCAAGTATCTAAAATATAACACATCTCATATTGAGGTGGAAACATATTCACACCATCTTTAAATAAGCCGAAATCCCTCAATGATAATTCTTTGCCAAAAAGATTGTAATCTTTTATAATATTCCCCAAGACATTCTTAGCACAACCTTCGCCAATATTTTTTATATAGAGACATAAAGCATTGTGGTCAGCAGTACTTTGGAGATATGGGACAATACATGGTTCAAGTTTTTGCAGTCGTGAAGCTTTACTCTCTTTAAATTGCTTGTAATTAATCCAAGTATATACGATTGTTGCTAAAGCAATAACTGCACTCAGAATTGTTTCAGGCATATTTAAAATGGTCATCAGTAATCAAACGACGTTAAATAACTATTAATGCGATAATCAAAAGAACGACTCATTTCTATGCCCTATCGCGCCTTCATATTCCTTTAAGACGTCTTTTAATAGTTTGCAGATTTAGATGCAGAGCTCGTAATAGCTTGTATTTTACTACATTCCTCTCGCGAATCGCATTATAATAATATCTATCAAAACCATTCTTTGGAGATGCCCCAAGTTCATCAAGCTTTTCAAGACATTCCTGTGTCTCGGCATCATTAATAATCGATTTCAGTTCCTTGTCCCGCTCAACCTTACACAAAGGTGAGTCCTTGTGATTATTATTAAAATTCAATGTCCCAATTATTGAATTAAAATAGCGATTATAAACATAAGCCAACATGCGCTTATCTTCAAGCTTCCAATAATCGTAGAGACTTAGGAATTCATCTTTGACTGTCTGATAGATCTTTAAGCGGTTCTCAATGTATCGTGACCTGGTATTGCCTTTATCATAAACAAAGTAGTGATATAATATCTCAGGTGACACCACCAAACTTCGAGCTTTACGATAAACGTGAAGATTAAACACTTCGTCTTGTTGAATCAAAAGAGCGGGGAAACTCAACGAGTTATCAAGCAAGAACTGACGTTTATAAATCTTATTCCAAACAAATCCATTTACGTTCTCAATGCCTGACAAATGCTCAACGTAATTTTCCCTTATATCTTGATTCGATTGACATTTAAGTTCGCTGAACACGACACTAGTCAGAGATTTGTATTTCACATCATAGCTGTCGTAGCTAAACATAAGTACATCAGGTTCACAATTATCAACTAATAATTTATAACATCTACTTAAAAAATCATCGTCAATCTTATCATCTATATCAAAAAAGCAGATATATTTACCTTTAGCTTTTTCAATGCCAAGATTTCGCGCCGGCCCGGAACCTTTATTATCTTGATGGTAACAATGAATATTTGAGTGCAATCTCTCTACATAATCACATTTATCTTTTGAGTCATCTGTAGAACCATCGTCTATAAGTAAAATTTCATAATCCTCATAAATCTGATCCAAGATAAACTTTAAACCAGAGTCCACGAAACGGGAAACGTTGTAAATGGGTATAACTATTGAAAAGAAAGGAATGATTTGGTTCATCATTATCGGCTCCAAACAAGCTCCCACATATCATGCGTTTCGTCTTTAATTGTGCCAGCGGGCGTTGACAATCTTTGACGCATCTGATAATTGTTTGTATCACACATTAGAAAATCAAACTTTGCCACACTACTATCTATGTCATCAAGATTTAATATGCTATCTGTAAGTCCATAATCAAGAAATAGCTCTTTATATTTATGGCTCCAGCTAGTAGCGAGACAAGGAACACAGGTGTTTAAGGCTGATGCAGCACCGTGGAATCTTGAGGTTACACAAATATATGATTGCGATATTAAACCTTTTACCTCAAGTGCGTTAAGTTTTGTAACAACAGGGATTTCAGAATTTAAATTTCGTGAAATCTCATAAGCCAGTTTCTCATCAGCACTACCTTCGTGGTTTAACAAATATACTTTCTTGTCTTGTTTCCTTGATTCGTCAACAATATGCTTGATGAAAACCAGATATTTATCAAGATTTAGTGTTCCTTTGTCAAACATCCTTATATTTGGGATAATACAAACAGCTTGCCTTAGATTTTCATATTGACTTGGGAAAACACCATCTACAAGAGATGTGAAATCTTTATACAAACTCAATTTTGTTTTGTCCATCGCGGCTTCAATAAGATAATCGTATGAGAGCTGTTCACGTGGCATCACCACATCAGCAAATTGATTAAGAAGCGATATTGCATCTCTTGTCTGCTTCTTCTTCACAGGGCCGAAAGCTTGCGGCAGGAAAATTATTTTAGAGCCTTGTTTGCTATAGTTCAAAAGTTGTCCTCTCCAATGTTCAATAGGTATATCCCATTGATCGGAGAAGTGAAAACCGGAGGCATCAATAAAAAAGTCTACATTTTTTACCGGCCATGAATCTAAAAGGAAACTATATGGTAAATGCAATCGTCTTAAAACACTTTGTATATGACATGAATTACATAGCCTTTTAATTTTAGCAAAGGGTTTATCTTTCAAACACACGTTCGTCTTTACATATTCGATTCCTTGTTTAACAGCATAAAGAGGAACAAATACTTCTGCTTCAGCATATCTCGACTCAATCTCTTGAAGAATTGCATATAACATCAACTCCGCCCCTTTATTATTTGTCTCAATCCCTGACAGTACAATCCTCATCTTACTATTTTTTTGATTACGCTTTTAATAGAAGCCAGCTTAGACATAAATATATCATGGCGTACTTTCTTTTTCGCTATTTTTATAATATCAGATTTGCTTAAACCTTCAAGTTCAACAAAGTTGTGGATTTCTTTGTTAAGGAATTCGAATACAATGTCTTTATTAAAAGATTTCTCACTGCTTAATAAAAATGAGGCAGATGGATTAGCGATGCTCCCTATAATAGATGAGCACATGTTTATCTGCTCTAATCTCTTGTCAATTTGCTGTCCTTGTAGTACCTCCTGGATAGTTCTTGGCGAAATGTCAAGTATCCTAGCCTCTTCAATGTCACAAATTAATTGATTACCTTTTTCATTCCTTGTGATTACGAGAGAAGCGCCTCGCTCCCAATCCACGTTAGACATTCCCCAGGGGTCACCTAAAGTAATATCGGAATGTGTGTTAAGTTTATCATAGCAAACTCGACATCTTAACGGAGTGAACATCTCTTTTAAAGAAAATCTGTATGAGTTAGGAATAACTCTCGTTTCTTTTATATTATGTACAACGACAGGAGCCGTTTTATATGGATAAAACCTATTCTTATATGTGAAAGCTTTCCTTCGCCAATCAATCTTACCCGATTTAAAATGGCTAATTGACATCATTACGTCTGTAATTGTATCACAGAGCATCCGATCACAAATAAGACCTATTTTATAGATAATATTGGTTAACTTCTTTTGTTCACATAAAAGCGTGACAGCCTCTATTTGGCATGGTAAACCTACTATCGCAATCCTATTAAATTCCTTCGCTTCCTTCAATGCTGTCAATAACGTGACAGGGGTATAACACGATTTTTGACTTTTTGCAATCTCAGATGATCTAGTTATGATTTGAGCCTCACCATGAGGATTACCTCCTTCACAAATAACACACACTAAAGCGGCATCAATAATCTTATTATCTAATAGAAAGGATATGATTGCTGATGCAGCCCCTCCACTCTGAGAGTTACTAAATAGCTTGTCATCAGTAGAACGGCCAACGTAAACACCTTTAATTTCACCAACAAGTGGTTTATCATACCTTTTATGTAATTGCAGTTCATCTACAGAAGGGCAGACCTTATTACATAAACCACAGTTCACACAATCAGCAGAAACGGTGGCGTATATCCTCCCCATCGAAGATGATCTAAAAGATATAGCATTCTTGGGACAAACATATTCACATGCTCCACAATTTGAGCACATATAATTATCGGAGATGTACGATATGTTATCCATGTATCATCAGTTTCATTTTCTCTTAACGATATCGACAATTTCCTTTAATTCAGGACGCTTTGCCACTAATGATATCATCAAATAGGAAATAATGCCAATAGCCCCGCCCAAGATCAACTGAGCCCAAGTATTAGAAATAAATATTACAGGTAACACCGCCAATAAAACCATGGCAACCGAGATTATTAGAATTGGAACTAAATCTAACATTTGCCTCACAAATCCTACATTAATCAATTTACCAGTATAATAAGTGTTTATAATCAAACTAATAATAGAGGACACAACACCACCCCAACAAAGTGCAACTATTCCGAAGGGTAAAGATATACATATAATTAATATACCAAATGTTTTTTTAATTATCTCAAGCCTCAAGAATAAGTCAGAACGTCCCTTTACTTTAAGTAAATTAAGATTTAAAGCATGGATAGGCATCCACATCCTACTCAAACACATGATTTGTATAAAGATAACACATCCGCTCCACTTTGAGGTCAATAACACATCAACCAATGGTGATGCCACTGTAGCCATTAACAATGAAATTGGGAAAATAACAAACGCTGAAATCCTTATTAGTCGTCTATATGTGGACTCCAAACGCATGTCATCATTTTGAATCAAACTCATCGCGGGAAATGTCACACGCTCAATAACAGCTAATATATTATCGGAGGCGATAGTTGCAAATACTTGACCTCGTGAATATAAGCCTAATTGAAATGGTGAAAATATTTTACCTATGACTATAAGATATATGTTACCATAAGTTGTATTTAATACTCCAGATGCTAAAATCTTTGAACCGAACCCAAAAAGTTGCTTGAATGATTCTCTTGAAAAGCCAGATCTTGGGCGCCATTTTGCTAGAATCCAAAACAAACACATTCGAATAAACGAACTTGTTACACTTTGGAATACCAATGCCCATACGCCCCAACCAGTATATGCGAAATATAGTCCGACAAAACCTGTTACGATATTACTGATTATTGTTATTTTTGCAAGATTCTTAAAATCCATTCTAATTGATAATTGTGCATGTTGCACAATGCTCAATGAATTAAATATCACCGAAAGTGCAGAAAGTTTAAGAACCGGTGAAAGAATCGGCATATTATAGAAATCCGCCACTATAGGAGATATTAAAAATAACAGTATATAACACGCAATGCCAACAAATATGTTAAAATAAAAGGCGGTGCTATTGTCCAGTTCTGTTCTATCAGGTTTTCTAATTAACGCTGTTGAGAAACCACTATTTACAAAGGTGTTAGAAATAGCTATAAATATAGCCAACATGGCAACAGCTCCATAATCTTTTGGTGACAATAATCTTGCAAGGATTATTGAAAAAATGAAACCTATGCCAAGATGCGCCAAATTCTCAAAGAAATTCCAAAAGGCTCCTTTAACGACTTTATTTTTTAATTCGGATGGCATATCATGAAATTGAGTGATAAAGCCTCAATAAGTTCTGTGTGATACTTCGCCGAAACAGTTTATTAAATAATCTTATTACTTTTTCCTTCTTTGTTGCTTGTAAAGAATTCATGACATCAAAATATTCCTTATTCTCACTTGACAACTGCAAAAAGGCTTCATGATCTGAGAAATCAATATCATTCTCCTTTTCCAAACTAAAATTTGTCTCATACTCTGACACTTCTTTTTTAATCAAAATTGAATCAAGCAACGTGTAGAGTTCAACAACAGGTTCACTCTCACTCCTAAACAATGCGTGACTAGCAGTAATTTGAAATATTCCTATAGGTTTTAAATCGAGACCATCATAACTGATAGTCGGTTTCCCAATTTTAGCACTCACACTACATGAACCGGCAGATGAAACAAAAGCTTTTGGAATTTTCAATAAATCCAATGGTACGGGATAAATTGGTCCAGTCATCAGATAATCTGCATTGCTTAAAGAAGAAAACATCTTATCTATTCTTTTCTTACAATAATCAAGATGAACTCCACCTATAATCACTAAAAAAAAGCTACTCTTACTATGAATCTTAAAATAATTCACCAAATCATCTAAGGCTACCCAGAAAAATGGCTTACTTACTCTTCCAATAAGTCCTATTATATAGTCAACATTATCTGGTATATCTTTTAAATAATTGTTGGGAATATTGTCAATACAATTTGAGCAATATGCAGATAAGCCTAAGTTGCCAAGGTTCTCTTCTGCTGGCCAACCATTAAATAATCGAGGAATTGTTTTAACTGTTATACCTGCCAGTTCATGCCTTTTCAATTTAAAATTGAAAAAATCAAACATTGATATTGATGTAATATGCACACTCTCTCCCAACAAAAGAACAAAATGCTTTGCATGAAGATATTGAGCCAATAACTCACCCCAATATGCCATATTAATCTCACTGGTCTCAATTACAGTCTCATTGTAAGAATCTAAACCAAACCTTGAAACAAGTGATTTAATTATTCTCTTGCATTTCTTAGAAGAATACATTATTGGGGTAAAACTTAATCTTTCATCATAGTTGTCATCATATTTTTTCAATTCTGGAATTGAATCACCATATACTGTTTTATTATAATGTATCAATTGTGTGTCCCAACCTTTCTTTGAATAATATCTCAATTTATTGGCCATATAAATATATGACCCGCCTATACTGCGATTGGTTATAGATAAAAATAAATATAGTTTTGTAGGCTCCATTAATTTACACCTATAATACAAATTAAATAATAACTGAAATAATTACTTATGGAAAACGAGACGGATTATCTTAAGTGTTAGCTCGTCTGCAAGGTACTCTCACATATAACTGATTTATCGATGTCCTGACTATGCCTTTAACTGTTTATTTTGTAAATGAATTAGGCATCAACCATTATATCATGTAACACAATTGCGACAATTAAGCCAAAAAAGAAGCTTATTAAATGAACCTGTGCACTATTAAATTTATCTATAGGTGTTAACTGTTTACTATCCTCTGAAATACGAAAAGATGATGATTTAATCATGAAATTCTACAATATCCTTTTAAACGTCATTAAACACATCTTTATCAAACACATAAATTTCAGCAATAATAAACATACAGGCTTATATTTACTTTTTAGATAGAGGATAAAATTTGCCTTAACCGTTCCTACAGAAAGATGCGTCCCCTTTTTGTCATGCGTCTCGTAAAGAGTATCAATTTTGCAATTAGATCAGTTTATTGTGGTCGCAACTATTTTCACTTTGATTTGTTCGGTCGTTGAGTTAGACTTAATTAGCCATATCTCATCCAGAGGCAAAACTCTATAGATCTTTTATATAGATAACGATAAACCACATGCGGATTAAGGTTGTATCACTCGTTTACCAAATCGTTTGCTATTATTGGCTGTTATCGTAGATATTTAAAAATCTCTCCAAGCAATATAGAAGCCATTTCTGATTCCCACTATATTTTTTGATATCAATATCCTCTCTGAATTCTTTGCGCTTTGGGCCATCCCAGTTGGCAAAATAAGCGTCAACCGGCCTTGGCATAGGAAGTTTAATAGGAATCGTCATATCAGGATACTTTATCCTGAAAAGATCTCGTATAAGATACTTAGTATCGCCATTTCTGATTCTTCCAAGATCTAGTGGTTTTGACATTTTAAGCAATTCGTATGGGTCAATAAAATCAATTCCAGCCGTTTCAAAAGCGTTCTTATATGAAGCATAACTCTCATCTGTAACAACTTCATCATAGAAACGCAGGTAGTCAATAGATTTCTTTCCTATACGATATCGCTCAAATAGATAATTCATATCAGTTGGTTCCTTCAACACTTCAACTGGGTCGAGATAAACAACCCTTTTGACGAATTGACCATAACTCCAATTCTTAGAAAGTATGCCATCCATTCCCCCAAATACATAATCTGCAGCATCACCAATAATTAACATCGTTACTCCATCGTTCTTTGCTTGCATAGCTGCAAGATATAGTTGAGGCTCTATTGAATGAACAGGTGCACCTTTATGAGCCATCACTTTATCTACATTATGCTCAACAGAGCTCCAGTCAATATCCACATAATGAAGTGTTAATTGATAGTACTTAGCATAATATTCTGCACGCTGCAATTCATCACTCTGAAATTCGCCCCCCAAAAACCTAAAGGTATAAGCATCTGAACCTTTAGGCATATATGATGCTAAAATTGAACTATCCATACCGCCTGAAAGAAGCATACCAAGCTTCTCGTGACTAATTAGTCTGAAAACATTTCGAAGAGCGACATCTATGTCATGGGCGTCAGATACTAACACTTTGCTCTCTAAAGGATGTTGTTTGTAAATTTGATGGCGCAATCCTTCAAAAAACTGCTTTTCATCATCTTCCACATATCTCAG